>OJMH01003336.1_pt1 | contig 12043 bp, 12 predicted proteins | sample 1597111 | NCBI WGS metagenome assembly OJMH01 (sample SAMEA2452115, study PRJEB22498) | human gut metagenome | reverse complement strand
GATGCCCGCGGAGGTCCCGGAAAGGGTGAAGGCCGCCTGGATAGCATAGAGGCTGCCATCGCCGAGCTCGACAAGCACAGGAGGATGGACCATGGATTCGGACGTGCTTAAGATCGCCGTTTCCGTTCCAGAGAGTCATCTGAAAGCGATCATGGACGCGTTGGACGGTGTAATCGAGCCGATATACCCGGGATACGACCATGTTTTCAGTTGGTGGCCAGTCAAGGGCAGCTGGAGACCGCTCGATGGTTCATCGCCATACGACGGCAGGATCGGCGATATTACCGTGGCGGACGAGTACCGCCTGGAGTTCGCCGTGAAAAGAAGGGACCTGGGAGCGGCGGTGGAGGCTGTCCGCAGGGCGCATCCCTACGAGGAACCTGCCATCGACGTCATCCCGATGATCCCGTGGAAAACCGTCATTCCTTCGGACGGTAGATGAAGAGATTGTCGAAGGTCTTCTGCATCCTGTGGATCTTGATACTCTGGAGCCTGTAGGCTTTCTCCTCCTCATCCAGCAGACCCATGGCCACGTACTGGCTGAGGATCTCGTCGGCCAGATCGTATCCTGACTCGACCCCGATGACGATGTCGATGAGTCTGTTGCGGCATGCGATGTGCTTCGGCAGGATGCCGCCGTTGTCGGCCAGGAAACGGTCCTTGATCAGGGGGAACATGTCGAGGTTCTTGGCACAGACCTCCTTGGCCTCCTCGTACCTCTCGCCTCCGAAGAGACCCTCGATGTAGGCCTCGTTGACGAGGAACCTGGTGTAATCGTCCAGATCGAGTGTGTTGGCGTACGCTCCGGCGACGGCGGAGAGGCCGTAGTTGTGGTCCTCGGAAGAGCGCTCCATGAGCTGCTTGAGGAACGCCTCGGGGGAGGTTGTGTCGATTCCCTGGACGTACCTGCGGACCTTGACCTTGTCAGGGTCCTTCAGACCCTGGAACCAGTCTACGAGGCCGGCATCAGCGACCTCTTTGGGTGTTTCGATCGGTGCCATAGCCGACGAATCTGGGGCGTTGTAGATAAATTGCTTGGAAACAGGCCCGATGTGTAAGGGACGTTACTCCGAACGGATCGTCACCAGATTGCCTGGAGCGTGGGGCTTGTCGCAGCACAGCCTGGTTGGAGTCCACTCGAGTGGCGACTCGAAGGGCATCGACCTGTCGAAGCAGTTCCTGAGGCAGTGACGGCAGTGGAAGTCGCTGCAGGGCACGCAGGTGATGGACGTCTCGACGGAGTCCCCGAACCTGGCCATCATGGCCTCATCGATCTCCTGCTTCTCTCTTGCCTCCTGAGCGATGGTCATGTTCCTGGGGAAGACCACCTTCATGTCCACGTAGATCTTGGGGCCGTACTTGATCAGACGGAGGTTGTACACATCGATCCAATCGTCGTGCCTGTACTCGACAATCATGGAACTGACCTCGCCGATGAGGTCCTCGTCGGCGCGGTCCATGGTGTCGTCCGCAGACTTCCTTATGACCTTGGCTCCGGTGATCAGGATGATGACACCGAAGATGATGGCTATGCTGGAATCCAGCCACCTGGCGTCGTAGTTGAAGAAGTCTGTGGCGATGTAGACGATGAACAGTCCGATAAGGATGCCGATGGACGAGTATGTGTCGGAGCACAGATGCCTTCCGCTTGCCTCCAGGGCAGGAGAACGGTTCTTCTTCCCCTTGCGGATGGCGATCCTCCCAACGGCATAGTTGGCAATGGCCGCGACGGCTACCAGGACCAGACCGATATCCAGGTCGGAGATTCTACCAGGATTCAGGAACGACCTGAGAGACTCGAGGATGATCATGACTCCTGCGATCATGATCATGGTCCCCTCGATCGCGGACGAGATGATCTCGATCTTGCCATGACCGAATGGGTGAGACCTGTCGGCAGGCTGGGCCGAAAGGTACAGGGCGTACATGCCTATGCATGCGGCCACGACGTTGACGATGGACTCGGTTGCGTCAGTCAGGATGGCGACGGAACCGGTGAGACCCCAGGCCACGAACTTGATGGCCATCAGGGTGAATCCCAGAACAACTATGACCTTCTGGAATTCGTAGTTCTCGTCTGCCACTTTCGACATGCGGGAGCGTTAACGGCTGGAGGTTAATAAGGATTGTCGATTCGTAATCCTTAAAGATTTTCAGTCCCCCTTAACACGACTTCGTCGCTCCTGTGCCCCTCAGCATGGAGAGCACCGCGCCCACGAGGCACATGGCCACACACAGCCCGAAGGAGTACCTCATGACTTCGATGAACGAATCATAGGTCTCCGGGGCCAGGTTGTCGGTGCTCCCCATAATCACGGAGATGAACAGCATGGCTATGCCCATGCTCATCATCATCCCGGTCTGCCTCATTACCGCCACCATGGCGGAGGCCTCACCGGTCTCGGTCCTGTCAACCGAACCCATGATGATGGACGTGTTGGGGGCTGAGAACATGGAGAATCCGAATCCGACCACGAGCATCGTGGCCACGATCAGCGGGAAGTCCGCCACCGTTCCGTAGAACAGGATCATGGCGATCCCCACAGCCGAGACCAGCATGCCCAGTGTGGGCAGGATCCTCTTGTCTGGAAGCCTGTCGGACATCCTGCCGAAGTACGGTGTGAACACAGCCTGAATGGCCGGCTGGACCAGCATCAGGAGTCCCGCCTCGGTTCCCGTGAGCCCCCCTATGCTCTGGAGGTACAGGGCAAGGAAGAAGGAAATGGAGTAGGACGCGGCGTAGTTCATGAAGGTGGTGACGCAGGAACCCGCGAACACCCTGCTCCTGAACAGCCTGACGTTCAACAGATGGTCCTCCACCTTAGTCTGGGAATGGGCGAACAGCACCAGGAACACCAGTCCTATGACGAGGGCTACGAACGCCCAGGTCTCGGGCATGTTGATTATTCCGCCCATGGTCAGGACGATGGCGATGCCGTAGAGGATCGACCCGCGGACATCCAGCTTGCCACTGGAATCCACCGAGATCTCATGTCTGAATGAAGCCATGCACACCAGCGCGGCGACAGCCAGAGGGACCACGACCAGGAACAGGCTGTGCCAGCCGAACACGTCGTTCAGAACCCCTCCAAGCGGGGGTCCGGCTGCCAGGCCTATATAGACGCACATGGTCTGCAGACCGATGGCGCCTCCCCTGTTCTCCGTGGGATAGACGTCGGTGATCATCGAGATGCTGTTGGTCACGATGGCGGCGGAGCCGAATCCCATGACCACCCTGCACATGATGAGGAACCAGAACGAGGGGGACATCGGGGCGACCAGGCAGATCGCTGCCAGCACCCCGACGCCGATCATGAACGTCCTCTTCTTGCCGATAAGGTCCCCGACCTTGGCCAGGGGGACCATGAACACCACCGAGGATAGCAGGAACGCCGTGTTCACGTACGCCTGCTGGTGGGAGCCGACTCCGAACTCCGCCCCTATGTTCAGCAGGGACAGGTTCATCATCGTGCTCAGCAGCGGCGTGATGAATCCGGCCAGACAGCATGCCAGCAGAACACGCTTCCTCTCCCCCGGGGTGTATGGGTTCATGCGTTCAGACCGTCCGCCTTGAAGCGCCTGGTCTTGGCGCAGTATCCGATGAAGAGCAGTCCGACGACCAGGGCCAGGACGGCCATGACGGCGAACATGTCGGGGTACGAAGATCCGACCAATGTGAACAACGGGACGCTGATCAGGGATATCGCGAACTGACCGAAGTTCAGACACGTGCTGTATCCACCCATGATCTTCCCAGAGTTGGTCCCTGTGACCTCTGTGGCCAGGGTATTGGATACCGCAGGGGTGATCATTCCCAGGGCTATACCGGCCAGGATCATCATGACGATGGAAGCACCGATTGTCTCTGACAGCTCCAGCACTACAAGGCCTATGAACATCAGAATGAATCCTGTTCCCATGATGGCGTAGGGTCTGATCCTCTGGACGATCCTCCTGTACATAACAGCGAAGCATGCGTTGGAGACACCATGGACACCCAGGAACAGACCGGTGATGGATGTCGACACACCAAGCTCCAACTGAAGATACGTGGGCATCTTGGTGGGCAGCAGGAAGGCCATTGTCATGGCTACGAATATGGTGATGTAGCAGACGATCAGAAGGTTCTTGTTGGACTTCCTGACCGGAGTCTCGCGGATCTCTGGAACAACCTGCGGGGCCTCTGGCTCCCTCATGGTGAGTATGACCAACAGGAGGATAGGGATTCCGATGAGGTATACCAGGAATGGCTCCCTCCAGGAAATCTCTGCCAAGGATCCTCCGGTGTACTCGAGGATGAGCACACCGACTCCCATGGCCGCAGACTGGTAACTGAGCACCTTGACCCTGTTCATCCCCATGTAGTACTCGGCGATGAGTGCCGTGACCGCACTGCTGATACCAGCGATGCCGATACCGACGATGAAACGGACCGCCAGCATAAGATAGATGTTGGAATCGATGAAGAATCCAGCGACTCCTGCGATTACGAATATCGCAAGAGACATCGAGAGAGCCCTGACCTTGCCGAACCTGTCGGCTATGGCCCCTACTGCGAATCCGACCAGCGCCACAGCGAGCGAGGGAATAGTGATGATCATCGAGACGAGCGTCTCCTGTCCTGGGAACTGCGCCTCGATAAGCGGGAGCGCCGGCGCAACGGCTGCACCTCCCATGAGCATCAGCATGGAACACAGCAGAATGGTAAGCAGTGTGCCCTTGCTGGGTTTGAAAGGAACACCTCTCTTCATAAAAGGGCGCAATGTGACCTATTAAAAGAACCCTTTGTTCGAAGTCGAAAAATCAAGATCGCGGACAAGTTCAAGTTAGGCAGTTGAACCTACGGATGATTGGAATGGCAGCTCTGAACAATCCCCCCTTTATAGAACATTTTATAGATTGGCCACGATTCGCGGATTCATGGACCCGAGGATACCAGAGATCGCCGAGAGGATCCGCGCGCTGCGTGAGATCTGCGGATTCGAGCAGGAGGAGATGGCCGAGGCCACCGGAGTGACCCTTGAGGAGTACAGGGGCCTTGAGTCCGGAGACCACGACTTCGGATTCACTTTCCTCTTCAAATGCGCCGAGAAACTCGGCGTAGACATGATCGAGATCATCACCGGGAGCAACCCCCACCTGTCCGACTTCACCATCGTAAAAGCCGGCACAGGACTGCCCATCAAGAGGCGCCAGGGGTTCAACTACTTCCATCTCGCCCCCACGTTCAAGAACAAGATCTCCGAGCCCTTCCTGGTGCAGGCGCCATACATAGAGGAGGAGCAGGAGAAGGAGATCGCCCTGTCCCGCCACGTAGGTCAGGAGTTTGACTACATCCTGTCCGGAACACTCCGGTTCTCCCACGAAGGTAGGATCGTCGACGTCGGCCCCGGCGACGCCCTCTACTACGACTCTGGAAAAGGCCACGGCATGATCGCCACATCCGAGGAGGGATGCACCTTCCTGGCCGTGGTCATGAGAAGGGAGGGCTCCGAGTGATAGGACTCTACAAAGACTACCTCCGCGAGGTGAAGAACGAGAATGGGATCACCATCAAGGCACACATCGAGGTCCCCGACGGGTTCAACTTCGCATACGACGTCGTCGACAGAATCGCCGCCGCCGAGCCAGACCGCAGGGCCCTTCAGTGGTGCAGCATCACCGGTGCCGAGAGGTCATTCACCTTCGGAGACATCTCCAGACTCTCCAACAAGGCCGCCAACTTCCTTTCCTCCCAAGGGATTTCCAAGGGCGACTACGTTCTGGTGGTCGTCAAGCACAGCTACCAGTTCTGGTACCTGTCCATCGCACTGCACAAGATCGGCGCGGTCATGGTCCCCGCCACATTCATGCTGAGAAAGCACGACATAGAGTATCGTGTCAGATCCGCCAACATCAAAGCCTGCGTGTGCACAACGACATGCGACATCGCCGACCAGGTGGATATCTCCGAAGACATGCCCAGCCTCCAGAAGAAGTTCATCCTCAACGGCCCCAGGGAGGGCTGGATCGATTTCGACGCCGGCGTGGAGGCCGCTCCCGAGGAGTGGGTCCGCGTTCCCAACAGCTCCAAGGACATCATGCTGATGTACTTCACATCCGGCACAGCCGGAGACCCCAAGATGGTCCAGCACGATTTCTCCTACCCGCTTGGACACATCCTGACCGCCAAGAACTGGTACTGCGTCAACCCCGACGGACTCCACTTCACCATCGCCGACACCGGCTGGATCAAGTGCGCCTGGGGGAAACTGTACGCTCCATGGATGATGGAGGGAGGTATCTTCGTCTACGAGTTCGAGAAGTTCGTCCCCTCGGACATCATGGACAAGGTCGAGAAGTACAGGATCACGACGCTCTGCAGCCCGCCCACCATGTTCAGGATGTTCCTGAACGCAGGCGTCGAAGGCCACGACCTGTCCTCGCTCACCCACACCGGCATCGCCGGGGAGGCCCTGAGCCCGGACACCTACAAGAAATGGTACGAGAAGACCGGCCTGAAGCTCATGGAAGCCTTCGGACAGACCGAGACCCCGCCCATAGTGGGCACCTGGAACGGTATGGAGCCCAAGCCAGGATCCATGGGGGTCCCATCGCCCCTATTCGACGTCGACCTCGTGGACTCCGAAGGCAACAGCGTGCCTCCCGGAGTGGACGGCGAGATCGTGGTCAGGCTCTGGCACAGGGAACCCGGGATCACCGTCGGCTACCTGAAGAACGACGAGGGGAACCGCATCCTCAAAGAGGAGATGGTCCACCACACCGGAGACGTCGCTTGGAAGGACGAGGACGGATACTACTGGTACGTCGGGAGGAACGACGACATCATCAAGTCATCCGGATACAGGATCAGCCCCTTCGAGATCGAGAGCGTCCTGATGCACCACCCCGCCGTTCTGGAATGCGCCATCACCGGCATACCCGACCCCGTCAGGGGCCAGCTGGTGAAGGCCACCATCGTCCTCCGCGTGGGATACGAGGGTTCGGACGCGCTGGCCAAGGAGCTCCAGGACTACGTCAAGAAGGGCACCGCACCGTACAAGTACCCCAGGGCAATCGAGTTCGTAAAAGAGCTGCCGAAGTCCACCTCCGGGAAGATCATGAGGCGCACGATCAGGAAGAAGGACTCGGAATGAAAAACCTGGAAGAAGAATCCCCCGGATTGTATCCGGACGGTGCCCGTCCGTGACAGGACTCATCGTGATCGACGAGTCCGGCGACCTCGGGTCCGGCGGCAGCAAGTACTTCGCGATGGCCGCGCTGATAATCTTCAGGACTCGTCATCTGAAGTCGGCGTACAAGCTCCTGCCCAAGGACTACGAGCGCAAGTGGTACGACTCGAAGCCCGAGGAGAGGGACGAGATCCTGGATGCTATGGCCAGGTGCCAGTTCAGGGCGGTCGTCTGTACCATCAACAAGAACGATCCGGATTCCAAGCAATAGTCTACGGGAACGATCTCTACGCCATGATGCTCCGCCAGGTCCTCAAAGACGCGTTCTCCGTACGTCCGTGCAACGACCTCAACGTCTATGTGGACAGCAGCAGGTTCATCACGCAGGCGGACATCCGCAAGATGATCCTCGAGGAGGCGTCACTGACAGGAGCGAACGTACTGGACTGCGGTAAGAGGGTCTCTTCGCAGACGCCATGCCTCCAACTGGTGGACTACGTCGCTGGAGGAACCAGGGCCAAATACGAGGATGGAGACGACAGCCTCTCCAAACTGGACATGAAAATATCCATAGCCCGCAGGTACTAAGGGCCACCCAACGGCAACCGACACTACGGGTCTTATCTGGATAATAGTAGTAATTCTTGATTCTATTTAAATAGTCGTTTTTCAGCTCGGAGTCTTGCGACAGCGTATGTTTATGTACCAAAGAAGACAGACGATGGCCAACAGGAAGATGATGATGTAGATTGCGAAGAGTCCCGCATCGAAGTCCAGAATAAGCAGCGGCATCACCGAACAGTAGATCATGAAGAGTCCGACAGCTCTTCCGACCCTCTTCAGATCGTACTCTTGTCTCTCCGATTCTGTCATTGAATTGACCCCGGCGACCATTCCGATGGCGTGACCGGTTATCAGGGCTATCCCGATTATCAGGAAGAATAGGAAGAGTCCGCCAAGGAAGATGTAGTTGCCGATGTCTGAGATTAGCGTGGCTACCAATACGACAAGAATAAGAATTGGGGCAAACACCATGGTGATGGCGACCATCGTGCCTTCTTCCATGATGATGAATCGACAGGATGGTTCTTAAGATGTAGTCGATAGGGACGAATAGCGATCCAGAATATGAAGGCAGACGTGTCCTGATAGTAGACTATGCGACAGGTGCTTTCAGGGCCAATGTCGAAGAATGGGACGAGCCTTTGGAAATAATCAGAGAGAAGGTATCCGTTGCCCGCAGGTACTAAGGGCCACCCAATGGTGACCGACACTACGGGTCTTATCTGGATACCTATAACCTGTTTCTTTACTATTTAAATGGTTTATCAGTAGAAGTACAGTCTTGTTCTTCTCAGGTGAAGGTACAGGACAGCTGTCAGGATCAGCACGATCATCGCCGTCGCACCCATCGTGAGATCGGGCACCGGGCTCATGCCGGATACCATCAATGGGACGATCACAGATGCCAGGCCTATCCCCATGGACCCCAGCATGGACACGGAGCCACCCTTCACCGCATAGTACTCGCTACTCCAGTCGTACCTCGGATAACGTATGTTCATGACCATTCCCAGAGCGGGGGTGAACAGGACGTATGAGGTGGGAACCACGACGAGCAGGACGAGATCCACGCCCGAGATCCCCAGGCCGATGGCAAGCATCGCTATGCTCACGAGTTCCAGAGGGATGACGATCGTGAGGTTGAGGAGAATCTTCGAAAGGAAGATGTCCCATGGCCTCAAAGGCGACGAACCCAGGATCCAGCGGGTATCGCCCTCCATCGAAAGAGACACGGACGTCGTGCATGAGAGCGCGACGAAGAACGAGACGAACAGCGGCATAGCCGTCGTCAACAGCGGCATGAGCTGTCCGAGCTCGGGGGAGTCAAGACCGTCGGTGAAGGCGATCATGTATGACAGCACGACCAGGAGAAGCATCCCGACGGCCGTGTTAGTGATGTAGATTCTGCTGGATACGTATCTCCTGATGTCTCTTCTGTACAGAGAGAACAGGCGTCCGCTGGCACGCGCTTCGGCAGCGGAAGCCTTGCGGGCAGCAGAGACATTCCTCGAGTTGAGGCTCATCAGACATCTCGATGCGACCAGCACCATGATTGTTGCCGATGCGAGCGATGCAACGATCAGCAGGATAATGCACGGAACATCCCAAGCGGCCCATCCGGCGATCCATGCGGCAGGAGGACAGAATGCGGGTACCACATCCCCGAGGGTTGTGATCATGTCGGATCCTCCGACCTCTCCGGACATCCAGTCCATCAGCACGGCCAGGACGGCTACGATGGCCACCAGTGCGACAATCGAGGTCGCACCCTTGTGAGACGATGTCGAACCGACCCTGCTGACGATGGTGCCCAGGGCAGCTCCGACGGATGCAGGTATGAGCGAACCGATGAGTGTGGCGACTGTGAATGCGAACACGGAGCCCATGGAATAGTGACCGGACATCGCCAGAGCTCCGATAAGTGACAGATACAGTCCGATTGTCGCTGACACAAGATATACGGACAGGAAGCGGGACAGAACGACATGGGTCGAACTGACCGGCATGGACATCACGAGGTCGTAATCGTCGAACACGAACACATGGGTTCCCCTGAAGAACGAGAATCCGAGAGAGGCAGTAACGGAGATGAAGGCGGCAATCAGGGGAATCTGATCGGCAAGTCCCATCTGGACCAGGACGTCCATGAACATGTATTGGAGGAATCCGAACAATGCCGCGACAAGGATCACCGACGCGAAGTAGGTCAGGGCATCGCGATTGCTGCTCTGCCTGTGGAACACCGCTCCGAGACGTAGCTCCTCGCACAGCTGTATCTTCAAGAGGGCTACGATGTCATTGCCCATCGGCCATCAGCTCCAGGAAGGCATCCTCCAGCGTACCCCCGCCACGGATATCATCCATGTTGCCGGATGCCACCAGTCTGCCCGATTTGATCACCGACACGGTGTCGCAGAGCCTTTCGGCAACATCCAAGACATGTGTTGAGAAGAACACGGCACACCCCGAGTCGCACATCTCGCGCATCATCATCTTCAGGGAATGGGTCGATTCCGGATCGAGACCGACGAATGGCTCATCGAGGATCAGGAGTTTCGGGTCGTGCGACAGGGCACCGATGATGGCCAGTTTCTGTTTCATGCCGTGGCTGTACGAACCGATGAGGCTGCCAAGGTCGTCCCGGAGCCCGAACACGGACGACAGTCTGTCGATCCTCTCGTGGCGATCTGCTTCGGAGACGCCGTATATGTCGCATACGAAGTCGAGGTACTGGATTCCGGAGATGTAGTCGTAGAGGTCGGGGTTGTCTGGTATGTACGCCAGAACTTTCTTGCATTGAACCGGCTCCTCCCTGATGGAGTGCCCGTCGATCGTGATCCTGCCCTCATCAAAATTCATCAGTCCGACCACTGCACGCAGTGTCGTGGTCTTCCCGGCCCCGTTGCATCCTATGAACGCGTGGATCTCCCCGGAACGGACATTCAGAGAAAGGTTCGACACCGCCTTTCTGTCCCCGTTGTAGGTCTTGGACAGATTCTCTATGCAGAGTATGATCTCGTTTTTCCGATTCCCACCCATGGTCATCGGTTAACATGGTATCTCGATTCTGTATTTATTAAGCGTTAATCCGAAAATGATACTAATCTTCTAATAGTGAAGCATCAGGAGTGGGGCGGTGAGAGGATGAGTCCGATCGTGTGGAACCTGCGGCCCTCGGCAGGTTCGTTCTCCCTGAGCCTACCGATTATGTCGGCGATCTCCCTCATGGCGCAGGTGATCTCCTCGTTGGTTGCAAGAACAGGGCTCATAGAGAATCCAGCATCATGGGTGAGATAGGCGTCGGGGTCGTCGCAGAACTCGCGGAACTGTTGCACGAAGCTCAGTACATACTGCATGAACATGGAGAAGTACATCTCCGAGGGATTCGACCGAAGGACGGATTCCATATCTTCGAACACCCTTTCTACCGGAGCATAGGTGCGCTCCACGGTGCCACGTTTCTTCACTTCGTCGACGACCTTGATAAGCCCATCATCGACGAGGCGTTTGAGTTGACGATACATGGTGGCACGAGGTATGTTCGGGCATCTGCTGTGAAGCTCGCTGGCTTTGGAGCAGGTGCCACGGAGTATCTCCACGAACAGCTGGCATCTGTAAGGATCAGACAGGCAATCCACGATATGGCGGTTGAACTCATCAGCAGACTCAGCTTTCTCCATCGATCAGGAGATAGAGGCGAGATTAATGTGGATTGTTCATCAATCTCTGAGAATACGCACCGCATTCGTTGTTTCATCGAGTCTCCATTCAATATTCCCCTACCGGATCTGACCTTCGATACACTCGATTAATCCGATTCACGTATCTTGAACGCCGCACAATAGCTCTTATGCGGACAATAAGCCCAAATGGGTCCTCCGGCGGGAGACCCGCCGAAGGATGTTTCATGCTATGTAATCGGCCAGGACCTGCCTGATGTCGTTGGAGCTCAGCCACTCGTCGAAACACTTGCCGCTGTCCCTGACGGCCTTCCCCAGGGTGACGACCATCTCCGGGATCCTGTCCTGGGCGATGGTCCCGACCTCCTCGCCCATGCGCTCCCTGCCCTCGGCTCCGCATCCGTTGATGGACATCTTGAACGCCGGCACGGCCTGACCGTCGACGGTCTTCGAAGCTCCCTGAAGTCCTACGATCCCGACCTGGTGGCATCCGCAGGACGAAGGGCATCCGGAGATCCTGAACCTCGGGAGATACTCGCCGACGCCGGCCTCGCGGACCGCCGCGATCATCGCGTTGAGCAGCCCGCTGGAGTCGCGGATCCCCTGCTGGCAGATCGTCCCGCCGAT
>OJMH01003334.1_pt1 | contig 12045 bp, 10 predicted proteins | sample 1597111 | NCBI WGS metagenome assembly OJMH01 (sample SAMEA2452115, study PRJEB22498) | human gut metagenome | reverse complement strand
ACTCGAATCCGCATCCTACGCGATTGGTATAGTTATTTACGAAACGATGTACTAGGTTCAAAAAGTCGTTCGTACCTGCATGATAAGACTTTTGAATCTGGAACCCTGTTTGATTTTACAATGCCATCTTTATCATCTGTATAATTTTATCCTGCTCAAATTTACTGCTGTCAAATGCCAGATGATACTGGGAAATATCTTTCCATTTCTTATCTGTAAAGTACTCATAATAAGTACGCCGTTCTTTATCCACTTTCTTAACCAGCTTCTGTGCACTTTTTTCTTCCCGTCCCGTACGCTCGATGACAGTCTGTACACGATACTCAAATGGTGCATGGATAAATACGCTCAGGCATTTATTGTCGAGGATGTGATTGGCGCATCGGCCAACGATCACACAATCTTCTTTCTCAGCAGCATCCAGAATAATCTTTCGCTGAAGATCAAAAAGCACATCATTCATGGGAACAAAGTGAAAATCGCTGTCCATCTGAAGTTCATGGTCAATGGGAAAACGCCACTGGCTGCCACGTTTCTCATCAACCTTGGCAAGCAGATCAAAAGGAATATTCTCTTTCTGAGCTGCAATATCGATCAGCTCTTTGTCATAAAAAGCAAATCCAAGCTCTTCTGCCAGAGCTTTACCGATCAGGCGGCCATTACTGCCGAGCATCCTGTTTATTGTAATCACGCGTTTACTCATAATCAAACCCTCCTTTATGACATCTCTGTTATTGAACGATATAGATTCAGGCGGATATTCGTAAATTGTACCTGTTATCTGCAATTAACAGTGATAAGTCTTTTATTTGTGAACATTATAACATTGATACTTGAAAAAATCCAGTAAAATATATAAAAAGCCAAATATATTACGAAAATATTTGGGTACAGTGCACAAAAACGATTCGCAATGAAACAAATGATGCAGTTAATCCGATAATATTTTGAAAAGTGTTTTTTTGGATAGTTTTATCAATAGACACTTTTGGCTGCCATATGCTAGAATTAGAGTAATATTTACAGCAAGCAGCAAAGCGGATGATATTGTCCGCCTGACCAGGATTACTGCCGAGACATACAAGCCAAAATTCCATTGCCGCAGGCAATCTGGAATGAATTTTGGCTACGTTACTGAGAACGGAGTGAACAGTAACAAAAATTTATTTATGAAATAGAGGATATTTATAGATTTTTTCTTTAAGCTATGGTATTATATTAAATTGGCTGTCTGACGACAGATCCGAGTCAAAATATTACAAGAGATATGAAAAGTATGTAAGAAAGGGATACGATACATAATGCTGAAAATCAAAAGCTATGTAAAGGTAAACAGTCTGGCGGAAGCTTATGAACTGAACCAGAAGAAAACAGCCCGTATTCTTGGGGGAATGGTCTGGATGAAAATGGGCAACAGAGCAATATCCACAGCGATTGATCTTTCCGGTCTGGGGCTGGATGCGATTTCGGAGAATGATGACGAATTTGTCATCGGATGTATGACTCCGCTTCATGACCTGGAGACAAATGAAGCTCTGAATACCTACACACATGGAGCTATGAAAGAAAGCCTTTGCCACATTGTAGGCGTACAGTTCAGAAACTGTGCCACTGTGGGAGGAAGCATTTATGGAAGATATGGTTTCTCAGATGTTCTGACCATGTTCCTGGGAATGGATACATGGGTAGAATTATATGATGCAGGCCGTATTCCACTGACTGAATTTGTAAATATGAAGAAGGACAATGACATTCTTGTAAATATCATCGTGCGAAAAGAGCCACTTCTTACCTGTTACTTAAGTCAGAGAAACATAAAAACAGATTTCCCGGTGCTGACCTGTGCAGCTTCTGTGATCGGAAATGAGGCAAGGACTGTGATAGGTGCCAGACCTGCGCGTGCCATGATCGTGGAAGATAAGAAGCAGATCCTGAAGAATTTCCGGAACATGACAAAAAAGCAGAAGGAAGAGGCGATCGAAGCCTTTGCAGAATATGCGGCAGAGAACGTTCCTACTGCAGGCAATATGCGAGGATCAAAGGAATACAGAACCCTTCTTGTAAAAGTATTGACAAGAAGAGCCTGGGAAGCAGTAGGAGGGATGAAAAATGAATATTAATTTCTGGCTTAACGGAGTGAACCGCCACGCAGAGATCTCCCCGGATACACTGCTGATCGATTTCTTAAGAAAACAGGGCTGTTTCAGCGTGAAAAGAGGCTGCGAAACTGCGAACTGTGGTCTTTGCACAGTTCTTATGGACGGTCGTCCGGTGCTTTCCTGCAGTACACTTGCAGCACGCATTGAGGGAAAGAAAATCGTTACATTGGAAGGAATGCAGAGAGAAGCGCAGGAGTTTGGAAGCTTTCTGGCGAATGAAGGTGCGGAACAGTGCGGTTTCTGCAATCCGGGATTTATCATGAATGTATTTGCGATGCTCAACGAGATCAAAGATCCCACAGAGGAGCAGATCAAAGAATATCTTGCGGGAAATCTGTGCAGATGTTCCGGTTTTGTTTCCCAGACAAGGAGTATCCTGAAGTTCCTGAAATATAAGAAAGCACAGGAGGAAGCATAAAGATGAAATATGTAAATCAACCTGTACGTAAAACAGATGCAATGTCACTGGTAACCGGAAAGCCTGTCTATACAGATGATCTGGCACCAAGGGACTGCCTGATCGTGAAGATACTGAGAAGTCCCCACGCCAACGCCTGGGTGGAAGATATTAAAACAGGTACTGCCGAGAAGGTGGCCGGAATTGCATGTATCCTTACCTATAAAGATGTACCTCAGAAACGTTTTACCCTTGCCGGCCAGACTGCACCGGAGATGAGTCCGGATGACAGACTGATCCTTGACCGTCATGTACGTTTTGTGGGAGATGCAGTTGCCATTGTTGCGGGTGAGACAGAAGAAGCGGTAGATAAAGCATTGAAGAGAATCCGCGTAGATTACCGCGTGGAGACACCGGTTCTGGATATCCACAAGGCAAAAGATAATCCGATCCTGGTCCATCCGGAGGATGACTGGAAGCTGAAAATTCCTCTTGGCGGAGACAACAAAAGAAACTTATGTGCATCCGCAGTGGAAGAACATGGAAATGTAGATGAAGTTCTGGCAAAGTGTAAATATACTGTAGAGCGCACTTATCATACAAGAGCAAACCAGCAGACTATGATGGAGACTTTCCGCACAGCCTGCTATATGGATCATTTCGGCAGACTGATCGTTCTGTCCTCAACACAGATCCCATTCCATGTGCGAAGGATCGTTGGAAGGGCACTGGACATTCCTGCTTCCAAAGTACGTGTGATCAAGCCAAGGATCGGTGGCGGCTTTGGTGCAAAGCAGACCTCTGTCAGTGAGATCTATCCGGCGATCGTGACCTGGAAAACAGGCCGCCCATCCAAGATGATCTTCTCCAGATACGAATCCATGATCTGCTCTTCACCGCGCCATGAGATGGAGATCACAGTACGTGCAGGTGCAGATGAGAATGGTATCATCAAGGCAATTGATCTTTATACATTGTCCAACACAGGTGCGTACGGAGAACACAGTTCTACAACAGTAGGACTCAGCGGCCATAAATCAATTGCTCTTTACAGACATACAGAAGCCTACAGATTTGCTTTTGATGTTGTCTATACAAATGTGCAGGCGGCAGGTGCCTATCGTGGTTATGGTGCAACCCAGGGGATTTTTGCAGTGGAATCTGCAGTAAATGAGCTGGCACATAAGATGGGAATGGATCCCGTTAAGGTAAAAGAAATGAATATGCCTATAGAGGGCGGCCCTCTTCCGGGATATCCGGATGTTCCCTATGCACAGAGCTGTTCCATGGACCGCTGTATGGCGCGTGCCAAAGAGATGATGGACTGGGATTCCAAATATCCATGCAGAGATATGGGAAATGGCAAGGTCCGCGGAGTCGGTGTTGCCATGGCTATGCAGGGTTCTTCTATTGCAGGAGTTGACGTAGGCGGCGCAGATATTAAGCTGAATGAAGATGGTTCTTATACACTGGCACTTGGATGTACGGATATGGGAACAGGCTGTGATACCGTTATGGCGCAGATTGCGGCTGACTGTCTAAATACGCCTATGGATAACATAGTAGTATTCAGTGTGGATACGGATATTTCTCCTTATGATTCCGGTTCCTATGCTTCCGCCACAACCTATACCACAGGTGTGGCAGTTATGAAGGCCTGCGAGGAGCTGAAGAAAAAAATCTGTAAGCTTGGCGCAGAGATGATGGAAGTAGATGAGGGAAAAGTTGATTTTGACGGATCCTGTGTATTCTATGATGAGACACTTGAGACAGACGATGGGGCAGACGGAAATGCAGCAGGCCATATGACAGATGCAGAAGAATGCTATAGTGTTGATATGGACGCCATCAGTTCTGAAAATGCCCAGAAGAAAGTTTCATTGGAAGATATTGCATTAAAGAGCACTTTCTTTAACAATATCGAGCTTCAGGTTGTGAAACAGCATTCTTCACCGATCTCGCCGCCGCCGTTTATGGTAGGTATGGCAGAAGTAGAGGTGGATACAGAGACAGGCAGTGTGGATGTTCTGGATTATGTGGCGGTTGTTGACTGCGGTACACCGATCAATCCGAATCTTGCACGTGTACAGACTGAGGGCGGTATTGCACAGGGAATTGGCATGGCTCTCTGGGAAGATGTACAATATACAGACAAAGGTAAGATCCGCAACAATTCTTTTATGCAGTATAAGATCCCAACCAGACAGGATATCGGAAATATCCGCGTGGATTTCGAGTGCAGTTACGAAAAGAGCGGTCCTTTTGGTGCCAAATCCATTGGTGAGCTTGTAATTGATACTCCATGTCCGGCACTGGCTGAGGCAATTTATAATGCAACAGGTGTGCGTCTGACAGAGCTTCCGATGACTCCTGAGAAGATTGCCATGGAGATTTTGAAAAACCGCGAATCCATCCGGTCAGGGACAAAGGTGGAAGAATGAGAGAATTATGCCTTGCCTGTGCAGGTTTTGCCCTGGAGTTTATAGCTTTTTATGCAGCAGGCATTGTTCTGGTCCGGATATTGAAAGTAAAAGGGGATTGTTCCCTGACTTTCATACTGGGATATCTGGTTTACTTTGCAGTGTTTGAACTGGTGATCGTACCGATGACACTGAAATGGGTATCCCTGACAGCTGCGGCTTATATATGGGCAGGAATCATGGCTCTGGTTATCTGCGCAGCTGTGATCTGCACAATAAAAAAACAACGGAGAATACGTGCCGGACAAACGGAAACATGTAGTGGGATTTTTGGAAGCATTTCTGAAATATGGAAAAATCACTCTGTGATGATTATCCTTGCAGGTGCCGTAGTATTGCTGCAGTGTCTGATTGTGATCTTTTACGAGGATACAACAGTAGATGCGGCGTATTATGTAGGTACAGTGAGTACTTCTGTATACACAGATACTCTTGGCAGATATAATCCCTTTAACGGAGCGATCCAGAAGGCATTTCAGGCCAGATATGTTTTTTCTGCATATCCGATGCATAATGCAGTGTGGTGCAGACTTCTGGGAATCCATCCCATTGTGCAGGCAAAGCAGGTAATGTCATGTATGAATGTAGTGACTGCCAATCTGATCATTTATCAGATCGGTAAGAGACTGTTTGACGGAAACAGGAAGAAAGCAGATCTGATGCTTTTCTTTGTCTGTGTTTTACAGCTGTTTTGCGGTACGATTTATTCCTCCGGAACTTTTTTCTTTACCAGAAGCTACGAGGGAAAAGCCATCCTTGCCAACATTGCCATCCCTGCAGTTCTCATGTGTGCCGTCTGGTATCTGCAGGAGAAAAACAGCAGGAATGTCTGGATCATATTGTTTGTCACAGCGGTCAGTGCGCTGACATTTTCCGGTTCTGCTATCATCTTTCCTATCGTGATCGCAGCGGGAATGGCTCCGGCGGCAGTTATGAATAAGAGATTTTCAGGGCTGGTATATTGTGCAGTGTGTATGCTTCCGTCGGCATTATATGCAGCTGTATTTTTTGCATGCAGAATCGGTCTGCTGACGCTGGCTGCATCATAATACAGAAAGGAGAAAAAAATGGCAGGTGTAACAATTCAGGAACTGGGACTGCGCTTTGTTGATGCATGTATGAGGCTGTACTGGGGTTCCTGCTGGTATCCTCTTCTGTTTGCTGTAGGACTGATCTGCACACTGGTCCTGTGGAGAAAAAGAAAGTCCGGGATATTTATCGGCTATACAGTATTTCTGTTGCTGACAGTATATAATCCGCTGGTTGTAAAATATCTTATCGCAAAGGTGAAGTTTGAGAATGAATATTACCGGTTTATCTGGATTCTTCCTGTGATCCCGGCGGTTGCCTACTATGGAGTCAGACTTGTGACCGCTTTTAGAAAGACCTGGATAAAAGTTCTTATGGCTGCAGCTGTGCTGACAGGTTTTGTGATCCTGGGAAATCCGCTGGACGGGGTAGTGACCAATTTTGCAATGGCAGAGAATATTTATAAGGTGCCCAATGATCTGCGTGCAGTCTGCGACGTGATCCACCAGAACCAGGAGAATGATTTTCCAAGGGTTGTTTTTGACGGCAGTCTTAACAGCATTGTGCGACAGTATGATGCGGGGATCGCCACTGTAATAAGCAGAAATGCAAGTATCTACAGATCAGGCAGTACAGTGGCGGGAAACTATGATGAGAACAGCAGTTTCTATAAAAGACAGAAAGCATTGCTGGATGTGATCGATTATCATATCTATGAAGATAAAGAAGGGTTTCAGGCTGCGTTGAAGAAATCAAAGACAGATTTCGTAGTAACACAGATCGGGCTGGTTGACCATGATTTTCTGACAGAGTGTGGTTGTGAACTGATCGCACAGACGGAATCCTGCTACATTTACAGATTTGATTATAGTAATCCTCGTAAATAATGCATATTGATCCGGCTCATCAGAGTGTGAAATTCTGCCAAGCTGTTTCAATGCATTAATTAAGAGGCATGCTATGATCGAAATATCATATATCTTACAAGAGAAGGAGAAAAGAAATGAAAAGTAACATAAAAAGACTTTCGCTCTGCCTTTCAGCACTGATGCTGCTGATACTGGCAAGTCCGCTGACTGTACTTGCAGCAGAGGAAGAGGTGGCTGCATCTGCGAAATTTTACGGCACATTCTGGTCGTTGGTTCCGCCGCTTGTTGCCATTGCACTGGCACTGATCACCAAAGAAGTATACAGTTCACTGTTTGTAGGAATACTGGTTGGTGCACTGTTCTACTCTAATTTTAATTTCGAAGGAACAATCCTTCATATTTTTGAAGGCGGAATGATCAGCGTTCTGACAGATTCTTATAATATGGGTATCCTGATCTTCCTTGTTATTCTGGGAACCATGGTATGTCTGATGAACAGGGCAGGCGGTTCCGCAGCATTCGGACGCTGGGCCAGTAAGAGGATTAAAAGCAGAGTTGGTGCGGAACTCTCAACCATCATTCTTGGTGTACTGATCTTTATTGACGATTATTTTAACTGTCTGACAGTAGGAAGCGTTATGCGTCCTGTGACAGATAAGCACAATGTGTCCCGCGCAAAGCTGGCGTACCTGATCGATGCCACAGCAGCACCGGTATGTATCATTGCACCGATTTCTTCATGGGCTGCGGCAGTCAGCGGATTTGTAGAAGGAGAGGATGGAATTACCCTGTTTGTACATGCAATTCCCTATAACTTCTACGCACTGCTTACGATCTTCATGATGGTGGCAATGGTTCTTATGAAAGTAGAATTCGGAACAATGGGTGTTCATGAGACAAATGCTTTAAAAGGTGATATCTACACAACACCTGCACGTCCTTATGCAAACGCGGCTGAAGATGAGAAAAGTAATCCGCGTGGCAAGGTGATCGATCTTCTGATCCCGATCGTAAGCCTTGTAATATGCTGCGTAATCGGTATGATCTATACAGGTGGTTTCTTTAGCGGAACTGATTTTGTAACTGCATTTTCACAGAGTGATGCATCTGTGGGACTGGTGCTTGGAAGCTTCTTCGGACTGGTTATCACGATTGTTTTATATCTGATACGTCGTGTTATGAATTTCAGAGACTGTATGGCGTGTATTCCGGACGGATTCAAGGCAATGGTACCTGCGATCCTGATCCTTACTTTTGCCTGGACATTGAAGGCCATGACAGACAGCCTTGGTGCATCTGTATTTGTATCTGCAATTGTTAAAAGCTCTGCAGGCGGGCTGATGAATTTCCTTCCTGCAATTATCTTTGTGATCGGGGCTGTTATCGCATTTGCGACAGGTACTTCATGGGGAACCTTTGGTATTCTGATCCCGATTGTTGTTAATGTATTCTCAGGAACAAATCATGAACTGATGATCATCTCTATTTCTGCATGTATGGCAGGTGCTGTATGTGGAGATCACTGTTCACCGATTTCCGATACAACCATCATGGCATCAGCAGGTGCACAGTGTGAACATGTAAATCATGTCAGCACACAGCTTCCCTATGCAATGGTTGCAGCAGCAGTATCTTTCCTGACTTATATTATCGCAGGATTTGTACAGACAGCATGGATCGCACTTCCGGCAGGAATCATTCTTATGGCGATCACCCTGGTGATCATCCGATTAAAATTCGACGATCTGAAAATGTAAATAAAACCGGGCAGTCAGCACAATGCATGACTGCCCATAATTTTTGACTTGTAACAAAATAATGCATCTTTTGTAACAAAATAAAAAACTTTACTTTTTTCGGTAATTATGATAATATAGACCTTGTATTAAATAAATTATATAAATCCTTTGAAAATCAGATTTTCAAGATACGCGCCTGTAGCTCAGTGGATAGAGCAGTGGTTTCCGGTACCCATGAAAAACCGACTTAGAGCCTTATAAAACAAGCACTTCTTAAAAACTTCACCCTTATTTCACCCTTATTAAATCGAAAAGAGGTAGTTAAAAAATGGCAAGAGTAAGAAAAGTAGAGCTTACATCAGAAGAAATTAAGGCACAAATTACATCTATAGAAGAACAAATTACTAAGCTTACAGAAGATATCAAAGGCTTGAGAGTGCAGAAAAAGAATCTTTCTAAAGATCTTGTTGCAGCAGAGAAGAAAGAAGCAGCCGTAAAAGAAGAACAGTCTATGAAAGATCTTGCCAAATTACTTCGAGAAAAAGGACTTTCTGTAGAAGACGTTCGGAATATGCTTGATAAAGAATCAAAGTAAAAAAAATGGGTAGCCAAGTATAATGCTTGACTACCCATAAATTATAGTACATTGTCTTTTGTATATCTGACTTCCAGAGATTCAATATCTGGAAGTAATTTCTCATGATAAATATCATTTCCACCAGCCTTTTCATAAAGCTTTCCCATCTCTAGGAATGTCTTTAATCCATCCGGTGTGATGTACCCTTGTGCCATAAAGTCTCTATGCATTCTCCAGAGAGAACTTCTAAATGATGCTACAGTACACTCATCTTGATTAGTTATAAAGTTCTGCATCAAAGTTGTAAGATCAGTAAGCTGTGTGCTCAGAGTATTTTGATTTGTTCTCAGATCATCTCTGATATTAATGGACTGATCATGATAATTATGCTGAGACTGCTCAAAATCAGCAATTTTCTGTTCCATATCAGACAACTTCTTCTCTAAAGCTTTCTTCTGTAGAGATGCTTTTGTTTCGAGACCAAGAACATCAAGAAGTTTCTCCCATCCAGCTTTTAAAGCTATAACAAGCATTGCACAAAGAAGTAAAGATATGATCACATTGATCTCACCAAACTCATGGATTTTCTGTATCTGTTCAATACCCATGACGTACCTCCTTATGCCTTAATGATATATTTGGCTGATACATAGCCAACATATTCTTTTTTAGTGATTGATACTTTGTACCATCTGTCACCTTTAGTATCTTTTGTAACTCCGAGGACATTAATAAGATTGTCTTTATTTAACATCGGATACTCTGGAAGTAACGGATGTTCAGTACCGGGTTTTTTGCGAACATTCAATTTACTTGCAGTTACTTTTCCTACAAATGGATATTTTTTTGTAGTTGTTGCAGCAGGAGTATTAGGATTTTTAATGTTAGATTTTTCTACATACCCTATATATTTTGCAGCGATACGAACCTGATATCTTGTACCAGATTCACCGATGATATCCACAAGATTACCTGCATTAAGTTTAGGATATGTACTTAACTTAGAAGCTCCTGTAGCGCCTGAGAATACATCTGTTCCATTAGCTGTACAAGAACCTACCCATGCAGTATAAGATGGCTGTACAGGTGCAGGAGATGATGTAGAAGAGGTGTTAGAAGTTAAGATGGATGTGACAATAGAATAGTCTGGACGACAAAACTTTGTCCCAGGGAGATTTGAATTATAATAACTCTTAGCATAAACTCCACCACCATTTGGAACAATAGAAGAGCCTCCTAAAGTGTTACCTTCAATAGTATAAAATTTATCTCCTTCGACTTTTGTTACTAATCCAGTATGAGCGAATGTACCATTACGATAGAAGATTACAATGTCTCCTCGCTGTGGATTTGCATACTTTGTGAAGAGATTTCCAAGAGTAGGACAGTATACATAAGGCCAATGTTTAAGGAGTTTTTTAGCTACATCAAGACCGAATGTTTTCATCATGCACCAACTCACAAACGCTGCACACCAAGCCTGTGCCTGATACTGAGGATATACGTCTCTCCAGTATTTAGTGTAGTTATTGTAACCTGCATTTGCAGTTTTATCATCAAGCTGAGAATTAGATTTCTTCTCTAAATATCCAACCTCATTTTTAGCGCAAGCAATAAGAGCATCAATAGCTTTATCTTTATTCATAGTATCACTTCCTTGTGTAGTTGTTGGTTTGGGAGAGTCTGTAGAAGTAGTAGAAGATTTAGAATAGTCTTTATAGAATACACTTCGATCGGTTTTTGTTGGCATTCCAGGAATGGTTGCCTTACTAGAATATTGCCATCCAATAACACCAGTAGAAGCAGGAACTCTTCCAAGAGCACGAGCTTTATGCATAACACATATATAAGTATCTCCATTGATGAGTTCTAAATCGCTTGGATGTGATTCAATAACTCTCTGTACAATGTCTTTTACGAAGTTTAATTCAAAATTAACTCTTTCAAGCTCTGTAGCTTTTTCTTTATCAACCTTTACGATTATTTTTCTCATATCCTTATATTCCTTTCATTCTTAATTATTTATCAGAAGCTGTTTCCGTTTTTTCTTTAGTTTCTTCTTTAGTTTTTTCTGTTGTTGTTTCAGTGGTCTCAGTAGGAGCTATGGTTTTATCTGTAGCTAATGAGATATTAATAACACTTCTTTCATTGGAGATTTCTTCTGAAATACTTTCAATTTTCATTCCAGTATAATCTTTCTGGGTATTCCCATAAATAATTTTAAAACCTGTTCTATTTTCATCAGTAATCATATCCTTAATAGTGTTTAAAGATTTATCAGAGTTGAAGATAGAAATAGTAGCCACGATATTTCTATTCATATCATTTCCCAACCCATCTTTATATCCTTCATATGAATATGTATCGTTAGCACGAGTAATAGTTAGTTCTTGTCCATCTTTTAAAATAAGTTTCATAACAATTCCTCCTGTAATTTAAACATGGACCAAAGCATTACACTTTGATCCATGATCCGTTTTGTTTTACAAATATTTTTCCTGATTTACGGGTGATTCGACAGAAACCATTTCCGGTATGGCCTGTTTCATTTGTTCCATCAGGTGATTTAAATGATTGATTTCCTGCTATAGTTTGCGCATTGGTAAGGTAGTAAGAAGAATTTACATAGTTTCCGTCTGGATAATTAGCAGCAGTAGCTGAAGTGTAAACATATCCTGAACCTCCGCCATTATAGCCTTGGTAGTTAGTGCTGTCGCTATAATTAGAACATGCACCACCGCCATACCATCCGCCACCACCGCCGCCGGAACCATAATTATAATTAGTTCCAGAAG
>OJMH01003331.1_pt1 | contig 12048 bp, 9 predicted proteins | sample 1597111 | NCBI WGS metagenome assembly OJMH01 (sample SAMEA2452115, study PRJEB22498) | human gut metagenome | reverse complement strand
TTATACCGTCCGGACCCTGCTGGCCGAGCCGGCGGCGGCCGTCTTCGCCCTGTACCGCCATCGCCAATGCCGGGAGCGATGACATGAATACGGCCAATTACCATTCGATCGAAATCGCCGCCGGCCGCAACCGCCAATTTCAGCACCAACTGCTGCAGCAGGCCGGTCTCCGGCTCCCGGCACCGGCAAACATCGAAGAAACCGAACTGGCGGACTTGCGGCAACAGTTGGCGGAGCTGCAGCAGACTGTCGAACTTTTGACGCGACAGCTCGAAACGCAGAATGAACCGGTCGGCCTGTAAAAGACCGACCAGACCGGATAACGCCGAAAGAAGACATTCCGCATGACGATTCGGCCAATACCGTTTGCCGGCGACCCAACCGTCATACGGAATGCGGGTCGGAACGATGGCGGCCGGACCTCCCGGCCGACACCATTCGAGAGAGATGGGAAATTCTTTTATTCAGAAACAGAAACGCCGATGAGGATGCCGTCAAAAAAAAAGTGGACTGTTTTCCCTCATATTCCTCTCCATGGCAATCGCAAGCCAACATCGGAAATAAGAAAGAAAACGCCCACATCATCTTGTCATGGTGCAGGCGTAACTTTCAGTCGATACATCCGATGTAAAAAATTGCGATTTTTTGGGAGAGGATGCCTTTCTGAAAGTCCCGCTGAACTTCAGTAAAACAGATACAATTGTAAAAATTAGTTTACTTACCGGCTGTCATTTTCCCTCAATGCTGGTGGTGTAACAGTAAATTTTTCTTAAATTAAAGCAAATATGATCGAATGTCAATTCATTTTTTCCATATAATTGCATTTTTTTCAGTAACAAAATCATTACCGGAGTTTCAGCCGCATCTTTCCGGCCCCGGAAATCCTCAACTGCAGACGGCGAAACCAGCCGCATGTTTCAGCTGCGCCCCCCTGATGCCGGCGGCTTCCAGCGACGAAATCCGCCCCTGCCGGCGCAAGGCGACGATCCGGTCGACGGTCACCGGTCCAAAGCCGGGCACCCGCAGCAGCATCTCCCGGTCGGCCCGGTTGACATCCAACGGAAAAAGATGCCGGTGCCGCTCCGCCCAGGCCCGTTTCGGATCGACGCTCAAGTCGAAATTGCCGCGCTCGTCGAACTGCAACTCCGAGGCGTCGAAGCCGTAACGCCGCAGCAGAAAATCGGCCTGATACAGCCGATGCTCCCGGACGAACCGGTCATCCGCGCCCAGTTCGAAATGTTCGCCCGGCAAATTGCGCCGCCCCAGACCGGGCTGATAGGCGGAAAAATAGATGCGCTGCAATTTCAGCCGGTTGTACAGGCCGTCCATATAACGGACGATCTCCCGGTCGCATTCACCGGCGGCGCCGACGACGAACTGCGTCGTCACCGTCACCCGGGCCCCGGGCGTACCGCGGCTGGTCAGGCGGCTCATCAATTTCAATTTGTCGATGATATCGGTCTGGTAATCCTTGTATTGCGACAAGGCGGCAAAATGGTGGGCGCCCGGCGTCTCGATATTCAGCGACACCGCGCTGGCCACTTTGACCGCCCGCTCGACGGCCGCGTCACTGGCCCCCGGAATGACTTTCAGATGAATATAACCGCGGTAATGATATTTGTAACGCAGAATTTCCGCCACCGCCAGCAACCGCGCCATCGTCGCGTCGGGCGAACCGACGATGCCGGAACTGATGAAAATACCGATCAGGAACCGTTTCCGCAGGATTTCGATGAAGGCGGCGGCGGTCTCCTCCGGCGTCAGCGAGCAGCGCCGCACGTTGCCCTCCAGGCGCAAGGGACAATAACCGCAATCGCTGGTGCAGCAATTCGACAGCAGCGTTTTCAGCATGATACCGTGCCCGCCGGAGGCCAGCGGCACCGGATACAGCCATTTGCCGTCGAGCCCGCGCCGGCGGCGGTCCTGCGAGCCGGTCCCGCAGGCGCAGGCCAGATCATACTGCGAGTCGGCAGCCAGGATATCCAATTTTTCAAATGTCGACGGCATGAATTTCGGCACTCCGGTTTTCTGTCTGCAAACAATACCCGGCAACGCTATTTTTTTCAATCCCGCAGTCTTGAAAAGAGCCTAAAAAACAGTAAGGTAATTATTCCCAGCAATTCTTAATCAACTCAATCTGACTCGGGAGGGACAAATGGTTTCGATCCAAAAGAAAATGGCCGCTGAATTTTTCGGCACGTTCTGGCTGGTGTTCGGCGGTTGCGGCAGCGCGGTGCTGGCCGGCAATTATATCAACAATACCGGCGTGGCGTTCGCCTTCGGCCTGACGGTGCTGACGATGGCCTTCGCGCTCGGCCATATTTCCGGCTGCCACCTGAATCCGGCAGTCAGCCTCGGCCTGCTGACCGCCGGGCGGTTCGACCGCCGGGAACTCGGTCCGTACATTCTATCCCAGGTTCTCGGCGCCGCCGCCGGCAGCCTGGCCATCTACCTGATCGCCAGCGGCATCGACAGCTTCAGCCTCGCCGCCAGCGGCTTTGCCTGCAACGGTTACGGCGAACATTCGCCGGGCCGCTACAATTTCCTGGCCTGTGCGGTCTCGGAAATCGTCCTGACCTTTTTCTTTCTGCTGGTCATCATCGGCGCGACCGACAAACGGGCGCCGAAAGGCCTGGCGCCGGTGGCAATCGGCCTGGCGCTGGCGCTGTGCCACCTGATCGGCATCCAGGTGACCAATTTATCGGTCAACCCGGCCCGCAGCACCGGCCCGGCGATTTTCCACGGCGGCTGGGCAATGGCGCAATTGTGGTTTTTCTGGGTCATGCCGGCCATCGGCGCCGTACTGGCCGGCCTGGTTTACCGCGGATTATTCGAAGAGAAACGCTGAAAACGCGGCCGTTTCCGTCGATGCCCCCGGCCGGAAGTCAGCGGCGCTGGCCGGAAACCCGATAAAAAAAACCGCCGGAGTGCCTTGAACGGCGCTTCGGCGGTTTTCCGCGTCCGGAAATCGGGAGTTATTTCTTCCTGCCGAAGATTTTTTCCCAATTTTCACGATACTTCGCTTCATCACCCGGACGGCGTTTGCTTCCTTTGCCAGCCATGATCCAAACTCCTTGAGGTTGATGGTTGATCGATGCTTTTATTTTTCAAAGCTTATACTATAGCGAATTTTCCCCGAAAAGCAACCCGGCTCCGCTGAAAAATCCGGATTTTTTCACGGCGGCGCCTCCGGAATCATTCCCCAAGCTCTTCCGGCGGGAAATGGGTCCGGATATAGGCGACCGCCTGTTCCAGCGAACCGAGAATCTTCGTACAATAACGGACCATCCACGGACTGCATTCCTGAAACGAAAACGGCGAAAAGGCGATGACAAACTTGCCGAGGTGATGCGAGGCGTAAAACACCTCCATGCTCGTCCCGATGCTCGGTTTGTTGTAATTGACCAGGATGATGTCGGCCGCCCGGACATCCTGCAAATCGAATTCGACGATTTCGTTGGCGCTGTCCACCTCGCGGTCGACGAACATGCGGCGCATCGGGTCCAACAATTTATAGGCTTCCCCCAACTGCGCTTTGGCAGCCGCCCGCCAGGCGCGGGCCTGTCCGGCATGTTCATCCATGATCGGACCGGACAAATAGACGACAAGACGTTGTTTCATTTCAACTCCGGATTGCAGATAACTCAAAATTTGGCCAATACTAATACACCGCCAACCGCCGAATTTCCCGCCGGCATCAATCTTTTTATCGAAGAAACCGGAAAGCCGGTTCGCAAAAAACGGTTTGCCGGGTTATCTTATGGCGATGATTTTTCTAATTGCAACGCTGATCAGGAGGTCAAGCCATGAAATGTGTGGTGTTCGCTTATCATAATATCGGCCGGACTGGCATCGAACAGTTGCTGGCCAACGGATACGAAATTGCCGCGGTATTTACCCATAAGGACAATCCCGACGAAACCATCTGGTTCGGTTCGGTCGCCGAGCTGGCCAGCAGTCACAACATCCCGGTTTTCGCGCCGGAGGATGTCAACCATCCGGTCTGGGTCGAACGGATCAGGGCGATGAAGCCGGATATCATCTTTTCGTTCTATTACCGCAATATGCTGTCGACCGATATCCTGGATCTGCCGCCGAAAGGGGCGTTGAACCTGCACGGGTCATTGCTGCCGAAATACCGCGGCCGGGTGCCGCTGAACTGGGCGATCATCAACGGTGAAAGCACCAGCGGCGTCACGCTGCACTACATGACCGCCAAGCCGGACGCCGGCGACATCATCGGCCAGGAGGCGTTCGCCATCACCGAGGACGACACCGCCCGGACCGTATTCGACAAAGCGGTGGCCGCCGCCGGCCAGTTGCTCGGCCGGGTACTGCCGCAGGTCAAGTCCGGCAATATCCAGCGCAAAATCCAGCAGGAGAGCGAAGCCACCTATTTCGGCGGCCGCAAGCCGGAGGACGGCCAGATCGACTGGTTCAAATCGGCCCGGGAAGTGCGCAACCTGGTGCGCGCGGTGACCAGGCCGTATCCGGGCGCCTTCTCCTTCATGGGCGACCGCAAATGTTTCTTCTGGGCGGTCTCCGAAACGACCGCCGACGGCATTTTCGCCCCGGGCACCGTCATCTCCGCCAATCCGCTGGTCATCGCCTGCGGTTCCGGCGCCGTCCGGGTCGACGCCGCCCAGCTCGAAAACGGCATCTACACCACCGGTGAACAATTCGCCGCCGACGCCCGCATCGTCAAGAACATGACATTCGGCGCCAACGCCCGCCTGGCCCAGCAGGCCGCCCGCAAGAAAAGCGTGCTGATCCTCGGCGTCAACGGCTTCATCGGCAGCCACCTGAGCGAACGCCTGCTGGCCAGCGGCAAATACGAAGTTTACGGCATGGATTTGCGCTCCAACTACATCGAGCACCTGATGGGCCTGCCGAATTTCAACTTCCGCGAAGGGGACATCGCCATTCACCGCGAATGGATTGAATATCACATCCGCAAATGCGACATCATCCTGCCGCTGGTCGCGATCGCCACGCCGATCGAATACACCCGCAATCCGCTGCGGGTGTTCGAACTGGACTTCGAGGAAAATCTGCGGGTGGTGCGTTACTGCGTCAAATACAACAAGCGCATCCTCTTCCCGTCGACCTCAGAGGTCTACGGCATGTGCGAGGACGCCTATTTCGATGAAGACAACTCCAAGCTGGTCACCGGCCCGATCCGGATGCAGCGCTGGATCTACTCCTGCAGCAAGCAACTGCTCGACCGGGTCATCTGGGCTTACGGGGTCCGGAACAATCTGAAATTCACGCTGTTCCGGCCGTTCAACTGGATCGGACCGCGCCTGGACAGTCTGACCTCGGCGCGGATCGGCAGTTCGCGGGCGATCACTCAGATGATCTTGAACCTGGTGCAGGGCTCTCCGATTCAGTTGATCGATGGCGGCGAACAGAAACGCTGTTTCGTCGACATCTCCGAAAGCATCGAGGCGCTGTACCGGATCATCGAAAATGACAAAGGCTGCTGCGACGGCCAGATCATCAACATCGGCAATCCGGACAACGAAGCGAGCGTCAAGGTGATGGCGGAAATGCTGGTCGAAAAATTCGAAAAACATCCGCTGCGCGACAAATTCCCGCCGTTCGCCGGCTATCTCGTCGTCGAAAGCGGCGCCTTCTACGGCAAAGGCTACCAGGACGTTCAGCACCGCTGCCCGAGCATTAAAAACGCCAAGCGGCTGTTGCACTGGACACCGTCGGTTTCGCTGGAGCAATCCATCGAAACCACGTTGGACTTCTTCCTGCAGGAAGCGGTCAAATCCGGTGAATTCGGCATTCTAGATTGAGCCGGTCCATTCGGCCTGAATCAATGCCAACCAAACGAATTGCCGAACTTGCCGGCTCCTTGCGCGCCGGCCGGTGCTTCTGGCTGCTGTTCGGGTTGTCGCTGCTGATTTTTCTCGGCGGCCTGGGCAGCCGGGAGATCTGGTCGGGCGACGAAACCCGGGTCGCCGGCATTTCCGCCGAAATGGCGTTGGACAACAATTATGTGTTGCCGCGCCTGAACGGCCAGCCGTTCCTGGAATATCCGCCGCTCTACTACTGGTGCGTTTCAGGCTGTTTCCGCCTGTTCGGCTTCACCGATTTCGCCTCCCAGCTGCCGTCGGCGCTGGCGGCAGTCGGCGGCGTCCTGGTCGTCTTCGCCCTGACCCGCCGGCTGGGATACGGCAACCTGGCCGCGCTGTTGAGCGGCCTGATCCTGGCCACCAGCGCGCAATATTTCGGCAACGGCCGCACCTGCATGGTCGATATGCTGCTGGCATTTTTCGTCATCCTGGCCATCTGGGCCTTCCGGGAATGGATCGACAGCCGCGGCAATCGGAAACCGGCCTGGCTGCTGCTGACGGCAGCGGCGCTGGCCGGCGGCATCATGACCAAAGGACTGGTCGGGCTGGCGCTGCCGCTGGCGGCGATCGGCAGTTATATGGTGTTGGAAAATAGCTTGATCAGCCGCCGGTTGCGCTGGAAGTGGTATGCCGGCATGTCGCTGGCCTGCCTGCTCGCGCTGCTGCCGGCCGCGGCCTGGCTGGCCATGCTGCACGACACCGCCGGCGGCAGTGCGGTGCACACGGTATTCTGGACCAACAATTTCGGCCGTTTTTCCGGCAGCCAGGGCGACCATGTCGTTCCGTTCTATTATTATCTGGAAAAATTGCCGACCCTGTTTCTGCCGTGGCTGGTGCTGCTGCCGTTCGCCGGCTATGACGCCATCCGGCAATTGTGGCGCCGCCGCGATGAAAAATTACTCTATCTGTTCTGTTACCTGTTGATTCCCTATCTGCTGCTGACACTGTCTTCCAGCAAGCGCCAGGTCTACCTGCTGCCGCTGTATGCCGGGCTGGCAGTTCTGGTCGGACGCTGGCTGGCTCTGGCGCTGACCGGGGAATTCGCCTGGACCCGCCGGAAATGGTTCGAACGCACTCTTTTCTGGGCGTTTTGCGGCCTGGCCGCCGGCTTCATCGTCGCCGGCATCGGACTGGCGCTCTGGGGAAACTGTTTCAGCTTCCCGCTGCTTTCCGCGCTGGCAGGTTTTGGCGCGCTCCGGCTGATCAAGCGTCATTTGAAGCCGGCATTCGGTTGCTTCCTGGTCGCACTGGCGGCATTTTTTTCGTCGATCGACCCGGCCATCCAGAGTCCGCAGGATCAGCGCGAATCGCTGCGCCAACTGTTCCAATCCTGTTTGAAAGGCATGGCGCAAGGCGAACAAGTTTACCTTTACCAACCGGCGGAACGGATTTCCGGCGCGGCGATGTTTTACCTGAACCGTGAGATTCCGGTCATCCGCGAGGACCGAACACGCTGGCCGCAGAGCGGTACCATCCTGCTGATCGTCCGCTGCAAAGGGAAAACCCTGCCGGCGGGGTTGCTCGCCAGCGCTGCGGAACAGGTTTTTGCCGACCATTATTATGTCTTTCGGACTCCGGCGGGCGACTTGGAACATTTAATCACGCAACTCAAGGAGCTGGGCGTATGAAACTGATCGGGCTGCGCATCGATGTGGATACTTACCGCGGCACCAAACGCGGCACGCCGGAATTGTGCCGCATTCTGGCCAAACATGGCATCAAGGGGACCTTTTATTTCTCGGTCGGCCCGGACAATATGGGACGGCACCTGTGGCGGCTGCTGAAGCCGGCCTTCCTTTGGAAAATGCTGCGCACCAATGCCGCCGGTCTGTACGGACCGGAAATCGTCCTGATGGGGACCGCCTGGCCGGGGCCGCAGATCGGCAAACGGCTCGGCGCCGTGATCAAGGCGACAGCCGACGCCGGCCATGAAATCGGACTGCATGCCTACGACCACCACAAAGCGCAGGCCAAAATCGACCGGATGACGCCGGAAGAGATGCACAATGAGTTGCAAAAAGGGGTCGACATCCTGACCGCCATTCTCGGCGAACCGCCGGTCACCAGCGCAGTGCCGGGCTGGCGCTGCAACGACGCGCTGCTGCTGGAAAAGGCCGCATTCCCCTTCCGGTTCAACAGCGACTGCCGCGGCAGTACGCTGTTCATGCCAATCGTCGACGGCCGGCGCCTCCCCCAGCCGCAGGTGCCGGTGACCTTGCCGACTTACGACGAAATTCTCGGCCGCAACGGCGTTACCGACGACAATTACAACACCCATATGCTCAATCTGCTGCAGGAAGAGCACCCCAACGTGCTGACCATCCATGCCGAGGCGGAAGGCGGCAAATGCGCCGCGATGTTCGATCAGTTTCTGACCCGCGCCGGAGAACAGGGCTGGGAGTTCAAGACGCTCGGCGAACTGGTGGCCGGACAGCCGCAATGGCCGGACGGCGCCATCGAACCGCGCCCCTTCCCCGGCCGGGAAGGCTGGCTGGCCTGCCAGAAATAGCCGGCGGGACAAAATTCCAAAATTCAAATGACCGGCTGTTGCTTTTCGCCGGACGGGTGATTATATTGCACGGTTGTAATTATACGTTTCATGAAAAGGCGCCAGAATTTGTCACTTATGTCACATGCCAGTAAAAAACCGGCAACGCTCAAGGATATCGCGCTGTTGGCAAAATGCTCCACAGCGGCGGTTTCCACGGTTTTAAACAACTCCAAAAGCACCACCATCGTCAGCGATGCGGTAAAGCAGCGCGTCATGGAGATCGCCACCGAGCTGAATTACCGGCCCAACTACGCCAGCCGGAGTTTGAAAAGCCATCGTTCCAGGACGATCGGGCTGTATATTCAAAACGGGCCGTGGCACAATTTGAGTAATTTTTACGAGATGTCGATTTTCCGCGGCGTCGAAAAAGCGATCGGCGATTTCGGTTACGATCTGCTGCTCATCAATGTCAACTCCAACATCATGCCGGAAAAATGCGCCGCCAAGCTGCTGGAAAACCGTATCGACGGCGTCGTCATTCTGCATGCGGATCCGGACAGCGCCGCCTGGATTGACGAACTGCTGGCCATCAGCCACAACGTTGTCGCCATCGACTACAACCGCCGGAAGGCCAACCTGGACGCGATGATGTTCGACAATTACGCCGGCGTGGAAATCGCCCTGCGTTATCTGGCCGGGCTGGGACACCGGCGGATCGGCTTCATCGGCCACGGCGTCGACACGCCGCATCTCGACGTAGTGGAGCGGGAAACGGCTTTCCGGCAACTGACCGGCCAACTCGGTTTGGACAATGACGACGCGCTGCTGTGCAGCGGCGACAAATTCGCGACGAAGCTGTCGCTCGAACAGCAATACTGCCAGGCGGAAGGCGAGTACGGCATCCGTTATTTTCATCGGCTGCCCCAGCCTCCGACCGCAATCCTGGCCTGGAACGGCCTGTCGGCGGTTTCCGCCGTGCTGACCTGCGCCAAACTCAACTGGCGCGTCCCGGACGAGATCAGCATCCTCGGCATCGACAACAGCGATTACTGCTATTTTTGTTCTCCGGCGCTGTCAGTCGTCGACCACCGGCTGGAGGATATGGGTTATCAGGGAGTGGTCACATTGATCAACCGGCTGGAAAATAACGTCACCGAAACCACCCACCGGATTTTCGCGCCGGTCATCATCGAGCGGGAGTCCACCGCTCCGCACCAATACTGAACCCGTTCTCCAAAAACGGATTATATATTTACAATCCAATAATTTTCCACCTGAATCCAATTTTCCTAACATAATTCTATTCTTTCCATAACCGAAAAATCATCGAAATTTTCAAGGAAGGGTATTGCTTTTTTTTCATTTTTGTGATATAATTTGAATAGTCAGAATTAAACGTTTAATTTTCATAAAGCGAAAGGTCTTTTTTCCATCTCTCTTATACTTCTCCCAAATAGAAAACCAAACCCAAGGAGCAATGAGAATGAAAACGAAGAAGATTTTTACACTGATAGAACTGCTGGTCGTGATCGCGATTATCGCCATCCTCGCCAGCATGCTGCTGCCGGCGCTCGGCAAGGCCAAAGCCGCCGCCTTGAGCGTGAAATGCAAGTCCAACTGCAAACAGCTCGGCCTGTCGTTCGCCATGTACACGCTCGACGAGGACGACTGGTTCCTGGCGGCCAGCGTTCAGGACCCGACCGACAATCAATGGGTCTACTGGCCGACGTTCCTGAATGAACACTATTCGGCTCCGGGAGAAATTTTCATCTGTCCGGCCGCCTCCGGCAGTTCGTGGAATGACGATGAAACCTCACTGCAGAACAACGTTTCGCTCGGAATGAACTTCAATACGATGGGCGCCTGGGTAGGCCATTGGCAGGCGACGCCGAAGAAAGTCAGCACAATCCAGCAGGTCGCGTCCAAAATCGGCGCCAATCCGGTCGTCGTCGCCGACAGCTTCCCGAAATCGGCCGGCGAAGCGCAGGAAGGCATTTACGTCAGTCACTATGCGCCGTACAACATGGTCGAAGGCTATGAGGTCTCCTATCAATACGCCTGGCGGGATAGCCACGGCAACAGGGTCAATGCGCTGCTGCTGGACGGCAGTGTCCGCGACTATACCCGGGCGCAGGCCTGTGAAGCGGCCAACAACAGCGATCTGGTCAATCCCTGGCAATGGGATTCCGGGACGACCTGGTGGGACACCAATACCCAGCTCTGAATATTTCAGTCTCCTCCCTGCCGGACAAGCCGGCAGGGAACAACCGCATTTGCCAGAAAGTTGAATTTTTTTTATGATACTGAAAACCTTTGCCGTTTTTTTCCTTCTGTGGACGCTGCTGCCGTTGCCGGGCAACGACGACGCGATCCGGTTCGGCATTCTGCCGCGTCCCAGGCAATTGACGGTGGAAGCCGCCGCGCCGGTCACGTTCGGTCCGGCATTCCGGCTGCAACTGCCGCCGGAAGCGCCATATGAATCATGGCTGCGGACCGAATTGATTTCTTCGCTCGGGTGGCACGAGAGTGACGCGCCGGAAGCCTGCCTCATTCAAATCCGGGAAGCGGACGATGCCGCGCCGGAACAATACACGCTGCAGCTCGATTCTTCCGGCATCACGCTGACGCTCGGTTCTCCCCGGGCCGGTTTTCCCGCCGTCGGGCGGTTGTTGAGCCTGCTCGACACCGGCTGCCTGCAAATCAACCCGGACCGTTCGCTGACCGGCCCCGCCCTGACGCTGGCCGACCGGCCCGATTTCGCCATCCGGGGCATGCACCTGCAACTGGCGTTCGAACACGCCGACGGTCTGGCGGCGGAACTCAAACACGTCAAACGTTATCTGGACGTCATGGCCCGGACCGGCTTCAATCTGGTGGTACTCGACCTCGGCGGCCGTTACCCGTTTACCAGCCTGCCGTCGGCAACCCAGTATACCCCCTGGAGCCGGGAGGCGATCCGGGAAATCGTCGCTTATGCGCGTTTGCGCGGCATCACACCGGTTCCGGGCATCAATACCATCAGCCACGTCGAACGCGCGCCGCAAGTCCTGATCTTCAAGGATCAAGCGGGCTATAACCTCGGCATGGATGTCACCGATCCGAATTTTCTGCCGCTCTACCGGCAACTGCTGGACGAACTCGGCGAACTCTTCGAACAACCGCCTTACCTGGTCATCGGAGCCGATGAATGCCGCGAGGCGCTGGATATGCTGGCTGAACGGAGCGGCAAAAGCCCGGACCGGCTGTTCGCCGACACGGTCAATGCCGTCGGCGATTATCTGCTGTCCAAGCAAATTACGCCAATCTTCTGGCACGATATGTTGTTCGTACTGCCCGGCGAACTGCAGCCGGACGGCACCCGGCTCCATGCCGCCGATTTGATCAACGAAAAATTCATCGTCGACTTCTGGAATTATGATTACCATCCCTTTTACGAAGGACTTGAACGGCTGAAAGACAAACCGAACCTCTGGGTTTCACCCTGGCTCGAAATCGGCGCCACCCAAAAACTGCTGCAGCAGGCATACCGGCAGGGCGTCAACGCCGTTCTGGGCACCACCTGGGCCTGGCCGACCGAAATCGGCGCCGCGCTGTTCCACACGGCGGCACTGTCCTGGAATCGCCACGCCCGGCTTGATTTCGACACGACCGGTGTTTTTCTGAATCTTCTGTTGCGGCGGCAGGATTTGAACC
>OJMH01003327.1_pt1 | contig 12061 bp, 9 predicted proteins | sample 1597111 | NCBI WGS metagenome assembly OJMH01 (sample SAMEA2452115, study PRJEB22498) | human gut metagenome | reverse complement strand
TTAAAAAATGAAGATGGTATTCTTCCGTTGAATCACACCCAAAGACTTGCTGTGATTGGTTCAATGGCGAAAAGCATACGCTATCAGGGCGCAGGCTCCAGCCATATTAATCCAAAACAGCTGAGTCAGCCGCTTGAGCATATTAAGGATGCAGATTTTGCGATGGGCTGTGATGAGCACGGTGACACAGATGATGCAATGATAGACGAGGCGGTAAAGGTGGCAGAAACAGCTGATGCAGCCGTAGTTTTTGCAGGGCTTCCAAATCGCTTTGAATCGGAGGGCTTTGACAGGGATAATATGAAATTGCCGCAGGGACACATCCGGATGATTGAGGAAGTGGCCCGTGCAAATAAGAATACAGTTGTAGTATTACTTGCCGGATGTGTGGTTGAGTGTGACTGGGCTGATTCGGTAAAAGCAATTCTATATATGGGACTCCCGGGACAGGCAGGAGGAGAGGCAATTGCAAACCTGCTTTATGGAAAGGCTAATCCGTGTGGAAAGCTGGCAGAGACATGGTGGAACTCTTATGAAGATGTTCCGTCATCAGACATCTATGGAAAAACAAAGGATGCAGTCTATGAGGAAGGCATTTACATAGGTTATCGATATTGTGAAAAAGCAGAAAAAAGAGTACGTTTTCCGTTTGGATATGGATTGAGCTATACAAATTTTTCATATTCCGGGCTGGAGGTAAAAGATAAGATCGTAAATGTAAAGGTGACAAATACCGGAAATATGACAGGTGCAGAGATTGTACAGATGTATATTGCTGCCCCACAGGAGGGAATCCACAGACCACTTCGCGAGCTGAAGGGCTTTAAGAAGGTATGGCTTAAGCCGGGAGAAAGTGCAGATGTATCCTTTGAAATAAATGAGCGTTCATTTGCTATATGGAATGACGGCTGGAAAATACAGGAAGGTGCTTATAAGGTCTGTGTGGGAGGGCTTATGGCACAAATCAATGTAAATGGCGAGAATATACCGGCCAGAGCCTGGCAGAGCAATAGCTTTTATGAGAACTGTAAGGGAAAACCCAGAAGACATGAGTGGGAAGCAATGTCAGGAATTGATTATACTCCGGAAAAACTGATCAAAGGGCAGTTTACAATGGATAATTCTGTAGAAGAAATGAAAGATTTTTCTTTGATCATGAGGATTATGTATAAAGCAGTCGAAAAGACAGTTGTGGCAAAGCAGATTATGAAAATCCTGATTTCAGGATGATGATGGCATCCAGTGCGGGCAGCCCACTTAGAAGCATGCAGATATCAGGTGGAATGAAGGGTGGTATCATGAGTGGGATCTTAGAGATGGCCAACGGACATTTTTTCCGCGGAATAGGAAAAATGATCAGAGGAGAATGATTTAGTGAGAATAATAAGTAGGCGCAGGACGGTTTATGACCGCTTGCGCCTGTATTCGTTTGGAGTCATACCAAACTGTTTTTTGAAGGCAGTCTGGAAGTGGCTCTGGCTTGAAAAACACAAAAAAGTGCTGATTGTACTGATCGGTTTATTCGTGAACTGAAGCAGACGCCGTCCTTCCTCGAGCTTGCACCGGAGAATAAAATCGCTGACGGTAAATCCAAGATTTTCCTTAAAGTAAGCTGAAAAATAGGATTTGCTGAAGCCTGTATATCTGGCGACATCGCCTACCGTAATGTGCTGATTGGTATTTTGTTGTATGTACCGAATTGCCTTTTGCAGGCGCTCATCTGTGGAAAAAGGGGTCTGTGCCTGGGCAACCTTCTCTGCAAAGGTGTAGGATGTTTTGCCTAATATTTCGTATAGTATATCGGGATTATCCGTCTGTTCTGCAAGCTGGATAAAATGGTCTGAAAGCTCATAGGCGGTATCATATTCAAGACCACCATCTAATGATATTGTTTTTCAATTGCCGGATAGCGTTATTACTGGTAACACCTATGTGAAAATTGTCATTGTTAAACTGCAGAGAGTGAAACCCCTCAACATTTCCGGTTCTGACAAGCTTTAAAATAGCTTCTTCGATCACATATGATTTATTGTACACGTAGTTTTCTTTTTTATCGTAGTTCATCTGGACAATCTCAGGAGACAGAGTTTTGGGTGAGAAATTTCCCAGGAGAAAATCAGATGGATTCTTCACTTCTTCATAAATACAGTAATTTAAGAACATCAGTTTTGAAATCAGTGACACCTTGGTAATATGTGGAATCTTTTTTAAAAAATCATGAAATTCATCTTTATTTTCATTCGAAATTACATAATCACGATACATGTTAAGGAGAGTATCCTTTGAATAGGGCACATTAGAAACAGGACCGATTATAAGATACTTAGTAATGTCAAAATCTAACCGCAGGCAGCCAAAATAAATCCCATAAGTTGTGGCACAATATGATATTCTATCGGACTTGGAGATAAGAATATCAACATATTTCTGAGGGGGAAATGTCAGTGAAGTCTGTTGCGGAACACAGGTGTCGAAAGTATGGTCTGCGTAGATATACATGGGAATATTGTGATCAAAATAATACATTTTTAAAAAGTCTTCCATATTGTATTTCAGATTCATGGTATTGTGCTCCTTCCAGTCATTTGTATTTATAGTAATAAAAACAAAGTGATATGTCAATCAAAAACAGTTTAAAAATGAAAAAAATAGTTTAAAAATGAAATATATATATAAAAATAACAGTTATAATTTCATCAAGATCAAACGAGATTGAGATGTGAATGGAGGTAAAGCATGACAAGAGAGGAGATACAAAATCTGATTTTACAAATGACATTAGAAGAAAAAGCCGGAATGTGTTCAGGAGCAGATTTCTGGCATCTTAAGGGTGTCGAACGATTGGGGATTCCGTCTGTTATGGTCACAGACGGACCGCATGGGATTAGAAAACAGGCACAGGGAGCGGATCATCTTGGAATCAACGAGAGCGAAAAAGCAATCTGTTTCCCGGCAGGATGTGCGACAGCATCCAGTTTTGACCGTGATTTGATCCGCAGACAGGGAGAGCTTCTCGGACAGGAATGTCAGGCAATGGATGTCAGCACAATTCTTGGACCTGCAATGAATATTAAACGTTCCCCACTTTGCGGAAGAAACTTTGAATATTATTCCGAAGATCCGTATGTTTCTACAGAGATGGCAGCAGCACTGATCGAAGGGGTACAGAGCAAGAATGTGGGAACAAGTGCAAAGCATTTTCTTGCAAACAACCAGGAAAAACGCCGTATGACAAATTCTTCTGATGTCGATGAGAGAAACCTCAGAGAAATCTATCTTGCATCCTTTGAAGGTGCAGTAAAGAAAGCGAAACCATGGACAATCATGAGTTCCTACAACCGTATCAATGGTGAATTCGTCGGAGACAGCAAGAAGTATCTGACAGATATTTTAAGAAATGAATGGGGATTTGACGGCTATGTTGTTTCTGACTGGGGCGCAGTCAATGACAGAGTATCTTCCCTCTCAGCGGGACTTGACCTGGAGATGCCACCTGGAGATTACGAGAATGACCGACTGATCGTGAAGGCAGTACAGGAAGGAAAACTCGACGAAAGCGTTGTTGATCAGGCTTGCGAGAGAGTACTGGATGTGATCTTCCGCTACACAGAGAACCGTGACACAGAAGTTGTATTTGATTATGAAAAGGATCACGCAGCAGCAGCTGATATCGAAGCAGAGTGTATGGTATTATTGAAAAATGAAAATGATATTCTTCCCTTAACTTCTGATAAGAAGATTGCATTTATCGGAAAATATGCGAAGACACCGAGATATCAGGGTGGCGGAAGTTCTCATATCAACAGCTGGAAAGTGGAATCTGCACTGGAAGTTGCAAAAGCGATTCCGGAGCTTGCAAATATAACTTTCGCAGAAGGCTATCAGGATGAGAAAGATGAAGTTATTGAAGAACTTCAGAAGGAAGCTGTAAAGACAGCGGCGGAAGCTGATGTGGCAGTTCTTTTCCTCGGTCTTCCGGATAATTTTGAATCCGAAGGATATGACAGAAAGCATATGAATCTTTCAAATTGTCAGAACGAACTTGTAGAAAAAGTGCTTGAGGTACAGAAGAACGTTGTGATCGTTCTTCATAACGGTTCACCGGTGATTATGCCATGGAAGGATAGCGTTTCAGGAATCCTGGAAGCATACCTTGGAGGAGAGGCTGTTGGAAGAGCAACTGCAGAGGTACTTGCCGGAATAAAAAATCCATGTGGACGCTTAGCAGAAACATTTCCGCTCCGTCTGGAAGATACACCATGTTATCTGACTTATGGAAAGGGCTTTGATAATGCAGAATATCAGGAAGGTGTGTTTGTAGGATACCGTTACTACACATCCAGAAAAATGGAAACAGCGTTCCCGTTTGGATATGGACTTTCTTATACAACATTTGAGTATAGTGATATTCAGTTAGATAAGAAAGAAATATCTGATAAAGATACTGTAGAAGTAAAGGTTAAAGTAAAGAATACCGGAAATCGTGCAGGTAAGACAGTTGTTCAGCTTTATGTAGAAGCACCGGAGACAGAGGTTGTCCGTCCGGTCAGAGAACTGAGAGGATTTGAAAAGATTTTCTTAGAAGCAGGAGAAGAGAAGACTGTTACATTTACACTGGATGAGAGAGCTTTTGCTTACTGGAATACATTGATCCATGACTGGTATGCAGAGGAAGGCACTTATAAAGTGATGATCGGTGAAAATGCAGATCAGATGTGTGCAGGTGAAGAAATCACAGTACATTCTACAAAAGAACTTCCAAAAACATATTCATTAAATACCTGTCTGGGAGAGCTGATGCGTGATCCAAAGGCACAGGCTGTGATGGGACCTTTCATGCAGGGAATGGCACAGAACAGTGCGGCAGCAGATATGGCAGAAGCACAGGAAAATGATACATCCGGAGCTGTAAATCAGGAAATGATGGCAGCAATGATGGAAGGAATGCCGCTTCGCCAGCTTCTTAGCTTTGTTCCGGGAATCAAGAGAGAGATGCTGGAACAGATGGTAGATGCATTGAATCAATTATAGGATGAGATTGTAACAAAGAGTTGTTATTCACAGTAAGCTGAGAATAACGGGATAAGGAAAAAACAAGAGAGGGACAAAAATGGCTAAAACAAAAAAAGAACTTGGTCTGGACTCAATGGGAGTTCAGAAATCAATGAGACTTACAGATTATCTTGGCGATGGTCTCGGACAGTTACCGCTGAATATTATGAGTTGTCTGGTTGGACAGTTGACTTACTTCTATACAGAGAAGGTTGGACTGGCAGCGGGAATGGTTGCCACTATGCTTCTGATCGCAAAGGTTTTTGATGCATTTTAGACCTTGCAATGGGAAAAATCATGGATAATGGCAAATCACCAAAAGGCAAATGTCGTCCTTGGTTTTCAAGAATGGCAATTCCGGCACTTGTATCTATCGTTTTACTGTTTACAGTACCTAAAAATATGGGTAGTGGCTTACAGGCAGCATATGTACTGATCACGAATATATTGCTCACAGCAATCGTATATACCGCAGTAGCAATTCCATACGGAGCTTTGATGGCAATCCGTACAGAAAGCTCGGAAGAACGTGGTAAAATGGGAATCTTTCGTGCAGCATTTGGATATATCGCAGGAATGGTAATCGCAATCCTTCTGATTCCAATCACAAATATGCTTGGTGGTACACAGAGTGCATGGATTAAAGTGGCAGTTATTTTTGGTTTAATTTCTCTGCTTTCATTGCTCATCCTTTATAAAGTATCGAAAGAAAATGTGCAGATCGTGGGAAAAAGTGAAGACGAGGACGTACCGTTTGTAGAAGGAATCAAAATTCTTTTCAAGAATAAATACTGGGTGATCATGCTTGCACTGCAGTTCTTAATGAATATTTCTTACAGCTTAAGTACTTCCGGTGGTACCTATTATGCAAAATATATTCTTGGAAATGATAACATCGTAGCACTTCTCGGAGCAGTTGGACTGATTCCTACATTCCTCGGATTCATCCTGACAGGACCGATGGCATCTAAATTAGGTATGACAAAAACTTGTATGATTTCCTGTGCGATGGGAGCAGCAGCCTGCCTGGTGAGAGTATTTACACCATACAGCCTTATGACATGTGTTGTAGGTGGAGCAGTAACAACATTTGCTAACATTCCTCTGATGTGTCTGTTTGGACCAATGGTAAATAACTGTGTTGAGTACAATGATTACAAGTTCGGAAAACGTATCGTAGGTATGACAAACAGTGCAAACTCTTTCGGAATGAAGATTGGATCCGGTATCGGAGCATCTCTGATCGGATGGCTTCTGGCAGCAGCCGGATACAATGCAGCACTTACAACACAGCCGGCAGCAGTAGATACAGCAATCTTCACATTTGGTATCTATATTCCGCTTGCACTTTTCGTAATCATGTTTATCCTTCTTATGAAAAATGACCTTGAGAAGAGATATCCGGAGATTATGGCAGAACTGCAGAAGAGAGAAACAGCAAAATAAAACTGAAGAGAAGAGGACGGAACTACCAAAAAAGGTTCTGTCCTTTTTGTGCATAGTATCTTTGAAATGGAGGAATTATAGATGAAATTATATGATCTTAAAACAGAATACAGAGAAAATCCAATCGGACTTACAGATAAGGCACCAAGATTCTCATGGAAAATTCAGTCACAGGAGAAGGATACTTTACAGACTGCATATGAAATAAAGGTGACTGATGAAAATGGTAAAGTTGTCTGGAACAGTGGAAAAAAAGCATCAGACCAGTCTGTTCTGATTCCTTATGAAGGAGAAAAACTGGCAGGTGAAATGCTTTATAAAGTAGAGGTATCTGTGGCAGATAACCATGGAAATGTAGAATCAATTGAAGGAACATTTGAGACCGGAATTTTTGATAATACAGAATTTACCGCAAAGATGATCACAAGTGATTTCCCTGAAGAAGAGACGGCATGCCCGGTATTTGGAAAAACATTTGCAATAGATAAAAAGGTGAAGAAAGCCCGTCTGTATGCAACTGCACATGGTGTATATGAAGCGACACTGAATGGACAGACAGTTGGGGATTATCGTATGGCGCCGGGATGGACAAGCTATCACAACAGACTGCAGTATCAAATCTATGATGTGACTGAAATGCTCGTTGCGGAAAATGAAATCAAGATTACAGTTGGAAACGGCTGGTACAAGGGTATTTTTGGATTTACTTGTGAGCCGAACCGTTATGGTACACAGGCAGGAGCTTTTTCGGAGCTTCATATCGAATATGAAGATGGAAGCAAAGATGTGATCGCTACAGACGAAACATGGTCTGTAAAGACCGGGAAAATCCGTTACAGCGAAATTTACATGGGTGAGACGATTGACACGGATGCACCTGAGATTACAGAGGGAAAAGTTGTTGTTAAAGATTTTGATAAAGCAGTTTTAACAGCACAGGAGAATGAACCTGTTCGTATTACAGAGAAAATTGTGGGTAAAGAGCTGATCGTGACACCAAAAGGTGAAAAACTGGTTGATTTTGGACAGATTGTTACAGGTGTTGTTGAGGTTCATGTGAAAGGCGAGAAAGGACAGAAAATCGTGATCCGTCACGCAGAGGTTCTCGACAAAGACGGAAAATTCTATCCGGAGACACTTCGTCAGGCAAAATCAATTGATACATTTATCTGTAATGGAGAAGAGCAGATCTTCCGTCCGCATTTTACATTCCACGGATTCCGTTATATCTGTGTGGAAGGTATGGAAGAGTTTACAGCAGATCAGTTTATTGCCTGTGTGACACATTCTGATATGGAAAAGACAGGTGATTTCAACTGCTCTAACAAGAAAGTAAATCAGCTGCAGAGCAATATTACATGGGGACAGAGAGGAAATTTCCTTGATATTCCGACAGATTGTCCGCAGAGAGACGAGCGTCTCGGATGGACAGGAGATGCACAGGTATTCTCATGGACAGCAGCATTTAACAGGAATACAGCATTGTTCTACACGAAGTGGATGCGTGATGTGGCAGCAGAATCTTCCCTGGAAAAAGGTGTGCCGCATGTTGTGCCGGATATCCTGGGACAGTACAGCTCTTCTGCATGGAGTGATGTAGCAGTTATCGTTCCATGGGTTGTTTATCAGATGTATGGTGATAAAGGCATTCTGGAAGAAAACTGGAAATGTATGCATGAGTGGGTAGACTACATCAAGAATAACTGTGAAGAGAATGGTCTCTGGCAGAGTGGATTCCAGTATGGAGACTGGCTTGCACTGGACAAAGAAGAGAGTGCAGACAGAACCGGAGCAACAGATAAATATATGATCGCAAATGCGTACTATCTGTATGTAACAGAGCTTGTAAAGAAAACAGCAGAGGTGCTGGAAAAAGATGAAGACGCGAAAAAGTATGCGGATCTTTATGAAACAACCTTGGATGCATTCCAGAGAGAATATTACACAGAGACAGGACGTATCGTAAGCGAGACACAGACAGGTGCAATTATTTCCCTGTACTTTAATCTTGCAAGAGAAAAAGACAGAAAACGTATCTTGAAGACACTGATTACGAATATCGAAAATCATAAAAATCATCTGTCTACGGGATTTGTTGGAACACCTTATATTTGCCATGCACTTTCTGAAAATGGAGCACATGAGATGGCGGCAACTCTCTTCATGAAAGAAGATTATCCGTCATGGCTCTACGCAGTAAATATGGGAGCAACAACCATCTGGGAGCGTTGGAATTCAATCAAACCAGATGGAACATTTGATGAATCAGGAATGAACTCTCTGAACCATTATGCGTATGGTTCTGTAGGTGACTGGATGTACCGTAAAGTTGCCGGATTATCTCAGTTAGAGCCGGGATATAAGAAATTCCAGGTAAAACCGATGTTTGTAAAAGGCATTGAAGAGTGGGGCACAGAGTTTGAATCTGTTTATGGAAAAATCGTGGCAAATACATCCTGCAAGAATGGAAAAATCCATGTACATGTAGAAGTTCCGGCTAACACAACAGCAGTGATCGTTCTTCCGGAAAAAGAGGAAGTACATGAAGTTGGTTCTGGTGTATATGATTACGAATATGACACAGAGACAAGTCTTGTTGTAGAAAGATTCAGTATGGACAGCACGCTTGGAGAAATCGTTGCAGAACCACTCGCAGTTGAGATGTTCAACCAGATGGTACCGGGAATGCTGGAAGGTCCAATGATCCAGTTTGCTTATGGAATGACACTTTCAGAGCTACTCGGTGCTGCGCCGGCTGCGAAACCGATGTATGAGGCAGTTGTGAATGCATTGAATCAGAAGGAAAAAGAAAATCAGTAGTGCCAAACAGAGACGGAGTTTTCTGGCTCTGTTTGCAGGCAAAAAAGCCAGAAAACTCTGTCCATGATGGTAAACTGTGAAAGGAGAATATCATGGACAAAATAACATTATGGAATGAATCGGAATATCATTATGGCGCAGCATGTGGGTTTATCCCGAACATGCGATTATATTTTCATGAAGATGAAAAAGTACGACCATGCATCCTGATCGCACCGGGTGGTGGATATAGTGTAGTTTCTCCATCTGAAGGGGAAATCGTAGCAAAGAAGTTTTATGAGATGGGATATCATACCGCAGTCGTGACGTATACTACAAATCTCTTGCAGATGATTCCTTTGAAATTGCAGCCAATGCAGGATCTGATGCGTGCCATCCGTTATATCAGAAAGCATGCAGAAGAACTTCATGTAGATAAAGATAAGATTATGTTATGCGGATTTTCCGCAGGAGCACATGCATGTGGGAGTGTTGCAGTACACTGGCAGGAATTTGAAAATACAGAAACCGGGGAATATGCGTCCATATCCGCAAAACCAAATGCAGTCATTCTTTCTTATCCGGTGATCACATCCGGTGACTGTGCACATAGAGGTTCTTTTACAGCACTTTTGGGAGCAGATGCTTCTGAGGAAGAACTTGAATATATGTCTCTGGAAAAACAAGTGACAGAATATATGCCGCCATGTTTCTTGTGGCAGACGGTGACAGATGAACTGGTTCCGGTTCAGAATTCATTTTTGTTTGCACAGGCTTTACAGGAGAAGAAGATTCCGTATGCATTTCATGTATTTTCCAAAGGGAAACACGGATTGTCACTTGCTGATGAAGCATGGGCGAATGAAGAGTTCGGAGAACCATATACATTGGAACAGACTTTTGCACTGGGGCAGGCAGTGAATGATGGAACATTTCCTGTGCCGGAAGAAGTAAAACAGGCTTTGAATGAGATGGCGAAAATGTTCACCGGACAGACTGAGCGTGAGAGGGAACAGGCGAATGAAGAAGTAAAACAGTGGCCGGAGCTGGTGGATAAGTGGATAAGGACTACGCTTTAAAATGGCGAGATGTATTACTGGACGCATATAGTGTGAACAGCAACAGTTAAGTGTCACATGTCACGATTCTCCAGCATCCTTACTTGGCAGAGAATAGGATTCATGCTATCAATAGCATAGTCTAATAGGAGCTAATAAAAGAAATTAGATTTCTACAGATCAAACTTCTGCAGGAAGAAGAAAAAGCTCAGAGTCGTGACCTCTGAGCTTTTTCTATTCCGTTATGTAAGGTGGCTTATACCTTTAGGCTGGTGCCGCTAATCGTCTCTTTCCAACCATTTGCAAATTCAAAAACAAAATTACAATATAATATATAAAATTACAATAAGTAAAAGCCTTCAAATGTTATAGTTATTCCATATAATATATGAAAATAAAACAAGGAGGCAGTGTATAAACTATGAAACCGTTTCTAAATATCAAATCTAACATCCCAGATGGTGAAGCTCATGTAATGCCGGATGGAAAAGTCTATATCTATGGAAGTCTTGACACAAAAGAGGATTCCTGGTGTTCCGATCATTACAAAGTAATTTTGTCCGCAGATCTGGAACATTGGGTAGAGAGTGAAATCAGCTTTTCCATCAAGGATGTTCCGTGGGCAGACGAGATTCAGGAACCAACGTACTTAGAGGGTGTTAAGTCTTATAACGAACTTCCGGAGGCAATTTTGACTTTCCTTCCAGAAGAGACCAAAGAGATTCCAATCGATCAGTTCCTACCGATTTTGAGGAATATACTGATAGAACAGCAAAAGAACAAGAGTCTGTTTGCACCGGATTGTATCTATAAAGATGGAAAATACTATCTATATTTTTGTCTTTCTGACGATACGGAGGGAGTTGCAGTATCAGATTCTCCTACGGGGCCATTTAAAAATGCGGTGAAACTTCCTGTAAAAGGAATTGATCCGGCGGTTTTTGTTGATGATGATGGACAGGCGTACTATTATTGGGGGCAGTTTTCTTCTTGTGGGGCAAAACTGAATCCGGATATGATGAGCATTGATGAAAGTACGATTGTAGAAGGGCTTGTGACGGAGAAAGAGCATCATTTTCATGAAGGAAGTTCTATGAGAAAGCGTGGAGATACCTATTATTATGTTTTTGCAGATATCTCCAGCGGAAGACCAAGTAGTCTTGGATATGCGACATCAAAGTCTCCGCTCGGACCATTTACATACCGGGGTGTGATTGTTGATAACATATCTCTGAATGAGGAAAGTTGGAACAATCATGGCAGTATTGAGGAAGTGAATGGACAGTGGTACGTGTTCTTCCATGTAAGTACAAAGGGGCAGTATCTAAGACGGGCATGCATGACACCAATTGAATTCGATGAGAACGGATTGATCAAGAAGGTGGAACTGTAAGCTGAGTCTGTTTTCTGTATTGGGTAGGAGTAATTCCATATTTCTTTTTAAATTTATCTGCTCTACCACCTGTTGTATTTAATTTTAAGTTACCTGTCCAAAATGGATGGCATTTAGAGCATACATCTACTTTTATTTCTGATTTTGTTGAATTAGTTTCAAATTCATTACCGCAAGCACATGTTATTTTACTTGGTCCATACTTTGGATGTATTCCATCTTTCACTGTCTTTCACCTCTTCCTTTATATCATAAAAAATATCTTTAATATTTTAGCATATTTTGTAAGAAATATCAATAAAATTATTTATTT
>OJMH01003326.1_pt1 | contig 12065 bp, 16 predicted proteins | sample 1597111 | NCBI WGS metagenome assembly OJMH01 (sample SAMEA2452115, study PRJEB22498) | human gut metagenome | reverse complement strand
GGAGGGACGCAAGGTCCATACACTGCTGGAACAGAGCCGTGCGAACATCGCACAGCTTTTCCATGTCCAGCCCAGGGAGATCATGTTCACTTCCTGCGCGAGCGAAGCGAACAACTATGCCCTGAAAGGGTTTGCCCTTGCCAATCAGCAGCGGGGCAGACACATCATCACCAGCTGCGCAGAGCACTCCAGCATCATGAGCTCGGCTGCCCAGCTGCAGGAGGTGTTCGGCTTTGAGGTCACTTACCTGCCGCTTCATGCGGACGGTACCGTGCATCTGGAAGAGGTAAAAAAGGCGCTGCGTAAGGATACCATCCTCGTGTCGATCATGTGCGTGAACAATGAGACCGGATGCATCAACGACATCCGGACCATCGCCAACTATGTGCATGCGCACTCCCGCGCCATGGTGCACAGCGATCTTGTGCAGGCGCTGGGAAAGATGGAGCTCGATCTGTCTTTCCTGGATATGGCGACCTTTTCCGCGCACAAGATCTTCGGGCTCAAGGGAAGCGGCCTGCTGTATCACCGCGCCAATGTGGAGCTTCTGCCGCTGATCAGCGCCGGACAACAGGAGGACGGCCTGCGCGGGGGAACGAGCAATGCGCCGACGGAGATCGTGTTTGCGAAGACGCTGCGGCTGGCGCTGGAGGAGCAGGCGGCGCATATCGCGCATGTGCGCAAGATCAACGACTATGCGCGCAGCCAGCTTGCGCAGATCCCCGAGATCGACATCAATTCGCCGCAGGAGGCACTGCCCTTCATCCTGAATTTTTCCTGCCTGTGCATCGGCAGTGAGATCATGCTCAACGCGCTGGATGCCAAAGGCTTCTGCGTCAGCGCGCAGAGCACCTGCAATTCCAAAGGAAAGGCCATCTCGCATGTGCTGCTCGCCATGGGAAAGGATGAGCTGCACGCGACGCACGCCGTGCGCCTGTCGTTTTCTCATCTGACCACGATGGCGCAGATCGATGCCTTCATTCAGTCATTAAAGGAGATTATAAAAGATTATGCCACAAGATAACTTTGTTTACGATCATATCCTGATCCGCTATGGCGAGCTTTCCACGAAGGGAAAGAACCGCAAGGATTTCATCAAGAAGCTGTTCAATAACGTGAAAAACGCGTTGAGCGGATTTCCGGCGCTGGACTATGAAAAGACCCATGACCGCATGTACATCCATCTCAACGGCGAGGATCCTTTTCAGGTAAAGACGTATCTGGAGAAGGTGTTCGGCATCAGCTCGTTCTCGTTCGCGGTTCGCTGCGACAGCGATATCGAAGCGATCAAGGCGACGACGCTGGCGCTGGCCGAGCAGGATGAACAGCGGACCTTCAAGGTGGCGGCCAGACGGAGCTGGAAGCAGTTTCCGATGATCTCTGATGAGATCAACCGCGCCGTGGCGGGCAACATCCTGCGCAATACGGCGTGGAAGGTCAATGTGAAGACGCCGGATGTGAAGATCCAGATCGAGGTGCATGAGCAGGATACGTACATCATGACCGATAAGTATCCGGGTGCCGGCGGTTATCCGGTCGGCGTCGGCGGCAAGGCGATGGTCATGCTGTCCGGCGGGATCGATTCGCCGATCGCCTCTTACCTGACGATGAAGCGCGGGGTCGCCATCGAATGCGTGCACTATGCTTCTCCGCCGTATACGTCTTCACAGGCGCGGGAAAAGGTGCTGGAGCTGGCCAGGCTGCTGGCGCCTTATCAGGACACATCATGGTGCATATCGTCCCATTCACCGATCTGCAGCTGGCCATCTATGATCACTGCGACGAAAGCTATGCGATCACGATCATGCGCCGCATGATGTATCGGATCGCGGAGCGGCTGGCCAAAAAGCAGAACGCGCTGGCCATCGTCAACGGAGAGAGCATCGGACAGGTGGCATCTCAGACGCTGGAGAGCATGCAGACCATCAATGATGTGACGCGCATGCCGATCATCCGACCGCTCGCCTGCATGGACAAAGTGGAGATCATCGACTTGGCACGCAAGATCGGCACATATGAGACGAGCATCCAGCCCTGGGAGGACTGCTGCACGATCTTTACGCCGAAGAACCCGGTGACCAAGCCGACGATCCGCCGCGCAGAATGGATGGAGTCCCACTTCGACTTCGAACAGCTGGTGGATGCCTGCGTGGAGAACTGTGAGTCCGTGCTCATCTACCCGGACAAGAAGGAAGAGGAGACAGAAGACCTGTTCTGACGATGGAAAAATATAGTCATCCCGTGCGCGTATGATCCTGTGCGTCCATCTCATACTAGGAGCGTGAGGTGATAAGCATGGATCGCAGAAAGCATTATGACAACAACAAGATTCAGGAGAACCTGTATCAGTATGAGATGGGCATCGATCTGGGTGCTGAGATCGAATACGACAAGCGGCGTCATGAAGCGGAATATGACCAGAACCGCCGCAGCCGCGATTTCAAGGGCGTCAACGACCTGAATCCGCAGCAGCGAAACCGCCGCGCGCGCAATGACCAGATGAATCATCAGTAAGCGACGACAGTCAGCGAGAGAGCTGGCTGTCATTTTTTATTTGCAGGCATTGACAGCCATCCGACAAGGGGTTATGATACTATTGTACTAGAACAATAATACAATAGGAAGTGATGCCCATGCACTATGATCATGCCAGAGCGATCTATTTGCAGATCATGGATGATATCCGCAAACGGATCATCAATGGAGAATACGCATGTGATGAACAGATCGCACCTGTCCGCGAACTGGCCGTGCGCTATGAAGTCAATCCCAATACGATGCAGAAAGCATTGAGCGGGCTGGAACAGGAAGGCCTGCTGTATACGAAGCGCACGAGCGGGCGCTTCATCACCAACGATCGGGCGCGGATCGAAGCGCTGCGCATACAGGTAGTCACGCACAGCGTGCGGGCGTGGGTCAGGGAAATGCGCGCTTATGGCGTGGATGATGAGATGCTGGAGGAACTGGTGAGAAAGGAGCTGAAGACGCATGAAACAGATTGAATGCATCGACGTAACCAAAAGCTATGGCAGAGAAATGGCGTTGTTCCATGTGAACTGCGTGATCGAGGAGGGCAAGGTCTATGCACTGTGCGGAAGCAACGGCGCCGGCAAGACGACGCTGCTGAGGACCATGGCCGATCTGCAGCTGCCGGATATGGGCAGCGTGCGCATTGACGGGCAGCTGCTGCGCTGCGCAGACCGCAGGCGGATCGCTTATCTGTCCGATGAAAGCAGCTTTACCGACCTCATGCGGGTCGGGAAGGTCCGTCTTCTGTATGAGACATTTTATGATGACTTCGATCCGGCCGCCTGCGGCAGAAGGCTGGATCGCTTCGGATTCCGCGATCAGATGGTCCTGGGCGCCATGAGCCGCGGGATGCGTACCCTGCTTGAGCTCATCTTCGTGCTCAGCCGTAAGGCAGAGCTGTTTCTGCTCGATGAACCCTTTGCCGCGCTGGATCCGCAGCGCCGTGAGGAAGCGATGCAGCTGATCATGGAGGCCCAAGGAGAAGCGGCCGTCGTGATCTCCACGCATCTGCCCGGTGAGATCGAGACTTATCTGGACCGGATGCTCATCCTTCAGAACGGCCGCCTGTGCATCGATGAGGATGCGGATGCCCTGCGTACTCGGTTTGGCTGCGGGCTGCAGGATCTGGTGAAGCGTTACATCACAGAAGAGAGGGGGTGAGGGCATCATGAAGATGATCAGATTGGAAGGAATGCTGCTGAAGAAGCCGCTCCTCATCCTGCTGCTGATGAGCGCTGCGCTCATTCCCGCAGTCTCGCTGATGGCCGGCATCGTTTCGGTGGAAGCGCGGTATCTGATCACGTCCGCAGTGTTTCTCCTGCTGATGGCCGCTGCCCTCCTCAGAAGGGCGCTGTATGTGGAAGCGCATCACCGCATGGAGCCCTTCATGCCGGTCGATGTGCGCTGGCATATCTGCTTTCAAAGCGGGCTGATCATGCTGCAGGCCTTGTGGGTCGCCTTGATGCTCTGCGCGTTTCGCTTATGTCCGCCGCTGCAGATCGAAGAGGAAACACTGATCCGCTGCGCATTGATCACGGCGGTCTTCATCGTTCCTCAGCTGGGCTGGATGATGAACGGCTATCTGCACATCACTAAGACGCTTCATATCTATATCCTCGATATCGCGATCACGGCCATCGCGGGCATACGGATGATCATGGCCGATCTTCGCGCCAGCCTGCTCCTCACGGCGTTCATCCTGGTGCCTGGCTGCGTCTATGTGCTGATCGCACTGTATAAGATGATCAGGAGGTGATCGCATGAAGAAGATCGTTGGCTTCCATCTGCGTAGCATGCAGGGAACGCTGATCTGCATTCTCATTCTGTGGGCCATGATCTTGATCGGATATGTCATGGAGAGAGCGACATTGCCCGATCATGCCGGCTTCTTCGTCTGGCTGGCCGCATCGATGGAAGTGATCGTGGTCCTGGCGGAAATGGAGACGATGCTGTATGGCCCGCCTTGCCGCACGATGTTCCTGCTTCCCTTTTCCCGGCGTCAGATCGTTTCGGCGCTGCTGATGACAAAAGGGCTGCTTGCGGGAGCGCAGACCCTCGTGCAGTCTATCGCGCTGCTGTGCTTTCGCGAACCGGTTGCGCATCTGGTGAGCATCGCGGCGCTCGGCTGCTTCACGTATCTGTGCAGCGTGCTGTACTTCCTTGCGGTATCGATCCAGCGCGAAAGCACATGGGGGAAGGGCATCCTGCTGCGCGCAGTGTTCATCTTGTTTTGCCTGGCGCTGGGCGCTGCGCTGTTTTTGGGATGGACAGATCTGCCTGCGGCCATCGCGCTGACAATCATCCTGCTTGGGACAGACATCGCGCTCAGCGTGCGGCTGATCAAACGGGCTTCCGCATGCTGAGGAAGACGCATGCCCGCCGTCCGCATGGACAGCGGGCATGTTTTACGCTACAATGATCGAAGAGGAAAGAGAGGAAGATGTTTATGCTGCGCTGTCCCAACTGCCATGCTGAGCTGAAAAGAGAAGGAAAGGCATTCCGCTGCCGAAATGGGCATAGCTTCGATGTGGCCAGACAGGGCTATGTCAATCTGCTCGTCAACGCGCGCAGGGAGACCGGAGACAATAAGGAGATGGTGAGCGCTCGCACCGCCTTTCTCGAACAGGGCCATTACCGCTGCCTGCGCGACGCGCTGTGTGAGATCATCCGTTCTCTGCCGGTGCAGGTCATCGCGGACTGCGGCTGCGGGGAAGGGTATTACACCCAGGCGGCCGCAGAAGAGGGGAAGGACGTCTATGCGTTCGACATGAGCAAATACGCGCTGATGAAATGTGCGCGGCGCCATCCGGCCATCCATGCCTTTGCGGCCAGCATCTATGATCTGCCATTAGATGAAGCATGTGCCGACATGGTGATGAGCATCTTTGCGCCCTTTGGCGCAGATGAGTTCTTGCGGGTGCTCAAGCCGGGCGGATATGTGCTCAAGGTGGAGCCTGCGCATGATCATCTGCTGGAGATGAAGCAGGTGCTGTATGATCAGGTCTATGAAAACCGCGAAGCGCCCCAGGCGTATGCGGGGCTCACGCTGCGCAGCGAGCAGGTGATCCGCGATCGGATCATCGTGCAGGGGCAGCAGATGATCCATGCCCTCTTTCAGATGACCCCGTATTTCTATCGTTCGCCCAAAGCGGGAGCGAAACGGCTGCGTGCGCTGGAAGAGCTGGATACGCGCATCAGTTTTCGGCTTGCGCTGTATCAAAAACAATAGCCGGATAAACAGAACTGTGTTATACTGGAACGGTGTGAAATGAGGTGTATCAGATGGCTTTTGAATCCTTAACCGAACGGATGAGTCAGGCGTTCAAGAACCTGACCGGTCAGGGAAAGCTGACAGAGAAAAATATGAACGACATGCTGAAGGAAGTGCGGATGTCACTGCTGGAAGCAGACGTCAACTATAAGGTGGTCAAGGACTTCATCGCCCGGGTCAAGGAACAGGCGCTGGGCGAGACGGTCATGAAATCACTCAACCCCAGCCAGATGGTCGTCAAGATCGTCCATGATGAGATCACCGATCTGCTGGGAACGGAAGAGACAGAGATCCATTATCAGAAGAACGGCATCACGACGGTGATGATGGTCGGTCTGCAGGGTACTGGTAAGACGACGGCCAGCGCGAAGATCGCCAACCTGATGAAGAAGAAGCAGGGACGCCGGCCGCTGCTGGTTGCCTGCGACGTCATTCGTCCGGCCGCGATCGAACAGCTGCAGACGCTGGGTGAGAGCATCGGCGTGGAAGTGTTCACGCTGGGCGTGGAGACCGGCGCCTTGGAAACGGCCAAGCGCGCAATGGCGTATGCGAAGGAACAGGGCTATGACACCGTCCTCTTCGATACCGCGGGCCGTCTGCATATCGATGAAGAACTGATGCAGGAGCTCGGCGACATCAAGGCGTTCCTGCATCCGGATGAGATCCTGCTGACCGTGGATGCGATGACCGGTCAGGATATCGTGAATGTGGCGCAGAGCTTCCATGATCAGCTCGATGTCAGCGGGCTCGTGCTGACCAAGCTCGACGGCGACTCTCGCGGCGGCGGCATTTTGTCCGTGCGCGCGATCACCAATGTCCCGGTCATGTTCGTCGGTCTGGGTGAGAAGATCGACGATCTCGATGTGTTCCACCCCAGCCGGATGGCAGACCGCATCCTGGGCATGGGCGATGTGCTGACGCTGATCGAGCAGGCGCAGGACAAGATGGATATGGAGGCGTCCAAGAAGACCGCGGACCGCCTGATGCAGGGGACCTTCACCCTGGATGACATGCTCGTGCAGTATCAGCAGATCAAGAAGATGGGCTCGCTGGGGGGCATGATGAAGATGATCCCGGGCCTCAACAAGATGGCCGGCCAGATCGACGATGTGCGCGCAGAGGGCACCATCCGCAAGAGCGAGGCGATCATCCAGAGCATGACGCCGTATGAGCGTGAGAATCCCAAGTGTCTGAAGGCATCGCGCAAGAACCGCATCGCCAAGGGCAGCGGAACCAGCGTAGCAGATGTCAACCGCATGCTCACGCAGTTTGAGAAGATGCAGCAGATGATGAAGATGATGGGCGGCATGGGCGGCGGCCGGATGCCCAACATGGCTGCGCTCAAAGGCATGAGCGGCATGGGCGGAGGAATGCCCGGCGCCAGCAAGCATGCCGGATCCAAGAAGGCGAAGAAGAAACGCAAGAAGAGATAAGACGATCATGAAAAAAAGACGGCAGTGCCAGCGGCGGCCGTCTTTTTCTTGCTAACGCGCCATCTCATGAATGAGCGCGAGCAGCTCTGATTCCGTGTATGCCTGTTCACCGCGCTGATCATGCACATAGAGGGCACGGTCCTCCTGGATGAGGAGCACGGCGCGGCCCAGGCGCAGCGTTCCGCCGTTTGCGGCCGAGATGGCATCCGGGATCGTGGTGTCGGGCAGATAGATGTCCGTTTCCTGCATGCGCCGCTCATAGCGCATCGGATAGCGCTCCAGCAGATAGCTCTGCGCTGCCGGCAGCAGGAAAGGCTCTTTGAGCGCGATATAGTCGAAAGACAGTTCATCTGATCCGCCGCGGACATGATGCAGCAGCGCGCTTTGCCTGTCTTGGACGTCATCGAACGCCATGCCCTGCACGAGGGCGGGGCTGGCCTGCGTATCCAAAGGCGCGATCGCTGTGCAGAGCAGGGCGCTCAAGGGGATGAGGAGCACGAAGCCGAGCGCGGCCGCATATCCCCATGTCCGCGAAGGGGCCATGCTGCTGATCTGCGCGAACAAGATGCTCAGCAAGGTCAGGACCGCGCCTTCGACGATCAGTGCGGAGACGATGGACGCGCTGCCGGTAAATGCCCAGACGCAGCACAGCATGGCTGTGATCAGTCCCATCAGCACGATGAGCCATCCCCAGGGGCGAAGGCGGATCGAGCGCCATGAGGAAGCGCGCTTCTTTCGCTGAAAGAAGAATGCAGCCAGGACGAGCTCGCTCAGCAAGGCGAAGAGGTATGCGCCCAGCGCAAAGGTGTCGCTCAGCAGCATGAGGCGGGGAGCAGGCTGGCAAAGCGGGATGAGGAGAAACAGAAGGAGGAGCGCGCATGGGGCATGGACACGAAAGAAGCGTTCCTCCCGCAGCGCCTTTTCCATGGCTGCGGCCTCGGTCTGCGCATCGCTGAAGACTTCTGCAGCGCCCTTTTCGCTGCGATAGATCATGAGGCAGCGGAAAGCAGTCACAAACGTATATCCCATCTCTTCATACAGGTCGATCTGCTTTTGCGCCGAGATACCGATATAGCGGGGCGCATTGAGCATCGCGGCATCATCGTTGAAGCCGATATGCCAGCTGCAAGGGTCCATCGCGCTCTCATACAGCAGGTAGAAGCTTCCGATCCGCTTCAGGTCCCATCCTCGCTCAGACATCTGATCCAGGTGTTCCTTCAGCAGCAGCCGTTCATTCGCTCTGACGTTGGCGATCTCCAGTTTCCATTTCATCTTCTGTCGCAGCTTTCTCTGTATCGGCGATCATCTGCAGCAGCCTGCGGTATTCATCCAGCAGCAGCCGGATGCCTGCCTCGCTGATGCGATAGCTGCGTTTCCTCCCTTCGCGTCTGGTTTCTACGATGATCCCCTCTTCTTCAAACTGGGCGAGCAGCGCATAAAGCGTGCCGGGCCCAAGGACGACGCGGTGCGCGGTGAGCGTATCCACCGCTTCGGCGATCTCTGCTCCGCAGCGTTCCTTCCGCAGCACCAGGAGCACATAATACATCTGTTCGCTCAGCGTCCCGAGCTTTTTTCTGGCCATGTCCTCCCTCCTTTATCGAATATCGATATTCTTTACACCTTCATTATAACATCGATCATCGATAATGCAACAGGCAAAACAAAGAAACAAGTGTTAAGTAAAAATACTTGACACCTCGGTTTTCTCTGCTATAATGTCAGGGTATGAATTGCAGGAGGAATTTGAAATGGTAAAACTGAGACTGAAGAGAATGGGTAAGAAAGGCGCACCTTTCTATCGTATCGTGGCAGCTGACAGCCACTTCCCGCGTGATGGACGTTTCATCGAGGCGATCGGTACGTATGATCCGACCAGACATCCGTCCGCGATCACGCTGGACGCAGAGCTGGCCATCAAATGGCTGAAGAACGGCGCTCAGCCTTCTGACACAGTTCGCAGCATTCTGTCAAAAGAAGGCGTACTGAAGCGTCTGCACGAAGAAAAGAACGCCAAGTAAGATGGATTACGAGAAAGTGCTGCTTGATCTGATCAGACCGATCGTTGACGACAAGAACACGGTTTCCGTGAAGCAGATGGAGAGTCTCGACGAGAACGAGATCCTGCTGTATGTGTATGCCGACAACGATGATGTTGCCCGTCTGATCGGACGCCGGGGGATCATGGCAGGCTCGATCCGGCAGATGATGTCGGTCGCTGCCCGCAATGAGCGCCGCCATGTTACGATCAAGTTTGAAGCATATTAAAAAGGATGCAGGCCGCATCCTTTTTTTGGAAAGAGGAAGGGAGGCACTGACGTGGAAATGGTAAAGATCGGAAAGATCGTGAACACGCATGGGCTGAAGGGGGAGCTGAAGATCATCCCCTCCACCCATTTCATCGAGGAGCGCTTCGGAAAGGGCGCTTCCATCCTGATCCGCAAGGACAGCGTGCATGTGCATGCCAAGGTAGAGCGCATGCGCGCTGACCGCGGCATGGTCTATGTCGTGCTGGAAGGATTGAACGACATCAATGCGGTGGAGATCTATAAAGGGTGCGATGTGTTTGTCGACAAGGCTGATCTGCATGCGCTCGATGAGGATGAAGTCTACTATTCGCAGCTGATGGATTGCGAGGTATATACGCGGGATGCGGTATATGTCGGCCGTGTCGTCGATGTGATCGAGACCGGCGCCAATGCCGTGCTGCGCGTGCAGCGCGAATCAGACAGCGTGCTGATCCCGTATGTAAAGGTCGTGGTCACCGCTGTGGACGTGGAAGAAAAGCGCATCGAGATCGAAGCGATGGAAGGATTGCTATGAAGATCACGGTGATCACCATATTTCCGGAGTTCTTCGCGTCCTTCACCAGCACCAGCATCATCAAGCGGGCCATCGAGTCGGGAAGGGTGGAATTCGAGACCGTGGACTTTCGCACGTTCACCCTGGACCGTCACCGCCATGTGGATGATACGCCTTATGGCGGGGGACAGGGGATGGTGCTTTCGCCCCAGCCCATCGCTGATGCGCTGCGCTCGATCAGACAGCCGAATTCCCATGTGGTCATGATGACCCCGCAGGGGAGGACCTTTGATCAGCAGCAGGCGCGCAGGCTGTCTGCCAAGGAGCATCTGATCTTCTTGTGCGGGCACTATGAAGGCTTTGATGAGCGCATCCGCTCCTTTGCGGATGAAGAGATCAGCATCGGCGATTATGTGCTGACCGGCGGAGAGCCTGCCGCGATGGTCGTCTGCGACGCGGTCATCCGCCTGCAGGATGGCGTCATCCTGGAACAGTCCCACGCGGATGATTCGTTTTCCGACGGTCTGCTGGAGCATCCGCAGTACACCAAGCCGGCTCAGTTTGAGGGGATGGGCGTCCCGGATGTGCTGCTCAGCGGACATCATGCCAATATCCGCCGCTGGCGGCTGAAGCAGTCGCTGGAGCGCACGCTGCAGCGCAGGCCTGATCTGCTGGAAGAGCGGGCATTCAGCGAGGAAGAGATGAACCTGATCGACGAATTATGCCTTGAACGATCAAAAAACATTTGCGGTGAGTAAAAATATGTGTTATTATTTTGTGGCCTGAGTGGCCGAGGTTCCGCTGATCATCATGATGAATGAACCCAACGAAGAGATAGAAAAGGAGACGTCATTAACATGAACATGAATTTAGTCAACGAAGTGACCAGATCACAGCTCAACCCGAACGTGCCTTTCTTCAAATCAGGAAGCACTGTCCGTGTACACGTCAAGATCAAGGAGGGCGACAAGTCCCGTATCCAGGTATTCGAAGGTGTCGTTGTCGCAAAGAAGGGCGGCGGCATCGCTGAGACGTTCACCGTGCGCAAGATCTCCAATCAGATCGGCGTAGAGAGAACGTTCCCGCTGCATTCTCCGATCATCGACAAGATCGAAGTCATCCGTAAGGGTAAGGTAAGAAGAAACAAGCTGACTTACCTGCGCAACCGTTCCGGAAAGGCAGCGCGTATCAAGGAAATCCGCTAAAAGAGAGAAGGGGCTCTATCACTTTGCCCCTTTTCTTTTTTTGATGTAGCACAGCGCGGAAATTGCGCTATAATAAATGAGCATTGTGAGGATGAAGAATATGGAACTACAGGAAGAAAAACAGACAAATGAGAAACAGAGAAGATTCGGGCTGGAACTGCTTGATTTCGTCAAGATCCTGCTCGTGTGCTTTATCGTCGCTTTCGGCATCAAGACCTTCATCGCCCGTCCTGTGTTCGTCGAAGGCAGCAGCATGTATCCGACGCTGCAGGATGGGGAGTTCGGATTCACCAACCTGCTGGGGCTTTCGCTCGAGGGCGTGAACCGCGGCGACATCGTGATCGTGGAAGAGGGCGATGAATACTGGGTCAAGCGGGTCATCGGCCTGCCCAATGAGACGATCGAATGCCGGGACAATGTCGTCTACATCAACGGAGAGGCGCTGGATGAACCATATCTGGACAGCGATTATGTGCATGACATCGAAAATAATCAGGGATATTTCACCAGTGACTTTGAGGCGATCGAGCTGGGCAGCGATGAATACTTCGTGATGGGAGACAACCGCAACGCCTCGCTGGACAGCCGCTCGTCCTATGTGGGCTGCATTGATGAACGCGATATTCTGGGCAAAGTGCTGCTCTGCTTTTTGCCCTTTTCGGATTTTGGGGTGGTAAAATGAACAACGATACCCGCTTTGCAAATCAATATAACATCCAATGGTTCCCCGGCCATATGACCAAGACCCTGCGGATGATGGAGACGGAGATCCAGCATGTGGATGCCAGTCTGGTGCTGCTGGATGCCCGCATCCCGCTTTCCAGCCTG
>OJMH01003323.1_pt1 | contig 12083 bp, 9 predicted proteins | sample 1597111 | NCBI WGS metagenome assembly OJMH01 (sample SAMEA2452115, study PRJEB22498) | human gut metagenome | reverse complement strand
CGTCAACATGGTCGTCAACTACGACTTCCCTGCCGGCAGCGACGCCTATCTGCACCGTGTCGGTCGTGCGGGACGCTTCGGAACCAACGGCATGACAGTGTCCTTTGTGAGCTCCCCGGAGGATGAGAAGGTGCTTCAGGAGGTGGAGAGTCGGTTTGAGGCCAAGATGCACGAGTTGAAGGAGCCGATTACGAAGGAGTCGTGGAATGTTGAATGGGTTGTTTGTTGGTGCGTATATACGTTGGTTGGTTGTGTGATGGGTGGTTAGTGTTGCGTTGAGTGACCAGTGTTGCATTGTATGGTTAGTGTTACGTTGAATTCTCATGTCCATTATTGTTCTCCATTCCCATTATAGTATGTTGCTTTCCATGCCCATTTTCTTTTGAATAAAGGAACGCAACCACCTCATCATTATCATACCCACTCCTTCCCATGTCCCATTGGACCACACGAATTCTCGTGTGCCTCTTCTTTCTCTCCCTGTCAATAGCGGAAGAACCCACATCCAAGACCAAAGTGCCCAGTACGTTTCCTTTTCGCCTCTTCACCTAGTCTGTGGAACATATACAATTCCCTGTCAGAAAACAGGTACCTGCACGTCCATGCCATCAACCCTAGGAATCAAATTCGATTATGTTTTTTACGGTGACCCCAAGACTGCTCCCACGAGGGTTGAGCTTATTACTACCAACTACAAGGAGATGCAGTGCAAACGCCTGCGGATGATCACCCGACGCGTCTATCAAATTCAAAACATGACCTACGCCATGTTCGACAAGTCCTATGTGATGAAACCAACACTCATTCTCCAGTCCACCTTCATCACATACAGCAAGCCCATTGTTGTAGACACTGTAACATGTAAAAACGGATACAAGCACCTGGTGGAGTTCGACATCAAGTGGGTCATTCACCTCTCCTTTCCTCTAGTGACAATTTCTGTACCGACTCGGATCCGTCGTTTGATTACAACGCGTTGCTGAATGAGCTGGGGTCCTATTCGACGTGGAACCTCCTCTTTTCTTCCTCCGCCCTTGTGATGCGAGACACGGAGCAGACGATTGTTCGCTCCAGTTCGTCCGGTTGTGTTTCGTTCTTGGTTCGGTACCGAGTTGTCGTCCAGATCCTCGTCTGGAGTCTCTTCTTCCTTCTTCTCTTGGCTTTTGTGAGCTTCTTCCTCCTGAGGCGGCGGAAACCGCGCTTTATGCCCTTGGCGACGGAACCCGTGGAGGCGCCGGAGGAGCCAACGAACTCTCTGTTCACGCTGAATACGTTTGACCGGATTCAACGACAAGTGTTCTCTGTTTGTTGTGATTACTGATATGATTATTGATTGCGAGTGAGGGAAAGTGGCTATGAAACTATGAGTCACGTCTTTGAGATCTGTAATGGCTCATGATCTCACTACGAAATGTGCATGCCAATGCAATGATGCGTATCAATCATGTAACAATGCATGCCAATAATGCAATGTTGCCTACCCACAATGCAATACTACTCCATGCCAATAATGCAACAATAATGCAATGTTGCATACCCACAATGCAATACTACTCCATACCCACAATGCAATACTACTCCACACCAATAATGCAACAATAATGCAACACTACATACCAACACTGGTAAAGTCATACATGCCAACAAACACCCCATAAATCCAAAAGAACAGGCTGGGAATTGGTCCGCGACATGGACTTGTACTGCTCCTCACTACACACCTCGATGCTGCTTTCGTAGCCGTTGATGACCTTCACCCAGTTCTTGTCCTCGCTGAACTGCAGCACGCACACCACGCGCTTGTCGTCGCACCACCGGCGGTTGATCTCGCCGATGATATCCAGCGGTCCCATAATACCACGGTCTTTCATGGTAAGAGGATGCTCTTCCTTCCATTCCTGGATCTGCTTCAGCCATTTGCCGGTATTACAGTCCTGTACATATTCATTCATTTTTGTTATTGCCTCTTTTGCATCGGCAACGATGGGGATGTCTACATGGATATTTCTGGAAATGGAAGCGGTGTCAATATCGATGTGGACGATCTGTGCATGTGGGGCAAATTCATGGAGCTTGCCTGTGATACGGTCGTTAAAACGGGTTCCGATGGAAAACAGAAGATCGCATTCATTCACGGCCATATTTGCGGCATAAGCGCCATGCATACCAAGATTTCCGATAAACAGAGGGTTCTTTGTGGAAATGGCGCCACGTCCCATGACGGTTGTGACAACCGGGATCTGAGTTTTCTCAACAACCTGGGTGAAAATCTCCTGCGCGCGGGAAATGATCACACCGCCGCCAGCAAGAAACAGAGGTTTTTTGGCCTTCTGCAGCATTTTGAGGGCACGCTTCAGCTGTCCGATATGCACGCTGGTGTTAGGCTTGTAGCCACGGATATTGACGGTCTTCGGATACTCAGCACTTCCCAGCTCGGCCATTACATCCTTTGGAAGGTCGATGAGAACCGGGCCTGGGCGTCCGGTGCGTGCGATATAGAAGGCTTCCTTGATGATACGTCCAAGATCCTCACGGTTGCGGACGGTAACACCGTATTTTGTGATGCTTCTGGTGATCCCGACAATATCAACCTCCTGGAACGCATCGTTTCCGATGAGGTGACGGGCAACCTGTCCGGTAAAGCATACAAGCGGAACACTGTCATAGTTGGCAGTTGCAAGACCTGTAACAAGGTTGGTAGCTCCGGGACCGCTGGTAACGAGACATACGCCAACCTTTCCGGTAGTTCTGGCATAGGCATCTGCTTCGTGTACAAGGGCCTGCTCGTGACGCGGCAGGATGATGTCAATGCCGTTCTGTTTATATAATTCATCGCTGATATCGATGGTGCAGGCACCAGGATAGCCGAACAGAACATCAACGCCTTCTTCTTTTAAGGCTTTTACAAGCAATTTGTTTCCGGAAATCTGTTTCATGAATTGGTTCCCTCCTTTGATGATGTGAAAAGTTAAGCAGATAAGGGCTGTCGCGAGAAATTTTTCCAATAAAAAAGTCCCGGCATATCGGATAAAATATGCTCAGGACGGATGATTCCGCGGTACCACCTGTTTTCAGAGGTAAAACTCTGCTCTCTGCCAGTACAAAATTATACTGCCTCCCTGTAACGTGGGAATGACGATGAAGCCTACTGCATGAAGATCCATGGTTCAGTCCACTGCTCGAGGGCTACTTCCACAGTTCAGTCACGAAGATTCTCACCAGCCATCTTCTCTCTGTGCATCCGGAGACTATGTACTACTCCCTGTCATTGCATTTAGTAAATATGGATAAAAATTTTCTATCATTATAATATAAAATATCGGAACTGTCAATCAAAAATCCTGATAGCTCAACGGGTGAGCCGGGGATTACGATAACAGTTCCGATATGGATGATATTAAGTATTAAATATTTTTTCGGTACATCAGCTGTTTCTTGTTACGGAGCTGGAGCATGCTTACTCAGGATTCGGTATTATCCAGTGTTTCAGGATCTTTTTCCGGAAGGTAGACATGCACTTTCTCGATACGGTTTTTATCCAGCTTTTCTACGATCAGACGGATTCCGTCCTCTGTGATCACTTCGTCACCGGCAACAGGCAGACGATCCAGATGTTCGATGATAAATCCACCCAGGGAATCATAATCCTCGGAATCCAGTTCCGTATCCAGATGATCATTTACGTCATCCAGATGCATGGAACCTTCGATGATATATTCCCGGTCGGAAATCTTCTGGACAAGCTCGTCCTCCTTCTCATCGTATTCGTCATGGATCTCACCCACGATCTCCTCCAGGATATCCTCCAGTGTGATCAGTCCGGCCATATCACCGTATTCATCCAGTACAATGGCAATGTTGAAGGTGGAGTCCTTCATTTCCACAAGAAGATCGGAAATGCTTTTTGTTTCGTAAGTGAAATGCGGCTTTCGGAGGAAATGATCGATAACAAATTCCTCATTTTTGTCGTAAAGAAGAAGATCCTTCATGTTGATGATTCCCACAATGTTGTTCTGGCTGTCCTTATAAACCGGCAGACGCGTGAACTTATCCTCGCGGAAAATATCGATCAGCTCATCATAGGTGGATTCCACATCCGCAAAGGTAACATGTACTCTTGGAACCATGATATCCTTGGCTGTGGCATCTCCAAGATCAAACACATTGTAGATCATTTCTTTTTCGTCGGATTCAATGACACCGTCCTCATGGCTGACGTCCACGATAGTACGAAGCTCCTCCTCGGTCATGGCCTTGCTGGCTGCATCCGGATCCACACGCATCAGGCGCATCACACCTCTTGAAAAGAGATTGATGATGAAGATCACCGGTGTCATGATGGTCATAAGAAATTTAAAGACCGGGATATAGCGGAGGGTGATCTTTTCAGAGTTAATGGTTGCGTAGTTCTTGGGGGTGATCTCACCGAAGATCAGGATCAGAACCGTCAGAATCACCGTCACGATGCTGACCATATAGCCGCCAAAGCTGTATGCAAGTGTGGTTGCAAGGGAAGAAGCTGAAATGTTCACAATGTTGTTTCCGATGAGAATCGCACTGAGAAGCTTGGGCGTCTGGTTCTCCAGGATATCGAGAGCCATGGCTGCACGCTTGTTTCCCTCGTCTGCAAGAGAGCGGAGACGGATCTTGTTTACCGACATCAGCGCGGTTTCGTTAGATGAGAAAAAGGCTGACAATGCCAGCAGAATAAGTAATATGATTATCTGGTAAGTGTCGCTGGGGTCCACTTTCAATATTCACTCCTTTAAAAATAAGATTATTTGGTTAAAAATATACAGATACTCCCACATTATATACGTTTTACTGGATTTTGGCAAGAGCCGGACCGGTACAGCGCATATAGATATATGGAAAAAATACGAAAATAAGTCTGCTTCTTGACAAAAGAGTAAGTTCAGACTAACATACATGTGTATTCATATATAAAGAAGAACTGTATAGGAATGGAAGGAGCGGTTTATGTTTCTGGAGATAAAAGGAATCAAAAAATCCTTCGGGGCAGGAGAGAGCCATGTAGATGTTCTGAAGGGGATCGATCTTGAGATTGAAAAGGGAGAATTTTGTGTGCTTCTGGGGCCGTCCGGTTCCGGGAAATCCACGCTGCTAAACATTATTGGCGGCATTGACGGAGCAGATGCAGGAAGCATTACCATTCAGGGAGAACAGCTGGAGGATATGAATGAAAAGAAGCTTTCCCTCTACCGCAGAAAACATCTGGGATATATTTTTCAGATGTATAATCTGATTCCCAATCTGACTGTGAGGGAGAATATTGAAGTTGGTGCTTATTTAAGTGACAGACCGCTGGATGTGGATGAACTGCTGGAGACACTGGGACTTTATGAACATCAGCGGAAGCTTCCGAACCAGCTTTCGGGAGGTCAGCAGCAGAGAACTGCTATTGGACGTGCCATTGTAAAAAATCCGGATATCCTGCTTTGTGATGAGCCTACCGGCGCTCTGGACTACAACACCTCCAAGGAAATCCTGAAGCTGATCGAAACAGTCAATCACAAATACGGAAATACTATAGTCATGGTTACTCATAACGATGCCATCAAGGATATGGCAGACCGTGTGGTAAAGCTTCGTGACGGGATGATCCGCAGAAACTATCAGAATGAGCAGAAGATTCCGGCTGCTGACCTGGAATGGTAAGGGGGCATTATGAAGAATCCTTTACGTAAACGTATCCCCAGGGAACTGAAGGGGGAATTTGGAAAATATCTGGTGGTTTTCCTGCTGATGGTATTGACCATCGGGTTTGTGTCCGGCTTTCTGGTAGCCGATGGAAGCATGCTGAAGGCTTATAATGAGAGCTTTGATAAATATAACATCGAAAACGGAAATTTTCGTACTGCGGAAAAGATTTACAGTTCTCAGTGGAAGGGTATTGAAGCTGCCGGTGTTAAGCTTTATGAGAACTACTATATAGAAGAAGATCTGGATAACGGAAGCACCATGCGTTTTTTTAAAAACCGTGAGAAGGTGAATAAGGTCTGCCTGATGAAGGGAGAAATGCCGTCAGGGCAGGGCGAGATCGCCATTGACCGTATGTATGCGGATAACAACAGTCTTAAGGTAGGAGATACCCTGATCAGAGGTGAAAAATCCTGGAAGATCACAGGTCTGGTGGCACTTTCGGATTACAGTGCCCTGTTTCAGAATAATAATGATTCCATGTTTGATTCTGTAAAGTTTGGTGTGGCGATCGTAGCTCCGGAGGAATTTGAAAACCTGGATCAGGAAAAGCTCCGGTATAATTATGCATGGATATATGATCATCAGCCAAAGGACGAAAAAGAGGAGAAGAAGGTTTCCGAGGATCTCATGGAAGATATTGGCAAAGTGGTAGCTCTGGAAACCTTTGTCCCACGTTATCTTAACCAGGCGATCATTTTCACCGGTGATGATATGGGCGGAGACAGGGCAATGGTCATCACGCTTCTTTATATTGTGATCGTGATCATGGCTTTTGTGTTTGGAATTACCATCAGCAATACGATCCGAAAGGAAGCCGGTGTTATCGGTACGTTACGTGCATCCGGTTATACCAGGCGGGAGCTGATCCTTCATTATATGACGCTTCCGGTTCTGGTCACGCTGGCCGGTGCCTTGATCGGAAATATTCTTGGATATACCGTATTTAAGGGTGTATGTGCAGACATGTATTACGGGAGCTATAGTCTGCCGACTTATGTGACAGTATGGAATGCAGATGCCTTTCTTCTGACAACCGTAGTTCCGGTCATCATTATGATACTGATCGATCATGCAGTGCTCTGGTACCGCCTGAAGCTTTCGCCTCTGAAGTTCCTGAGAAGGGATTTTTCCGGGAAAAGACAGAAACGCGCGGTGTATTTAAGTCCGAAGATCGGAATTTTTTCCAGGTTTCGCCTCCGGGTGATCTTTCAGAATGTCAGCAATTATCTGGTGCTGTTTGTGGGAGTCATTTTTGCAAATTTGCTACTGTTTTTCGGCATGCTCCTGCCGTCTACGCTGGATCATTATCAGATGGAGATCCAGGAGAATATGCTGGCGAAATACCAGTACATACTTTCGGTTCCGGCAAGTGCCTATTCTGGGAATAAAGAGGATGCCATGAATTCTCTTCTGGAATATTATACGGATATCAGAACGGACAATAAAGATGCGGAAAAATTTTCTGCGTATTCTTTGAATACCATGCCTGGTAAATATAAAAGTGAGGAGATCGCTTTTTACGGTGTGGAGCCTGACAGCCGGTATATCCAGGCGGATCTTTCGGGAGACGGTGTTTATATTTCCAGTGCCTATGCGGACAAATTCCGGATCAAGGAGGGCGACACCATAACTCTGAAGGAAAAATACGAGAAGGATGAGTATTCCTTTAAAGTAGATGGAATCTATGATTATGCGGCAAGCCTCTGTGTATTTATGGAAAGAGATAAACTGAATGAGGCGTTTGATCTTGGAGATGATTATTTTGGAGGATATTTCTCTGATACAGAGATCAAGGACATCCCTTCAAAATATATCGGCTCTGTTATTGATCTGGAAGCTCTTACAAAAATATCCAGGCAGCTGGATGTCTCCATGGGAGATATGATGGGAATGATGTATGGATTTTCCGTGATCATTTTCCTGGTGGTGATCTATCTGCTTTCCAAGGTCATCATCGAAAAAAATGCCCAGTCGATTTCCATTACCAAGATCCTGGGCTATACAAATGGTGAGATCAGCCGTTTGTATATACTTTCCACATCACTTGTGGTGGTGTTCTGCCTGCTGTTAAGCCTTCCGGTTGAACGGCAGATCATGGAAGTGCTGTTCCGCGAGATGATGCTTTCCAGTATTTCGGGATGGATCACCATGTGGGTGGATTCCATGATCTATGTGAAAATGACAGCGATCGGAATCGCAGCCTATGCAGTGGTAGCAGTGCTGGAATTCCGGAGGATCCGTCAAGTGCCCATGGATGAAGCACTGAAAAATGTGGAATAATATGTGACATCTGTATATATATCCGGAAAAATAATTCAGGATATCCGGAATTTTTACAGAATATGCAACAGGATCAGGAGTATGTGTGGTTTAACTGAATGCGGATGCTTTTATCCGCTTGAACAGTTGTCTGTGAATAACCACATATACTCCTTAAATATTCATAAATTTTCCGGAATACTGGAAATATTACTACAAACTTGTTATAATAATCCCATACTTCCCGTTGGAGGGAATAATTCAAACAGGAAATCAGGTGAGGAACATGGCAGGCAGAAAGAAGGATCCGCTGTATAAAAGCTTCGGATATGCGTTTCAGGGGATTTTTACCTGCATCCGCAAGGAAAGAAATATGAAGATCCACTGTATGGTGGCAGCGCTTGTGGTGATCGTAGGACTGATCCTTGGGATTTCCGTGACAGAGTGGTGCATCTGCCTGGGGCTGTTCGGAATGGTGATGGCGCTGGAGCTGGTGAATACGGCAGTGGAAGCTGTTGTGGATCTGGTCACAGAGGAACGTCACCCACTGGCAAAGATCGCCAAGGACACAGCGGCCGGAGCAGTACTGATCGCAGCGATCATGGCAGCGATCGTCGGACTGATCATTTTTGTTCCCAAGGGACTTGTTTTTCTGGGAATATGACAGGAACAGAAAACTTTTGTTTCAGGATAGGGTCTGGTGTCGGACTGTGATGTGATGGTCCGGCAGCTGCCGGTTTTAGGAAAGGAGAAAATATTATGGAATTAGGTGAAGGACTGAAGAAAATTTTACTGGTGGGTATTGGTACAGCAGCAGTGACAGCAGAGAAATCCAAAGAAATCCTGGATGAACTGGTAAAAAAGGGTGAGCTTACGGTTGAACAGGGTAAGGTTCTTAATCAGGAGCTGAAGCATAACATCAAATCAACGGTTAAGACAGCTGCTGATTCTGTAAAGGAATCTGCAGCCAGAAAGAATGATCAGGAAGAACTGAAGGCAACGATTTCCAGGCTGACACCGGAGCAGCTGGCTGCTGTGAAGGCGCAGATCGAGCGCATGCAGGCCGAGGCTGCTGAGGAGAAAGCCGAGACAGCAGAAGAACCGGCAGAGGAAGCTGTACAGGAAGCTTCTGCGGAAACAGAAAATGCAGAAGATACCGGGAGCGAAGAACAGGCAGCAGAGTAACCGACTGCGGATCGCAAATATCCGCTTGACTAAACGACAACGCAGACGAAGCAGTAAATGGAGAAGTTTATGGGCAGAGAAGAAAAGGAGAAAAAAGAGAAAGGCGGATATGGAGAACGGCTGAGAGAGATCACAGCCGTTTTGAAAAAGCATGCCATTACCCGTGGTGTTTCTCCTGAGAAGCTCCGGCTCATACTGGAAGATCTGGGCCCAACTTATATTAAGTTGGGTCAGATCATGTCTCTTCGTTCCGATATTCTGCCGAAACGCTACTGTGACGAGCTGATGAAGCTCTGCTCAGAGGTACCGCCGATGCCTTTTTCCCAGGTGATCGAGGTACTGGAAGAGTCCATGGGCTGTCCGTGGCAGGCAGAATTTCAGCATATTGAGCAGAAACCTCTGGGAGCAGCATCGATTGCCCAGGTGCATCGGGCCACGCTGAAAACAGGTGAAGAGGTTGTGATCAAGGTTCAGCGAAAAGGAATCTATGAGACCATGGCCAGGGATATCGGCCTGATGCATAAAGCAGTGCGCCTGATGCCGCCGGTGAGTATTAAGGGCATGGTGGATCTGAACATGGTTTTAAGTGAACTGTGGACTGTGACCCAGGAGGAGATGAATTTCCTGACGGAAGCTGCAAACATGGCAGAATTTGCAAAAAAGAACAAAGATGTGGCTTTTGTGAAAGTACCGATCCTCTACCGTGAGTATATTTCGCCGCATATTCTTGTGATGGAATATATTGACGGTTTTGCCGTCAATGACAAGGCTGCGCTTCTGGCCAATGGTTATGATCTTAATGAGGTCGGAACGAAATATGTGGATAATTTCATCAAACAGGTGATGGAGGATGGCTTTTTCCATGCGGATCCACATCCGGGAAACGTGCGGATCCAGGATGGAAAGATTGTCTGGATCGATATGGGAATGATGGGACGGCTTACAGAGCACGATCGTCAGCTGATCGCAGAAGCTATTGAGGGGGTTGCCATGAACAACATCGGCAAGATCCAGGATGCGGTCCTGGCTCTTGGGGAGTTTAAAGGCAAACCGGATTCCAGCAAGCTTTATGAGGATATCCGCGGACTTATGGAGAAATACGGTACTGCGGATATGGGGAACATTGATGTGGCTGAAGTGATGGTGGACCTGATGGAGGTCATGAAAGAAAATAAGATCATGATGCCTCACGGACTGACTATGCTTGCAAGGGGGCTGACTCATGTGGAGGGGGTTCTGGCTGAGATATGTCCGGACATCAATATGACACAGATTGCTGCGGCAAGGCTCAAGGAGCAGCTGTTCAGCAATGGGAACTGGAAGCGTGAGATCAAAAAAGAAGGAAAAAATCTTGCCTGGTCGCTGAAACGTGCAGTGGATATTCCTTCTCTGGCGGCGGATTTCCTTCAGGGCTGTATGAAGGGGCAGACAAAGATCAATCTGGATCTTCATGCTTCGGATGATCTGGCGTGGCTTTTGCGGCGGCTGGTGCGGAATATTGTGATGGGGCTGTGGGTGATGGCGCTTCTGATCAGTTCCAGCATTATCTGCACTACAGATATGAAGCCGAAGCTGTGGGGGATTCCGGCTCTGGGGGCTTTTGGCTATGTGTTTGCTTTTATTATTGTTTTGTATGTGTTTATCAAGCATTTCTTTTCCGGAAAATAAAAGACGGAGATCATTTGCAGAGTCTGCGGGATGGTTTCCGTCTTTTTTTGCTGTTATGGAATTGTTTCGGTCTGCTGTTATAACTGCGATTAGGAGCTATCATCTTTTGACCGGCTGGTAAAGGACGGAGTACGGGTGTCTGGTCAGGTGTAGATGGTTCCGCTGTAGGCTTTGCGGAATTCCTTTGGGGTGTAACCGGTTCCCTGGCGGAAGTAGTTGCAGAAGGAGGGCGCGTCCCGAAAGCCGCAGGAGAGAGCTGCTTCTGTGATGGTGCAGGAGGAGGAGCAGAGAAGCTGGGCTGCCATCTGGAGGCGGTGTTTCAGGAGATATTGTTTTGGGGAGGTGTTTTCATGTTCCATGAAGATTCGGTAAAGATAGGAACGGTCGATTCCTACGTAGTGTGCCACGTCTGAGATCTGGATGGGGTAGGCATAGTTGTTTCTGATGTATTCGGAGGCTTTCTGAAAGTACAGGTTTGAGATGTCGGTCCTGCTTTCGGAGGGCTTTTTTTGCATGTCGGATAGTATCAGGAGGAGGTTTCCTGTGGAGGCAAGGTCGTTTCCGTTGTTTTCGGAAAAGGTGTCAAGTAGGCTTTGCATGTGGGTGAGGAGGCTGTTTTGCCGGGAGGGTGTTTTCGGGGTGAAGATTGGGGTGTCGGAAAATACGGTTTGTTTCAGGATTTCTTTGCAGGCGGAGCCGTCAAAGCCTGCCCAGGCGTAGCTCCAGGGGTCGGAGGTGTCGGCGCGGTAGTAGATGGAGTCCATGGGGCGGATGAGAAAGGCGTCGCCTGCTTTCAGATGGTAGGTGTGGCCGCTGCACTGGTAGATGCCTTTGCCGTGGAAGATCACGTGGAGAAGGTAGTGTGGGCGCATGGCCGGGCCGAAGGAGTGGTTCGGGCCGCAGTCTTCCTGGCCGCAGAAGTAGACGGAGAGGGTGTGCTGGGTTTGGGTTTCTTTGGAATCGTTTTTCATTTGGGTGGGCCTCCTGTTTTTGGGTTATTCAACAAAAACGCAATTTTGGGTCACAAAATGGGATGGAATGTTGTATGAGGTGATTATACAATATTGGGTGTGGGAAGGGCAAGGATGGATATGGATATACGGACGCCCGCGAGGTGTGTGCTGCCTGTCGGCGGATGACTTCTAAGCCGCTGAAAATCTGCTAAAAGCGCTTTAAAAATTCTCGAACTCGCGTCTGAAGCCGCTCAGACAGCGAGAATTTTTGAAGCAACGCAGATTTCCAGCGGC
>OJMH01003320.1_pt1 | contig 12087 bp, 9 predicted proteins | sample 1597111 | NCBI WGS metagenome assembly OJMH01 (sample SAMEA2452115, study PRJEB22498) | human gut metagenome | reverse complement strand
GGGCGCGAAGTTTGTAAAAAATGGCGGCCGCGGCATATATACCGATACATACACAAAGCACAAGTGCGGCGGGGCTCCAAAGAAGATATGCCTTCTAAGCGAGCATCTCTTTAGAAAAAACTCAAATCGAGATAAAGCAGCATTTGAATTTTACACCGCTTCAAACGAATTGTACGACGTTCCGTACTTCACTCCGCGCTTGTTGCAAATCTACAAGCAGCGCGGTGTTGGGTTAAATTTGAATACGAGGGTAAAGGGAATAGATACCGCCGCAAAGAAAGTCCACTTTACGCGCAGTGTCAAGAATCCGGATACAAACAAGGTTGAGAGCATAGATTTTACGAAGGATTACGATTTCTTGCACTTTTTGCCTCCCATGGGCGCTCCGGACTTTGTCAAGGAGTCCGGCTTGAGCGATACGGAAGGTCCCCACGCCTCGGAGGGCTGGGCGGCTACAGATAAGGAGACTTTGGTGCACAAAAAGTTTAAGGATATAATTTGCCTTGGCGACGTTGCGGGAATCCCAACAAGCAAGACGTCCGCTGCCATACGCAAACAGGTGCCGATAGCTGCAAAGAACCTCTGCCTTATTATGGAGGGAAAACAGCCCGAATTTAAGTATGACGGCTATGCGGCATGCCCTATAGTTACAGACTACGGACACGTTCTAATGTGCGAGTTCGATTATGACAAGAAGCCTAAAATATCTTTCCCATTGGACTTCTTTTTCGATATGTCGCACGAGCAGTGGGTAGCTTGGCTTCTCAAGGTTTACGTGCTAAAGCCCATGTATTTTTACGGAATGTTAAACGGCTTAGTTTAGTATCTTTGTTTTTAATGGAGGGCGGTCTATTTTCGACCGCCTTTTTATTTTAGAATTTTATTTGAAATTCTGTTTTGCTTTTTGCAAATTGACTAAAGGTATGATAAAACTTGTTGCAGTTGGTAAGATGAAAAACAGGGCGCTCGATTCGCTGTGTAATGATTATTTTGAGAGGCTTTCTAGGTATGATAAGTTTGAGCTTGTGCTCATAAAAGACTCAACTGTTCAAAGGGAGTCTGAGCGAATGTTGGAGCTGATTTCAAGTTCAAAGTTGCGCACTTATGTTTTGAGCGAAGAGGGGAAATTGTTTTCTTCAAGGGATTTTTCAAAAATTATAGAGAGAGATTTGATGTTGGGGGGTTCTATGTTTGTGATAGGCGGTGCCTACGGAATGTCAGAAGATGTAAAGAGAGCCGCGCATGCGCTAGTATCGCTATCGCCTATGACATTTACGCACGAGTGGGCGCGAGCTATTCTCGCCGAGCAGCTTTACAGGGCAAAGACCATATCGGCGGATACTGGTTACCATCACTGAGTTTATATATTTTTCTTGAATAAATCTGTTGAATTTGGAGAATGCGCCCATGAAATTTTTGCGCGCTGCGGCAGTTTTTCTCTTCTTTATTTTGCTATCTGTAGGCGAGGCTCAGGAGCATAAGAGCTACTCCGTGAAAAATAGGGACGGGAAAACTGCGGAAGTCGCCGTTACTGGAGTAAGCCCTAGGGCGCTATATGTCGAGGCAAACGGCGGGCGCGACGTGGAGCTTAAGTGGGATATCTTGGATTTAGAATGGCTTAAGGAAAATGCAAAGGAACTCTTGGACGCCCGCGAATACTCGCGCCAACTTGTCGCTAAAAAAGAAGAGGCGGATAAAATACTGGAAAAATTAAAGCGGGAAAAAAATCCGGTTGCAATAACGGGCAGGGTGTCTGAGATTTCAAATACAGGGGGCGTTTTAATAAGAGCTAGGGGGATTCCTCCAAAGGGCGATTTGGCGCGAGCTATGACTTCTCGCACAAAAGTTGCATCTGGGCTTTGCTATGTGGAAAATATACCCGATGTAGGCGACTTAGAGCCGGAGCAATACTTTGAAATTATAGCCTACGAAAATGGTGAATTTAACTACAGGCCAAGTTTTTGGGAGAATAATAAGACTATTGTAAAGTACTTTGCGCGCGACGACAGGCGCGTTTCAATATTTGACAGAGAAAGGCCGGGCTTTGTCGCTCTCGAAGATTTTTTTAAGAGCCGCGAAAATAAGAAACGCTCGGTTGGAATTGTAGAGTATAAGCCCATTTCAACCGGTTCCGGTTACATGGTAAAGGGCGGGTATGTTATCACGGCCTTCCACGTAGTCGATGGCTCGAAGCGCATTTTTGTGGATTTTGAAGGCACTTTTTACGAGGCAAAAGTTGCCGCCTCAAGCAAACCTTTAGATGTGGCGATACTAAAAGTCTTAAAAATTGACGGCGGTGTTCCGCTTTACATTTCAAATAATCCTAGAATAGGCGAGGAGGTGTTTTCTCTGGGATATCCCAATACTCAGCTTCAAGGTTCGTCCATAAAGTACACTTCCGGAGATATAAGTTCGCTATCTGGCATGCGGGACGACGAAAATTTTATGCAGATATCCGTTCCCCTCCAGCCGGGAAACTCTGGGGGGCCGCTATTTGACTTGCGCGGAAATTTTCTCGGCATAGTTGTAAGTAGGTTGAGCGACTCTTATTCGCTTAGGCAAAGCGGTTACGTTCCGCAAAATGTAAATTACGCTTCCAAGGCCAAAAATTTGTCTCAGCTTTTTAAGGAGCTTAAGATAGAGCCTCTGGAGCCGAAAACTCAGGATATGAAAAAGGCCGACATAATAGCGCAAGTTCAGAAGTACTGCGTCTTTATAAAGTGCGAGCGCTGATGCGTTTTTGTCGGCGCAGGGCTAAATTTAGGCGCCTTTAGTTAGAATATTGTTATAGCAACGGCAAGCAGCATAAGCGAGGCTCCAGCCAAGCGTTTTAACATCATATTTGCGCCTATTGAGCGCTCGTCGTTGCCTATAAATTTGCCCGCAAACCAAATTATTACTATGCTCCAAATACCTCGCGTTGCGTATATGATGTTTGCCGCCGCCGCGATTTTAAAGTATCCCATTGAAAAGACTAGAATAAAGGCCTGTATGCTCATGATTGCAGCTCCGCCGAGCGTCCATTTCCAGGCGCTCTTTGGAATTGCCCTAAGCGGTGCCCTAAAGAATGGAATTACCAGGAAGGAAAATAGCATTGTGGTGTTGTACATAAAGAACATAAACCACACCGTGCCCACCTTGGACATCTTTATTTGAATTAGGCAGTCGGAGAATGCGAAGGCGGCGTTTGCAATTAAAACCAATACTATAGTATAGAGCATTTTTTTTGAGAACTTAACCGACGACATTCCCATTATAAATACCGCTATCGTAGTTATAACGGAGGCCACCATAAGCTTAGTTTCCAGCTCCACACCCGTAAGCCAAATCAGGAAAATCGCAACAAACACTACTTTTATTCCCAGCATTGGAATTTGCACAGTAACGTCGCCAATCCTCATCGAAACAAACAGTGCAAGCTGACCTAAAAAATACAGAAATCCGCAGAATATTGGAACCTTTAGAAGTTCAAAATCTGGCATTGGCTCGCCAACGAAGATTATCGGAATAAACTGAACTACTGCCGCAAGCAGATTTGTTATAAAAAATGTTCGCAACAGCCCAGCGCCGTCAAGTATGGCTCGCTTTGTAAAAACAGTCGCGAAAGTGTATAAAATTGCAGATGTTAGTGGAAAAATATAAGCAATATTCATTTTTTCAGCCTCGCAAGCGTGCTTGCGTAGCGGGATATACCCGAGGCGATCGCGTTTGCTATGTTTTGTCTATATTTGTCGCTCGCTAATTTTCGAGCGTCTGAAGAGTTTGAAATAAATCCGCATTCGACTAGAGCTGCCGGCATTTTTGCATCTTGCAATACTGCAAAGCGCGCGCGCTTCATTCCGCGGTCAACTCCGGAGAGCTTTGCCACCATATCTTTTTGTATGTAGTGGGCAAGGAGAGCATTCCAGTCGTCAGCGCTGTTGCCAGCATACTTGCGCTTGCTTATGGGGGTTGCGGCAGGGGCATTTGTGGAATTTTGCCCGACTGGAGTTAGCGCGTAGGTCTCAATACCGGATGCGCTGGCTCCCGCGGCGTTTATGTGTATGCTTACAAACATATCGGCCTTTATCTTATTTGCATACGCCGGACGCTCGTCAAGCCCAATAAATTTATCGCCATAGCGGGTCAGATAAACCTTGTATCCCTTTTGCCGAAGAATCTTGGCAAGCTTTAAGGATATATCGAGGGTCAGATTCTTTTCGTGCAGGCCGTAGGTCTTTGATATTGCGCCCTTATCTTTGCCTCCATGCCCCGGATCTATCACTATTGTGCGCAGTTTTGGCATGTATTTGCCGCCGCGCGGATACAATATCGGCACCAGAGTGTCTGAAACATCGGCGTCTGCAACATAGAGAGTGCCCTTGTATTCCACTACGGGAAAGCCCAGCCAAATTTTGCTGCCATTTAATGTCATATCGCGCCTGTGTATCTCAAAATTCAAAGACACGTATTTGTTGTAGAGCCTTTGAACTTTCCTGTATTGAACAGTCTTTAGAGACATTCCAAAGCGCTTTGCCAAATCTATTAAAGAGGTGTATCTAGAACCCTTTACAACGAGCGCCTCTGCCGAGTTTGCCGCAAGGGCTATTGCAAGTGGCAAGGCAAGCCTGGCAATAAAGCTTCTGCGCGTACAACGATGACCAAGGCCCTTGCACTCTTTTTCTTTGCCAGGGCCACTTTTGCAAAGCAGGCCGAGAAAGTTTGCAAATAGGCTAGCTAAACTTTTCAACATACTCTGCATGGCTGTGCGCAATAAAGCCGATTCTATTCCAAATCGTCTTTTTCGGAGTCGTCTTCCTCGGGGATTTCCTCCTCCTCGCCCGAATACTTTAACTTGCGCAATTTCTGCGCCACCGGCGACATCGTTACAGTTATATTTCTGCCCATGAGCTTTGGTGCTGCGTCCGCATGGCCCATGTGCGAAAGATCCGCTATGGCTCTCTCAACAACTTCAAAGGCGTTTTGCTTAAACTCCATCTCGCGCCCGCGCAACATCATTGTAATCTTCAACTTATTGCCGGAAAACAAGAACCTCTCCGCATTGCGTCTTTTTGTCTCGTAGTCGTGGCGCTCGATTTTCGGGCGTATCTTTATTTCCTTAACCTTAGTTGCCGAGGCCTTATTGCTCTTCTGTCGCTTTGCCTCCTCATACTGATACTTTCCGAAATCCAAAATTCTGCAAACCGGCGGCTCGGCATTTGGCGAGACCTCAAGCAGATCGAGGTTCAATCTCTTTGCCATTGCTATAGCCTCCGATGTCGGCATTATTCCGACTTGAGAGCCATCGGGGCCGATTACTCGAACCCTGGGAACGCGAATCCTCTCATTTCTGCGAGGTCCGAAGTTTTTAAACGCTTTGTTGTTTGATTTTTGCGGCCTCGTGTTGCCGCCTGGGTATTGATTTGCCATTAAACTAACTTAATTAAACTTGTGTGTCCTGTTAAATAGATTTGCTAAAAAACTTCAACAATAAATTTCTCCTATAAGCTGCAATTTTTTACTTTGCAGCTCCCCATCTTTCCGTGAACGGATAAAATATTACAAGCGCTCTGCCTATTACGGATTTTTCGGGAACGTCTCCCCAGTAGCGACTATCGAGGCTATTTGCGGAATTGTCGCCCATGGCGTAGTAGCTGTGGGGGGCAACACTCACAATCCTGCCGTTTTTAAGTGCGCCCTCGGCCTTGTATCCGCAGTAGTCTCCCGCTTGTTCGGCGTTGCTTTTAAATGCGCTTGAGCCCTCTATGGGCTTGCCGTTTCTGTATAGGGTGGAGCCCTTAACTTGCAATTTGTCGCCCCCTTCGCCGACTAGCCTTTTTATGTAGTACTTGTCGTCTATAACACCTCCGTTTAGCATTGCCATTCCCGGAATTTTACCGGTTCTAAAGACAAAGGGCTCTCCGACTTTGGGCTTTCTAAAATTGTAGGTAAATCTATCTACAAATAGCATATCTCCGCCAAGAATGTCGAAATTTAAGATGCTCTCTCCCGCTTTCTTATTTCCCAGCGACAAATAGTAGTCGCTGCCGTCTTGCACAATTTTTGCATTGTCTGCAATTGCCTTAAAATAATCTGAAGAGGAGTCGCTCTTAACCCCGAATGGATAGGCTTTTGGCATTACCGAGTCTATTGAAAAATCCGCCGGAAGCGAAAGCTCAAAAGTTTTTCCGCCCTGCATGAAGGTGTAAACTTTTTCCGTAGAGGGCAAGACCAATAGCCACCTTGAGGGGCGAGTTTGCCCGTGGAATATACCGCCATTTTTCGACATTTGCGAGGGGTGATTTATGCGTATGAAAACCTCTCCGTCGCCGGGCGCTTTCAGATTGTAGTTCGAGGCCTTTTTTGTGACGAGCCTAAAGAGCTTCTCGGCAAAGTTCGGCGGCTCTTCGTTTTGAAGATACACATGCGGCGTCATTCCGTAAAAGCTCGGATACATTGAGTTTGTAGGAATCTGAAAGGGCTGGAAAAAGAAGCTGCGAACGCTCAGTGCAAGTATTCCGGCAACTACGATAACATCGACGTTATCCGCAAGGCTCGTGAGTGGATAAATCGTTCCGCCGTATTTTTTCATGAGTTTTTCGAGCTCATCTTTGGCGCTTTCAAATTCGGGAGTATCGGACTTGCTATCGTCAAATAGCTCTTCGACTTTCATTATGAGCTCGTGCATGCGCCTGTCGTCCGCTTGCGGCATTAGATCGCGCCTGTAATTGTGGACGTTGTAGGCCGCCGACAGAAAGTCTTTGAATAGCTTTCTCTTTTTCCCTGAAAAAAACGGTATATTCATCTTAGGTATTCGATTTTAGAACGTCTATGAAGGCCTCTTGCGGAATCGAAACTTTGCCGATTTGCTTCATGCGCTTCTTGCCTTCCTTTTGCTTTTCGAGAAGTTTCTTCTTTCTTGTTATGTCGCCGCCGTAGCACTTTGAGGTTACGTCTTTGCGGTATGAGCCCAGCGTTTCTCTCGCGACAATCTTGCCGCCTATTGCGGCTTGAATTGCAACTTTAAACATCTGTCGGGGCAAAATGTCCTTGAGCTTCTCGCATAGAGCCCTTCCTTTTGCCTCGGCCTTCTGCCTGTGTACTATCGAGGAAAACGCGTCTATTTGCTCTCCGTTTACCAGAATGTCTAGGCGCACCAAGTCGTTTGCTTCGTAGCCGTCCATCTCGTAGTCCATGCTGCCGTAGCCGCGGGTTATACTTTTTAGGCGGTCGTTGAAGTCCACCAATATTTCGTTTAGCGGCAGCGACGCCGTTAGCATCACGCGGCTTTCGTCTATGTTTTCAGTGCGCTCGCAAAATCCGCGCTTTTCGGCTATGAGCGCCAGCATGTCGCCTATGGATTCTGCCGGAATGTGTATGTGCGCCTTTATTTTTGGCTCGTAAATTTTATCTATCGAGGAGGGGTCGGGCAGGCGGACGGGATTGTCTATCTCTATCTGCGAGCCGTCGTTTAAGGTTATTTTGTAAACTACGCTAGGGTAGGTTGAAATTATGTCTAGGTCGTATTCGCGCCTGAGCCGCTCCTGTACGATTTCCATGTGCAGCAAGCCTAAAAAGCCGCACCTAAAACCAAAGCCCAAAGCTACAGAGTTTTCCGCTTGGTAAACTAAGGCCGCATCGTTTAGCTGAAGGCGCGCAAGCGAGCTTTTTAGCCTTTCGTAATCCGCCGTATCTATCGGGTAGACGCCCGCAAAGACCATGGGCTTTACCTCCTTGTAACCGGGCAGCATTTCGGCGGCGGGGTCGGAAGCGAGCGTTATTGTATCGCCTATCTTTATTTCAGTAACGTCTTTTATGTTTGTTACTATGTAGCCGGTGTGGCCCGCAGTGATGTCCTTTTCAACGAGCATTGAGGGGGTGAATCTGCCGACTTCCTTGACGCTAGTCTTTGCGCCGTTAGACATCATCATTATTTCATCGCCCGCCTTAAATGTTCCGGAGAACACTCTGACATAGCATATAACGCCCTTGTAAGTATCGAACACGCAGTCGAATATCAGTGCTCTCGCCTGCTTGTAATCGGCCAAGCGCGGCGGGGGAACTCTCTCCACTACGGCGTCTAAAATATCCTTTATTCCGATACCCGACTTTCCGCTTGCAAGAATTGCCTCATCGGCTGGAATTGCCAAAATGTCTTCTATCTGCTGCTTGCACTGTTCGGGGTGGGCGCTTGGAAGGTCTATTTTATTTATAACAGGTATGATTGCCAGATTTTGGTTCATCGCAAGGTTTGCGTTTGCAACCGTTTGCGCCTCTACTCCCTGGGCTGCATCAACTAGTAGCAGCGCTCCCTCGCAGGCTGCAAGCGAGCGCGATACTTCGTAGGAAAAGTCGACGTGACCGGGAGTGTCTATTAGGTTTAGAAGGTACTCCTGCCCATTGTGGACGTACTTCATCGAGACAGGGTGGCACTTGATTGTTATTCCCCTTTCGCGCTCCAAATCCATAGAGTCCAGGAGCTGATCTTGCATATCGCGCTTGGCAATAGTTTGCGTCTGCTCTAAGAGACGGTCTGAGAGCGTTGTTTTGCCGTGGTCAACGTGCGCTATTATGCAAAAATTCCTGATGTGATTTGTGTCCATTACTTATCGATAAAAATACAAAGCGCCAATTTTTCAAATTTGGCGCCGTCTTGCAAGCTATAAATATTTGGCTTTTTAAGCGTTCTTTTCTATGTAGAGGCTCTGTGACGGGAAGGCGAATGAGGCGCCGTTATTTTCCACAATCTTCATAATTTCAAAATTTATGCGCTCCACGACTTCCAAGTACTTTGGCGTCTCGATATAGACAATGAAGTATATCACGTCTATGTTTAGGGAGCTGTCTGCAAATGTTGTGAAATTTACAAGGGCCGAGTTTGGCACTACGCCGGAATCCTTGGCTAGCAGCTGCCTAATGTCGTCTCTTATCTTTTTAATTTGCTCTACGCTCGCATCGTAAGTGAGCCCTACAGTGAGCGAGGCCTTGCGCTTGCGCCAGCGCGCTACGTTTACTATGTATTCGTTTGCCAAATATGAGTTCGGCAAAATCGATAGGCTCTGGTCTAAGTTTCTTATTCTCGTCGAGCGTATGCCTATCGATTCAACTATGCCGTCCAGCTTCTGGCTTACCTGTATTCTGTCGCCAACCTTAAATGGCGCATCCATAATTAGAGATATTGAGCCAAAGAAGTTTGCGATTGTATCTTTTGAAGCAAATGCCAGCGCCGCGCCGCCTATTCCGAGGGATACCATAAAAGCCTTCACATCAAAGCCCAAGCGCTGCAGTATCATTAGAAAGGCCGCTATAACTATTACCCAGCGTATGCAGGCGTTAAATATGGGAAATATGTTCTTGAAACCGTCTTTGTGGCGCGCAATCTGATCTATCTTCTCCACAAATGAATCGTATATTTTGATAAGCGCCCAGGTCAACAGGCCAAGGAATATAACGGTGAATGCGTTTTGGTACAGGACGTTTGCGTCTAGTGAAATTGCAAGGCGCATGAAGGATACGTATAGCGCGAAGAAGTAAACCAAAAATTCAACCGGGGCTTTTATGTTTGAAAATATTTTTTCCAGGATGGCTAGCTTGTTAAATTTTGATATTTTTATCGCAATAAACAGAAAAACTTTCAGAACTGCAACCCCGAGTAAGCCGTAAATTACAAGCAGAGCAAAGGTCGATACCCATGCATAATTTGATATTCCAAGCGTGCGCCCCTCAAATTTTGATTCGCTTATGCCTATGAAATTCAGTAGTTTTGACGAGTCTTCAATAGTTTTTACGGCGCGTTTATAAGTAGCCGCGTCCGCAATCTTTTTTGTCTCAATCTCCTCCTTTTCGCGGTAGGATAGCTTATCTGCGGTGAACTGCTCCTTGTAAGAGTCAGACAATTCAGAGCTTTCTACGGTGGCCTTCGCGCCGCTTGGCTCGGTTTGGGCGTTTGCAAACGCAGGGGCAATGGCGGCAGAGAGCGCCAGTAATATTATCGCCGATATTTTTTTCATAATTTTCTTAAGATATTTTCTTTTCAAGCCTTCCGGTGAGCTCGCACATAGAGCGCAGGAACTTTGACTGGTCGGAGATTGCTCCCCTTAGCTCAGCCCAGCTCATTCTCCACTTCCAATTGCCCGAGGCTTTGCCCGGGGTATTCATGCGCGCGCTTCCGTCTAGGCCCAATACATCTTGCATCGGAATAATTGCGATTTTTGAAACACTTGTCATTGCAGCCAGCGTCAAAGTCCAGTTTGGGGCATCGCCGGAACTTGCAAAGTAGCGACGAAATTGGTCTTTAGTCTTTTCGTCCGCATTTTTGTACCAAGAGATGCTTGTGTCGTTATCGTGCGTTCCGGTATAGCAGACCATATTGGGCTTTAGATTGTGGGGCAGGTAGGGGTTTGAGGCGTCTCCGCCAAAGGCGAATTGAAGGACTGCCATTGACGGGATTTTTAGATCATCGCGCAATTTTTCGGCGCGCCGCGAGAGCAGGCCGAGGTCTTCTGCTATAAATTTTTCGCGCTTAAAAGTCTTTCGCATCTCATCGAAAAATTCCATTGCCGGGGCCTTTAGCCACTTGCCATTGCATGCGCTTTCAGAACCGTATGGTATTGCCCAGTAGTCGGCAAAACCCCTGAAGTGATCCAGGCGCACGACATCGTACAACTTGAAGGCCTGAGCTAGCCTAAGCTTCCAAAAGTCAAATACTTTTCCCTTTTTATTTTTCCAGTCGTAAAGGGGATTTCCCCAGAGTTGCCCGGTTGGCGAGAAGTAGTCGGGCCCGACGCCAGCCACATTTACGGGCTTGAAGTCGCCATCTAGCTCAAACAATTCCGGATTTGCCCACACATCGGCGCTGTCGTACGACAGAAAGATTGGTAAATCCCCTATAATTTCGACGCCCAATTTTGCCGCATCGCCTTTGAAATTATTGTATTGGTTTGCAAAAATCCACTGGGCAAACTTTATGCATTCAACTTCCTCCTCGTCCGCCTTTGACAATTTCGCATTTTTGTGGTTTGCAAAGTCCTTTGGCCAATCGTACCACGGCGCTCCGCCGAAGCGTTTTTTTAGAGCTCTAAACTTTGCGTAATCTTCAAGCCAGTAGGAGTTTTGCTTTTCAAATTCCTCAAAAGTTATTTTGAAATTGAGTTTTGTTGCCTTGTCCCTGTTTTTAAAGGCCTTAATCAGTATGCGCGTGAAATTTTCATATATTTTCCCGTAATCGCAAGAGCTCTGCGAGCCCTCTTCAAGGTGCATGTAATCCGATTGTTGAATCATTCCGCAGTCGGCAAGTTCGTCTAAATCGATAAAGTAGGCATTGCCTGCAAAGGCCGAGAATGACTGGTACGGAGAGTCTCCAAAGCTTGTCGGACCAATGGGGCATATTTGCCAGTATTTAAAGCCCGAAGCTCTCACAAAGCGCAGAAAGTCGCGCGCTCCGGTTCCCAGCGAACCAATGCCTTGGCTAGACGGCAAACTTGAAATGTGCGCCAATACGCCGGCGCTTCTCGAATCAATCCACGAATAGTCTGACATATATTATAAAAAATAACCTTGGATATAATGCAAAATAGCCGATTTCTTACAACAATAAAAACAAGACGATTGACAAACTCAATTTTTGCGAAAAGTATTGCTTGTATGGGTGAAAGTACGACAAAACCAATATACACCGCGTTTTTGGACGAAGCTTTAAGCAGGGCGGAATCCCTATTTTCCTACATAGATAAGAAGATAAAACCCCAGATGTTTTTGGTGTCGGTCATTTCCACCCCGGATTTTGGGCAGAGGGTGTCTCTTTTTACAAAGGGCGACACATGGATTTCAGAGGCTGATTTCGCGGAGTATCCAAAGGTTTTTGAGAAGATTTTTGCCGATGCGCAAAGCGGGAAAAAAAAGTCTTTGCGCAAAATAAATTCGCAGGCTCTAGACTTAAAAAAGATATGCATGCGCGAGTCCGTGTTTAAGATATTTGAATCGGCCGAAAAAAAACCCGCGGGCCTTTCGTTTTTTATATCGGAGGCCGCGACTGTCGAAGATGAGGATTTCTTTGTAGTCTTGGCAGTCGGCAGCGACGATTTGGATAAATATCCGTCGATAGAAGTT
>OJMH01003319.1_pt1 | contig 12087 bp, 6 predicted proteins | sample 1597111 | NCBI WGS metagenome assembly OJMH01 (sample SAMEA2452115, study PRJEB22498) | human gut metagenome | reverse complement strand
ATCTCCTGTCCCGTCCAGAGACTTTCTCCGACGGAAACTTCGGTTGAGAGATGTGGGAGTCGATATAATAACAGTTAGATGTTATGTTTGTTATTATAGTGATCTAACCTAAAACAACATCAAATTGACTCTGGGTAGCCTAGTCTCATTATGCTCTAACATCCACATTTGACGTTAGATAAGAGTAGATCTCTTCAGAAATTGGCTCATGAATCTTCAATGGAATGCCTACAACAGATTTGTTTCCAATTTCTGTTTCTCTTGCTTTGGATGCTATTGGTGAAACCTGACCCAAATAGTAGAAGTCTGAACCCTCAGAATCACTCTTCTTGACAAACAACAAAACATCCATGTTTGTCTTCTCAGCGTTCAGTATACTTACGACCTCTTTGCTCTGTAGAGTAAGATCAGAACGCGTCATCCAATCAAACACTGATCTATTTTCAAAACCTTCTACATATTTTGTAGTGTTACTTATGTCGTCAGATTTGTTGTATGTGACAAAGATGGGACATTGATTGTTCCTTACTCTATATCCATATAACGTAGATGAAAAATCAGATTCCCAATTCAGAATACGACAAACATCTGCACGCGTATACTTACGATAACGCTGGAATCCTAAATTATCAACTTCGTTGTATTGAGTTTGATTGATTTCTAGACCACACTCAACAGCATCTTCCACATAGGTAACAAATTCAGGATTGCTGAGAGCTTTTCTAAACGCCTCGCTGAACCTGAGCGTACTTCCATCACACACAACAATACTCCATGCAGGATGCTGACTTTTGGTTAGATTAGTATGATATCCGCCACTAAGTACACTGATTGCTGATTTTATTGAATCCTGATCGTAATCAGAAAAATGGTCAACTGTGACTTCTCCTTGTTCAATAAGCTTGGACAGTACCACTAACTCATGAGGACGTTTGCCAGAAACAAAACTAGACACAAATGTCAACATATCGTCCTCTTCGACAGAAAGAGCTGGAACATCTTGCTTTGATTTGAGTCTGAATTTATTGAGATTTCCAGCATAGTCAACTACAACCTCTGGATCAAGTGATCCTCCATGAAGCAGATCACACAGCGTAGGTTGACGGCCGAGTCTTGCCTTCATCATCAAATACTCTGATTTTAGCATAGTCAGCTTCGATAGATTCGTTTTGTTAATATTGTTGAGAATCCTCTCTTCTACTATTCTATCAAAACCAACTGTAGAACATCCAGGAAGATAACGACTCATCATGAATCTGCGAAGATTGTCTTTGTCATGGGATTTGTCCCCGGACAGAGCAATTGGAATCATGAAGTTATTTTCATAGTTCCCGATGAAATCCAAAACGATCAAGGATTTGTTCTGATCCTTAACCTTACGAAGCCCACGACCAAGCTGTTGAACAAAGATGATTGCAGACTGCGTTGGCCTCAGCATAAGGATCTGATTAACTTCAGGGATGTCCACTCCTTCGTTGAAAACATCACGAGTAAAGATGTAATCTAAAGAACCAGATTCTTCAGAACGGAGACTTTCAATGGCTGCTTTTCTAGAGTCGATAGAATCGTCGCCGCTCAAAGCCATGGTGTTGTAACCAAACTTGTTCATCTTTTCTGATAGAACCTTACACTCGTCAACCCTGCTGCAGAAAATAAGTCCGTGAACTTTCTTACCATAGGGCTTGTAAAATTCTGCCTTTTCTATGATGTTCTTAACACGCTCATCACTCGTGAGGGTAGAAAAATCAGATTTGTCTTCGATTAACTTGCCATTTACCGTGATCTCAGAGATTCCAAAATAATGGAAGGGACAGAGTATGCCCATCTCCAATGCTTTGTTCAGACGTATTTCATAAGCGATGTTGTAATCAAACATCTGGAACACATCTGCCTGATCCATTCTTTCTGGAGTTGCTGTCATTCCTAGCAAGAACTTTGGATGGAAATACTGCAGAATTCTACGATACGTTCCGGCAGTTGAGTGATGAGCCTCATCACAAACAATGTAGTCAAAGTAATCTCTGGGGAATTTTTCCATCTGTTTCTGCATTGTTTGTATGGTCGAGAAAATCGCTGTCGCATCTGCATCTTTTTGATTTCCGGTATAAAATCCATACTTATATTTAGGTCCGAGTACGTTTTCATAACTGTTCCGGGCATCCTTTAAAATATTCTCGTTATGAACCAAAAAGAGCATCCTTTTTGGATTGAATGCTTTAACATCAAAGGCAGAAAGATAGGTTTTACCTGTACCTGTGGCCGAGATCAACAAGGCACGAGTTTTCCCATTGTCTCTAAGTGATTGAATTGATTTTAGAGCCTCGACTTGCATCTCATTTGGCTTGATTTCTTTAGTTTTGATGACAGAATCTTGTTTGACCACCTGTTTAGAACGCTGATACCGGACTCTGTAATCATCAATCCACTCATATGTTAGGGGAACAGCTTCGTTCCACATTTTTTCAAACTCAGAACATATGCTTTGGGTTATTGAATCCTCTTTGTCAGTTATGATACGAAGATTCCACTCTTTATTGATGCATAGTGCTTCCTGAGTAAGATTGGAACTACCAACAAAAGTGGTCACTTCATCTGCTTTGTAGAAAATGTAGCCTTTCGTATGAAAACGCTCTTCACATATCCTTAATTCATGATTGGTATTGTCCAAAAGCCATTTCAAGGCGTTAGGATCGTTAAATTGAAGATAATCTGTGGTCAGAATTCTACCCTTAATTCCCCTTTCGTTTAGATTTCTGAACACTTGGTAAAGTGTACTCAAACCACCCATTGTAATGAATGCGACAGAAAAATCAAAACTGTCACAGAAATCCATCGAACTAATTAGTGATGACAAAACCTTGATTCCGTTCGAATCGTCATTGTAAAGCAACACAGGATCTGATTCAGAAAACTCATTGCTGCATGAGGATTTTGAAACCAAGTTTTTCAATTCTATGCCTCCGGAGACTTGATCACTGAAGGGTCATTTTGAAGGATCTTAACAATTTCTAAATCTGCTCCAGCCCAATTAAGTTCATCCAAATCTTTAACCGGATGCCAAACAGCATCAAGATGCTCGTTTAGCGTATAATCGGGATCAGCATCGAAGATGAAGAAATAGTGCAGATCTACTGAGAAGTCTTCATAATCGTAATGAATATCTTTGAAAAAATGCATCGATTCTTTAGATACACTGTAATTGAGCTCTTCCTTTAGCTCTCTTACCAAAGCATCTTCAGGGGTCTCTGAAGGCTCCAATTTTCCTCCCGGAAATTCGAATCTCTCTGAAAGATAACCATGCTTTGACTTACCTTTTTGAAAACAGAGAACTTCCGATCCGTTAGAAATGATTGCAGCAGAGACTTCCATTGCCTGAAGGTATTGATTCTAAATCTTTTAATCTACCGGAAAGTAAAGAAAAACAGTACATTTTTAGATTATTTTTGTTTTTTACAAATATTGGTGTATAAATACTTAATTTTGACTACTAAATACTACACTTGAATCAGTAAGGTGAGTCTATGAATGATGATCTGGAACCTGTCGGATATGATCCAGGGATTTCTGAAAATACATGGGAGCAACTACTCAATAACAGAGACATATTCAAAAAGGACAGTATCAGACTTCTTTTCCAGATAGAGTCTATGGGCGGAAAAGCCACGTGTACACAACTTTCAAAAAAATTTGGTGGAAACCCCAATCAATACAACAACATCGCAATAAACACAGCCAAAAGGATTCAAGATTACACAAAGTGCGACCTCTATGAAAGAAAATCCAACAAGGCTTATTGGCCTATTATGTTCCTTGGAAAAAAAGTTAATAAACACAATACAGATGGTGTATTTGAATGGAGTCTTCGTCCTGAACTCCGGACAGCGTTCAGAAAATATAGCATGCACTCTAATGAAACAAAAATAAATATGGATTTCTTTGACTTCTTGACAGAGAAAAGATTGGTCTATCCTATAGATACCGTAGAGAACTTCCTATTATCCCTCAAATCTAAACAATTCATAATCCTTAGTGGAGGCACTGGAACCGGGAAAACGAAACTGGCTCAAACCTATGGGGAATTCATAAGAAGGGAATTCTCTCAAAGAACGGTTCAAACTGAAGTAAAATTGGGAGAATCATCCAAAAATCATGGATTCACGGTCAGACGTGAGGACTTCCTCAATACCGTTCCTGAAGCTGGAAAACTGGATGGTAAATACCGGTTCAGATTGGGAAATTTCGAGGGAACAGGACAGATTCAGATGAGTCCTCGGTTCTGGTTCAGAGGCACAGAGAATCTTGAGAAAGCAATCCAGACCATAGAGGAATTAAAGAAGATCTCGGATAAAGCTCCACTAACAATTCTACTTCCGAGTTACAATGGTGTGGACTCGTACCTGATAGTTCCAGTAGGTTCCAATTGGACTGATAGTAGGCATATCATTGGATATCTGAACGCAATCACCGGCAAATACACCAGAACCCCGGCACTGGACTTGATGATAGAGGCTAACAGGAATCCCTGGAACCCCTATATGCTGATCCTGGATGAAATGAACCTCTCGCATGTCGAGAGGTATTTCTCAGACATCATATCATGCATGGAGAGCGGAGAGCCTTTAATCCTGTCTTCCGATGATCCGAACGAGGTGCCCAGGGAACTGAACCTGGGGGACAACCTGTTCATCATCGGGACCGTTAATATGGATGAGACCACCTATGCGTTCTCCCCTAAGGTCCTGGATAGGGCTAACGTTATTGAATTCGAACCCGCATCGATTAATGATATTCGTGCTATGAGTTCCTATTCTCTCGACCCCTCGAAGGACGTTGAATTCCTCCAGGACTGTATGAAGGGTACAGAGTGCAGGAACATGTCATTCAAGGAAATCATGGACCTCCTCGCAGGATCCAATACAAAAATGGTTGAAGATTTTGTATCGGATCTGGATGAAATTCAGAAAATAATGCAGAGGATGAAACTCCCGTTCGGATTCCGCACCATCGAGGAGGTTTCCAGATTCATGTACGTCGCCTGGATCTACGAGAGCAAGAGTGACTTCCAAAACTGGAAGAGGTACATGGATGCACAGATCGTCCAGAAAATCCTCCCCAAGATCCACGGCAACTCTTCGATATCGGTACCTCTGAAAGAGCTTCATGCGTACTGTCGTGATCACGGATACACGAGATCAGAATCCAAACTGTCCAGGATGATCGAAGTACTGGATTCACAGAGACATGTCTCCTTCAACTGCTGACACAGCCCCCGTGGATTGCATCCTGTCAATAGTCCCCCGTTCCGGAGACTCAGATAATGTAAGAATCATAGTAGCCAGTGCATCTACTGATACAGCTTCTGAGGAAATCCCGACGCTCGTCCCCGGATACATTGATACTGAAGGCAGTCAGAACATCGACTACATCGAGGACAAGAAGGATGTGAATGACACGTCGCCAATCCAGGTTTACCTCGGAGGAGATCCCGACATCTCACCTATCCTGCTTCTCGAAGAGACCGACTATGACATCCTGCTGCAGGGAGAAGTAGATGAGGCATTCCCGTACCTGTTCGGGAACAGCGGAAACATCGCACTGAAGCATGTGCACTTCCACGGCGCCGATGGCGGCAGAATCTACAAGCTCAGATTCAAGAGCTATGTGGGCAAGGGATTCTTCGATATCGTACGGAAAGGCTCAATCATCTCGGTCCCGTTCGAGGTCCGTTCGAGGAAGATCGGATATCTTGACGAGTATCCGACTATGCTTGAGGACATCGCCGAATTCTCGACCTCCATCCTTCTGGATCGCAGATCGCCTCTTTACACCGAATACAGTCTATCCGAGGGGCGTGGCGAATCACTGTATGAGGATTTTCTGGTACTCGAACACGTATTCTCCAACCTGGATCTAGGGTCCGCATTCGAGATCATAAACTCGAGGCCACATACGGACCTGTCGGCAAGATCGGAAACTGTTCCCGCAGGAATCGCAGGCTACGTCGACCCTTCCGATCTCATCTACATCATCTCGCCGGACAACCTGTTCCAGATGGATTCCGGACCCATAGCTGGAAGCTTCGCTCCCCTAGAGATGATGGAAAGAAGATACGAGGATGACTATGATGTCCCCGAGAACAGGGTCGTGAAGGATCTGTTGCTCACTATCAGCAACATGGTCGAATCCATGATCGCCGATCCACGCTGCGAAGAGAGCACCTACATATCGAACCGTCTCAACGAGATGCGTGCGGATATACGCAGGATGTTGTCGGCCTCATGGCTTTCCGAGGTCGGTGACATCACATCGATCCCTTTCTCATCCAACATTCTCAGGGAAAGGTCTGGCTATGCGGAAGCCTTCATCATGTACCAGGTGATAGGCCTAGGAGTTACGTTCAGACAGGCAGATGTCGAGAGACTGCTGAACGGACACAACACCAGACTGTATCAGGTGTATGAGTACTGGTGTTACACGAGACTATACCGTACCCTCTGGATGATATCCGTCAACAAACCCGACTTCCCTCTGAAGAAGGACACCAAAGGAAGATGGGACATTGGCATCAGCCGTTCGAAAGGCGTGAATTTCATATTGAATGTGAACGGGACTGTTCTTAACATCAGACTACTGTACAACAGAAGGTACTCTCCGGATTCAAAGGAATTCAGATCCTATTCCGTTCCTCTCAGACCTGACTTCACGCTCATAATCTCCAACGAGTCCGCTCCTGATCATCGGTTCTTAATCAACTTCGATGCCAAGTACAAGGCCAAACCCAAACAGTACTCGAATGTCGATCTGGAAGATGACGAGCTGGAACCGGACAGCTGGGAGTTCGATATCTACAAAATGCACACATACCGTGATGCCCTGATTCACAGTCTCGGATCATACGTGCTGTTCCCCGGTAAGGTCAACGTGATCTATCCCAAACCCGTCAGAGACGAACCGTGGAAAGATCGCACGAATCATATGTTGCCGTCCGTTGGCGCAATACCTCTCGTGCCGGGATCGAAGAACGACAGGACATTAAACGATGTCCTGGACAGTATATTGTCGGAGATCAGTGAGATTTCATCCGATGAGGTGTACTTCGAACCCGAGTGACCGTCGAATCATCCGGCCACTCTCACTGATATGGTGGCTTCCGACCCATAACAATCAGGAAGATTGGACAACGTTCAAACAGGACGTCAGCTATGCTCCCGCATGAGTCGGAAGGATAATCTGAGTACGGATTTCAATGATGCGTCCAGAGTCCTCTCCGAAACCATACCCGAAGACAGATTCTCGGAGCCTGAGGACATCGCTACTGTGCTGGATCACTACTCCCCTCTTCGGGAGCAGGCGGAATCCATCAGCAGGGGAGTCCTGTTCCGCATAGGCATAGGTTCCAGACAGGTGAGGGACAGCTGCAACTCCTTCAAGACGATCTACGACGGCCTCATGCAGAGATCACATGAGCACAATGGGAAGATCGCTCTGTCCCTTGCCCCGGAGATCAGAGGAACCATCGGCGATGTCGAAGGCTACCCCCTGGACGCTCAGCAGATGTCTGCCATCGCCATGGATGTCCATACGAGACTCGTAATCGCCGGTGCGGGAACAGGCAAGACTACAACCGTCATCGGACTCGCCAAGTACCTCATCTTATCCGGGAAGGCCGAACCAGAGGACATCCTGTTCCTTTCATTCACCAACGCAACTGTGTCGGATCTTTCAAAGAGGATCTCGAAGGAGGTCGGCAGAAGAATTGACGTCTGCACGTTCCACAGGCTCGGGATGAGAATACTCGCCGAATCGGACGGCAAGGTTCCCAGAGTGTCCAGCATCGATACGGAATCGTTCGTGAAAAACGAGCTCCTCGTACTGATGTCCGATGACAGATACCTGAGGAATCTTGACAGGTACATGGCATTCGACAGCAGATACGCTTTCGATGAGGCCGACTTCGATAACGGGACGGATTATCAGAGATTCATCATGGAGAATCCCCTCATAACCCTAGACGGAAAGACGGTGAAGAGCCTGGGGGAGGCGGACATCGCGAACTGGCTCTACATGCACGATATTCCGTATGCCTATGAGGAGCCATACCCTGTCGACACACGCACCTCGGAGTATGGGCAATACCATCCGGATTTCCATGTCAATGGCACGAATGTGTACATCGAGTACTTCGGAGTGGACAGACAGGGAAACGTCGCACCGTTCATGAAATCCAATCACAGCGAGGATGCCTCCGCCGAGTACCGCGCCGGAATGGAGTGGAAGATCAGGACCCACTCCGAGAACGGCACCGTGCTCATCCCACTCTACTCCTACCAGCGTTCCGAGGACATCCTTCTGGACGAGCTGGAGAAAGGGCTCAGGAGCGCCGGGGTGAGGGTAGGTGCACGGAATCCGAGCGAGGTATTCTCCTCGCTCAGCAACGGGAACTCGCTCGCTCTGGACAAGGTGGCGAGGGAGTTCTCCACGGCCCTTATTCTTGTAAAAGGCGGCGGCCAGCCACTGCAGGAATCCCTTTCAGGAGGCTCCGGGATCCGTGAGAAGAGGATCCTGAAACGCATCGTGAGACTGCTGGAGCCCATCTACGATTCGTATCTGAGAATGCTCGGGGACAAGGACGAGATCGATTTCGAGGACATGCTCAACCTGGCATCCGAACGTGTGAGGAGGGGAATGTATGTCCCCAGATACAGATACGTCATCGTGGACGAGTACCAGGACATCTCACGCTCCAGGTACAATCTTCTGAGATCCCTCCGCCAATCACATGATTTCAAGCTGTTCTGTGTGGGAGACGACTGGCAGAGCATATACCGCTTCAACGGCAGCGATGTGAACTACATCCTGAACTTCGAGGAGTACTGGGGACCGTCGGAGATCTGCCGCATAGAGAGGACGTACCGTTTCTCCGGAGAGCTTCTCCGCGTCAGCAACGAGTTCATGAACTCCACCCCCGGACAGATCCACAAGAGCCTGAGGGGAGACCCTTCCGTTGATACGAGGGTCGTTCTCATCTGGGGAAACTCACCTGCATCATGCGCTGGATCCGTCGCCCGTCAAGTGGACCGCATACCTGCTGGCGAGAGCATACTGTTCCTTGGCAGGTTCCGCCACGACATCGTATCCCTTGAGAACGGAGGATTCAGATGGAAGCCTGACGTAGGAGGTAGGACCTACACGGTCACCAGGATCGGCTCTGACAGAAGGATAACCTTCATGACGATACACGGATCCAAGGGAATCCAGGCAGATCACGTGTTCATCTTGAACAACAGGAGAGGTCCGGGAGGGTTTCCGGACATGCGTGGAGAATCTATTCTGATCAGGTCGTTGTTGAATGGTCACGGAGACAAGCTGGCAGATGAGCGCAGATTGTTCTACGTTGCATTAACAAGAGCCAGAAAATCTGTATACTTAGTTTCTATAAACAACAATGAATCAGAATACATCAGAGAATGCATTAATTATACAGGACAAGGGCAATTTAAATGATTCAATTACTACGTAATATATTGTAATTTAATATTAAATGAGATTTTATTCTAAATATATTCACAGTGTATACTAAATGCATCAATTATTCCCAAAATTATTTTTCAATAATCTAATATTTGTGTGATAATTTAGACATTAAAAATAACATTGTTACAATTATTACGCCTAATACAAATTATTATTTGTTTAGATAATGCTTCGAAACTCAGGTGAGTTTGTTGGCATATCCTTATCAGGCCGAAGTATCACACGAAGGGCTACACAAGTACCGCGTCGTAAAGGCCCCTACCAAGTACGAACTCGATCAGAAAGTTCGTACTCTTCAAGACCAGTGGAACGAACAATGGGACAAAAAAGTAGCCAGAGAAGCCAAAATACGTAACGAAGCCGATTCTCTGGCCTATGCCAACGAGATCACTCAACAGGCCGAAGAGACTCAGAACGCTATGGATCGGATACTTGTTGATGACCTGGACCTCCATCAATTCGGAATAGATGATTTCAAGGATTACACAGAATACGATGTACCCTATCCTGAGAGCCCCATCTTCAAGCCTTTGCCATCTCCTCCAGACAAGAACTCTGATCGGTATAAATCCCAACCCACTCTTTTAACCAAATTGTCAAAAAAGAAGATGGCCGACCTGGTAGCAAGTGACAATGCACTGTATCAGAACGACTATCACTCCTGGCAAAACGATTGCACTAACATAAAAGCACAGAACAACAGACTCAAAGAAGATTATGATGCACGTGTAACGGAATGGCAAACCAAGAAAACCGAGTACGATACCAAAAGAGATGAGGAGAATGCCAAAATCGACCGTCTTTATGAAAAAATTAAATCTGGTGATTCAGAATCGGTTGAATGGTATATACGCGAAGCTTTGGAGAGACTTAGTCTTCCATTCACATATGATAAACTAATTGCTGTCGAGTATAACCCAGAATGCAAAAGAGTCATTGTGGACTACACATTCCCGACAATTGATGACATACCCAAACTTAAGAGCCTGAACTTCGTCAAATCCAGAGGAGAATTCAAAGAATCATTCTATTCAGAATCATACATCAAGAAGAAGTATGATAACGTGATTTATCAGATGGTTCTACAGGCCCTCAACTATGTGTTCAACCTTGAGACAGGAGGCCATGTGGACACCGTAGCAATTAATGGTAGAATCAACACTATTGACAAATCTACTGGAAAAGAGATAGACCCAATTGTACTATCAGTCAGTGTGGATCGCGAATCATTCAAAGAGGTCAATCTAGCATCTGTTGATCCTAAGGCCTGGTTCAAGAGCTCTAAAGGCGTATCCGCTGCCTCACTGGCAAATGTAACTCCCGTCGCTCCGCTAATTCAAATGTCCAGAGAAGACAAGAGATTCATAGAAGGATATGAGGTAATGGACAATCTTGATGACAGTGTCAACCTAGCATCAATAGACTGGCAGGACTTCGAAAACCTCATCCGGGAAATTTTTGAAAAAGAGTTCAGTTCCAACGGAGGAGAAGTCAAGATCACTCAGGCTAGCCGGGATGGTGGTGTAGATGCCGTGGCATTTGACCCAGATCCTATTCGTGGAGGTAAGATTGTCATTCAGGCAAAGAGATACACAAACGTCGTTGGCGTATCTGCAGTCAGAGATCTGTATGGAACTGTCATGAACGAAGGAGCTAACAAAGGCATACTTGTAACGACATCAAATTACGGAAATGATGCATACCAATTTGTCAAAGACAAACCGCTAACACTAATCAATGGAGCAGAACTACTCTATCTACTTCAAAAACATGGTTACAAGGCCAGGATTGATCTGAAGGAGGCTAAAGAACTTAGTAAATCATGAAAATAAAGTGGGTCTTTGACCCACCTTTTAATAAAAATATCGTTTAATAAGACAGTTCAAACAACAACTCTTGAGCACAGTAATAATAGCCTGGATCACCACTTAGCCTGGTCATAAGCCTGCTGATGTACGCTCTCCTTGTACGAGATAAAAACTTCTCGAACTCGACCCTATTGCTCCTCTAGATGGCGTCAATGATTATGTCACAGATATCATCGATGAAATCAATAGTAATAGAAAGCAAGATCTTCAGTAGCGTAGCGTAATAGGCCATACCAAACAACATAAAAGAACATAGCCAGATGTCCTAAACCAAGACCTTCTCGCCGTTTTACTTGCTATCGATGTGAAACCCTTGTCCTCTAGACTTAAGACTATTCTATCTACCAGAATCAACAATCCAGATGGTCTAAATCTCACCCAAATGTTTCATTATAAATCGACAACATCAGGATTCAGCTCTTGACAATATAGAGCTGTTCTGCATCATTTTAAAAGAGACAGGCGATTTGGTCCCCGGGATGCGGTGATTCACCGATGGATGGGATGGATTCTATAGACATAAGAGCGAAGCTTGGCGACAGGACGTACGAGGCGGGGGTAAGGCTCCTCAACAAGGGAGGAGTGGAGCGGATTGAGCAGCTCAGCCCCACCGCCTACTACGCTAGGGTCAGGGACTCCGGCACGAAGATAGTGCTGTTCCGCGACCGTGACGGCGCGTTCGACG
>OJMH01003318.1_pt1 | contig 12091 bp, 10 predicted proteins | sample 1597111 | NCBI WGS metagenome assembly OJMH01 (sample SAMEA2452115, study PRJEB22498) | human gut metagenome | reverse complement strand
GCCGTGGCGGCCGCACGCCTGCCGCACAAGATGCAATCCGATGCCGTTCCCGTTTTCTTTGCTCGTCACCCCATAGTCGAACAGCACCTCTCGCAGCTCCTGCGGAATTTCCATTCCGGAATCCCACACAGCGATCATAATATCTCCGGCAGATTCGCGGATCTCCAGCGTAACGATCCGCATTGCGCAGCCCTGCACCGCATCAAAGGCATTTTCCAGCAGATTCCCGGTGATCACGACCATATCCTGCTGCATTTCTTCCGAGAGCTCACATTGCAGCTCTGTTCGGTCTGTCAGGATCAGATCGACCTTCTGCTCGGCAGCCCGGTCATATTTGCTCATGATAAATGCCGCAAGAACGGGATCGTGGATCTTCTGCGAGAGCGATTCCATCTCACGCGCGCGCAAGTGGACAAGCCCGGAGATATACTTATCGAGCTCGTCATAATTTTTCTCGTGCAGCAATCCGGCTACAACCTGCAATTTATTATTGAATTCGTGCATCTGTGCGCGCAGCGCCTCGATGTAGGTCTTCACGCCGGTGATGTCCTCAGCAAAGCGAACCATTTCCTGTTTGGGACGGAACGTAACAAGAAGACTGCGGTGCTGCGGCTTTTCGACCCTGATGGGAATAAAGCTGACATAATAACTGTCGGTACCGATATGGCATTCACTGTCGTAATACGGCTCGTTTTGCAGGATGTCATCAAACGATAGCCAGGGAAACACCTCCGCAAAGGTTTCCGGTGTTTTGCCGGAAAACGATGCAGAAAGCAGCTCCTGAGCGGTTTTGTTCAGATGCAGGATCTTTCCCTCTTCGCTAATGGAGAGGAGACCGTCGCGCACCGCGTCGATCAATGCGTTGCGCTCAACCAGCAGCTGCGCAATTTCCACCGGCTCAAGGTTGAACATGCTGCCCTTGATGTTGTCGGTAATATCCCAGACAAAGATCAGTGCAATGATCATGACGAGAATCGTCATTGCATCCAGATCGCGCTGCGCCTTGGCCGTGCCTGCATTTCCCGTGTCGTACTTTAACATGACGAGTACACGCCCGCAGGGATTGTCAAGACTATCGCGAATTGGACAGACTGCGTATAGCGTCTGTTTTTCCCCATCGCCGCACAGCCGATAGCTGCGCTCATCTATGGGTGAACCGCAATAATCTTTCAGAACTGCGGGATCCATATCATTTTGACCAATCCCGCAGCGCACAGTACCGTCAGCCGCAAGCAGCACAAGTGCGGTACAATTGCTTCCCTCCACGGTTTTCCGCAGGAGAGTTTCAAGTTCCGCCTGCTCTGTTTCCGTGCTGCTTACCTCAGGGGTAATGGAAATCTGATAGGCAATGTCCATCAGAGCTCTGCCGTCCGCTTGTGTCATTGTCGATTGAAGGCTCATAGAAACAGGATATCTATTAAGCAGCAAAATTACAATGACCACGGAACAAACAAGTAATGTGATTTTTGTGCGCAGCTTCATTTGTGAAAGCCCTCGTATATCAATAGCATATAATGCCGATATTATATCAACTTCTATTAGGCATTGCAATAAAGAGCCGTCAAGACGTAAGCGTCAAACCTACAAGTTATTTTCTCACCATGACAATTTGCTGTTGACAAGGGAAAATGGCCTGGTGTATAATGAAAATAGTTCATCAGAGAGAAATTTTTTTAGAAAGCTATTGTTATTTATTGACCGTGACAAAAGAGGCGGAAGAATGAAATTGCAGGACCTTGCGAGTGTTCGTAGCGGCCTGGTCTTGTCGAGAAAGCAGGCCAAAGAGGCAAGTGAGTATCGATATCCCTTGATTAATCTGCGGTGTATCCAGCAGGAAGGGACAATTCAATTGAAAGAGGCCGATATCTATGAAGCAAAAGAACCGCTGAAAGAAGAATACCTCTCACAAAGCGGAGATATCATTGTCCGCCTTACAGCTCCCTATACAGCAGTTCTGATTGATGAAACTACATCTGGAATGGTGGTTTCCTCAAACTTTGTAGTGATTCGAGTTGAAGATAAGAGCCTGTTGCCAGAGTATCTTTTTTGGTTGCTGAATACAGAAAAGATAAAACGAAAAATTTATGAGAATGCAACCAGTAATATGCTTGGCGCAGTTAACGCAAGATTTTTAGCTGACTTTGAATTGGTCCTTCTTTCCGTGGAGGATCAGCGTAAAATCTCCCAGTTCAATCTGCTGGCCAAAAGGGAACGCCAATTACTTAGGATGTTGGCGGAGGAAAAAGAAAAGTACTATGCTGGCGTACTGAATCAGGCGTACAAAAGAGCAAAGAAAGGGAAATGAAGATGACAAACAGAAAAGATGTTGAACAGGTCCTGTGGAACGCCTGTGATAGTTTTCGCGGCAAGATCGACAGTTCCCGCTATAAAGACTACATCCTCTCCATGCTGTTCGTGAAGTACCTCAGCGATGTTTCTAAAGAGAGGCGCGAGGAGTACATCAAACAGTATGACGGGGATATGCGCCGAGTGGAACGGGCTATGAGCAGGGAACGCTTTGCAATGGACGAGCAGTCCACTTTCGACTATCTCTATGCCAACCGGAACGACGCTGAAATCGGCCAGAAAATCAATGTGGCACTGAACCACATCGAAGAGCGCAACAGCGGAAAGCTGCGCAATGTATTCCGGGCTATCGATTTCAACTCCCAAGTGGATTTTGGTGAACCAAAAGAGAAGAACGCTACCCTGCGCAACTTGCTGGAGGATTTCAACGGTCTGGATCTGCGTCCCAGTCAGCTGGGTTCTGCCGATATCATCGGAGATGCCTACGAGTACATGATTGCTATGTTCGCCTCTGATGCCGGAAAAAAGGGTGGAGAGTTCTTTACCCCAAGCCAGGTCTCTGAACTGGTGGCCTCTCTGGTGCAGCCCAAGGAGAACGACCGAATCTACGATCCCACCTGCGGCAGCGGCGGCTTGTTGCTGAAAGCCTATAAGAAAGTACCCAGTGGCAAGGTGGCTATCTATGGCCAGGAGCTCAACGCTCAGACCTGGGCTCTCTGCACTATGAATATGTTCCTGCACGGTGTGGATGATGCCCGGATCTGGCAGGGAGATACTCTCTCTAATCCTCAGAATGTTGAGGATGATAATTTAATGAAGTTCCAGGTGGTAGTGGCAAATCCTCCCTTCAGTCTGGACAAGTGGGACAGCGGCTTCCTTTCGGAGGCTGAGGCAGATAAGAGGGGCAAGAAGAAAATGTCCGCCGAACTGGATCAGTACCACCGTTTCGATTGGGGTGTGCCTCCTACTTCCAAAGGTGATTATGCCTTTGTGCTGCACATGCTCTCCAGTCTGGATGCGGAGAATGGCCGTATGGCAGTGGTACTGCCCCATGGTGTTCTGTTCCGGGGGGCCAGCGAGGGGAAAATTCGGCGTCAGCTGGTGGAAATGAATCTGCTGGATGCGGTCATTGGCTTACCCGCCAACTTGTTCTACGGCACTGGAATCCCAGCTTGTATTTTGGTATTCAAGAAGAACCGCACCTACCGGGATGTACTGTTCATCGACGCCTCTGGGGACGGGAACTTCGAAAAGGGTAAGAACCAGAACATTCTGCGGGACAGCGACATTACCCGCATTGTCAATGCCTATCAAGCACGACAGAACGAGGATAAATACAGTTATGTGGCCTCCTTCGACGAGATTAAGGAGAACGACTTCAACCTGAATATCCCACGGTATGTGGATACCTTTGAGGAAGAAGAACTGGTGGATATTGATGAGGTGCAGCGGAATATTGCCACCATCGAGGCGGAATTGGCCGAGGTGCAGGCGCAGATGGCAAAGTATTTAATGAGGTTGGGATTATAACTGCTTGGGAGGATATGAATGAGCATTATTAAGTCTTTTTCCGTAGGCGACGGTGATATGTTTTATATTGATCATAATAGTGATAATTTTTCTATCATTGACTGTTGTATGGATGACGGCAACAAAGAGGCAATAACCCAAGAAATCAAAGATAAAATTAGCAAAAAAGGAATTATTCGTTTTATTTCCACTCACCCCGATGAGGATCATTTGCAGGGATTAAAGTACTTGGATGAGCAAATAGGTATTGTTAATTTCTATTGTGTTGAAAATAGTGCTGTAAAAACAGACGAGACTGAAGATTTCAAGCACTATTGCACGCTGCGAGACGGAGAACATGCCTATTATATCAGCAAGGGTTGTTCACGAAAATGGATGAATATAGGCGATGAGACTCGAGGCTGCGCGGGTATCAATTTTAAGTGGCCTATTACGACAGATGAGAACTTTAAGGAATCGCTTTCCGCTGTCACAGAAGGTAAAGGATTTAATAATATTTCTCCGATTTTTACCTACTCTGCTGAAAATAATGTTGTTGCTATGTGGATGTGCGATATGGAGCAAGCCTTTCTTGATAAGATTAAAGACCAAGTGTCGTGGCCAAAGGTCGATATTCTATTTGCTCCACATCATGGCAGAGCCTCAGGGAAAGTATCAAATGATGTTCTGGAAAAATTAGAGCCTAAGATTATTGTAATTGGCGAAGCGCCCTCAAAATACTTAAACTATTATCAAGGATATAATACTATTACGCAAAATAGCGCCGGGGATATCGTGTTTGAATGTATTGACGATAAAGTGCATGTATATGTATCTCAATCAGGATATAGGTGCGATACGTCTTTTCTCGTGAAGAAAGGTATTCAGAACAGCGAGCATGGAACTTATCTTGGATCGTTTACGCCGAAAGGAGCAGAGTAATGGAAATTAAGGTGCCATTCTATAACATTTTGAATATGTTTTTGACTGGTCTGGTATTTATCGGTGGGTGTTTAGTTATCTTTCCAGATACAGCCGTTGCATTATTCAACAGCGACATAATCGAAAACCTTGGAGCGGGGCCCGAAATTGTAGTCACTGTTTGTACATTTGCGGTTGCATACGAAGTTGGATTGATTATCAACCGCACTGGATCGGTTGTTCTTGAGCCTTTGCTTAAAAGGACTAAACTGATTCCGTTTAATGATAACTACACATTATTTAACCAGAAGAAAAAGGAATATCCCATTATGAACACCTTGTCCAGAGAATATGCCCTATCCCGTACAGGGGTTGTCCTTTTTCTGTCACTGCTTATCTTGTCTGCGGTTGAAAAAAAGTGCTCTTTGGTAGCTATATGTGCTGTCATAACGGGGATTTACTTCCTGTCCTGCAGAAAACATGCTGGGAAAATAGTTGAACTTATGCAGAATGGGTGATTGCTGTGGTTCAACTATTGAAGGCTTTGGAAAATTTAGGAATTTGAAGCAGAATGTAGACAAATTTTGCTGATAGAGACAGCAGGAGTACGTGGATGAGTTGGCCACAGATATGATGCGGCCGAAAGAACGAGGTGTGGTCAATAAAAATGGATTATATTAACTTGAGTGACTTGTCAGGCAAAATACCAGAATTGGAGACATTCAATTTGCCGCCGATTAGTCCTCCATCATTCAATTATGAAATCCCTCATGTAGAGACGATTGATCCGGAAGATACCATTATGGGGGATATCAAACATAAGATCCAGGAACAAAATGAGCTGGTAACGAAACAAATCGAGGTCTTGGTTCAGCAAAATCAATTGTTGTCAGATAATTACAACAAATTAAAGGATATGTATGATGCACAGAAACGCGCTTATCAAGAAAGTGGGGAAGACTTAAGAAGTAGTAGGATTTTTAATCGCAGGATGATGGTCATTGCCGTTATAGCGATGCTGGCCGCTATTGCTGGCCCTATTGTGACCGTTCTTGTAAGTAATCCGCAGTAAGGGGTAACGGTATGACACCAGAAATCAAACATCGGATCGGGCAGATACGCCGGGGAGAGGTGCCTGAAGGGTATGTAAAGAAAAGGAAAGTGGTAATTCCCCAACAATGGGGATTACCGCAGATTAAGGATATAGCATCAATTTCTTCAGGAAGTACTCCGAATCGAAATAATTCGGAGTATTGGAATGGAAATATAGCGTGGGTTACCACAGGCGAGCTTAGTAGCGGGCATGTTAATCATACTTCTGAACTGATAACAGTCAAAGCTGTCAAAGAAACAAAGATGCGGATATATCCACAAGGGACTCTTTTGATGGCCATGTATGGGCAGGGAAAGACGAGAGGTACCGTTGCTATACTTGAGATTGACGCAGCAGTAAATCAAGCCTGTGCGGCCATTACGGTAAAGGATGGGAAAAGCAAATTCCTCTTTTATCAGCTAAAAAATTTATATCAGGATATTCGTAAGTTAAGCAATACTGGAAATCAGGAAAACCTAAATGCAGATATCATTAAGACTTATCAAGTGCCATGGGCACCTGATGAGGAGCAAGAAAGAATTTCTACCATCCTCACCACCCAGGACAAGGTAATTGAGCTTAAAGAAAAGCAACTTACCGGAAAGCAGCGGCAGAAAAAGTATCTCATGCAACAGCTTTTGACTGGCAAAAAGCGTCTTCCGGGGTTCGCTTTCGAAGTAGAGAAAACAAACATAAAGGCGATTTCGACATATAGTGTTTCGACAATCTCTCAAACAATGCTTGAAAGCTATGAAGGCAAGCAACTCTATCCGGTCTTTAATGCAAATTCGATTGCGGGACATGTCGATTTTTATGAAAACGAATGCCCATATATTTCTATCATAAAGGACGGTGCAGGTATAGGGCGAGTTCGATTATGTGAAGCAAAATCGTCAACAATTGGAACGATGGGATGTATTCATGCTCGTAAAGGAATATCAATTATATTTCTATATTACTTGCTTGAACAAGTTGATTTTAACAAATATTCCAATGGTTCTACAATCCCGCATCTATATTATAAAGACTATAGTTGCGAGAAAGTGAGGATTCCTGATATTAAAGAACAAGCCGCCATTGCTGAAGTCCTTTCTACCGCTGACCGTGAAATCGAACTACTTCAGCAAGACATCGAGCAGGAAAAACAAAAGAAAAAAGCCCTGATGCAGCTTTTGCTGATGGGCATTGTGAGGGTGAAGATATGAAAATTGATATGACAATGACATTGGCAGATATTATTTCATGTACGCTTTCTTTTGGAGCTTTAATAGCGGCACTTTACATTGGTGTTATTCAAAATAGAATTAATAGAAGGATGCTTTCAATTCAAGATGGCGTTGATATTTATCTGCGCACGAAATATTTGATGGATAAAGATGATCCGTCTAAAATGATTGCTGCACAGATAGAAATACGAAATATTAGCGCCACACCTCTATCCCTTGAAAGATATGTGTTTAATGGCGTAGAGCGAGTTATTTCACCCTATCGCCTGCCGCCTGCAGTACAATTCCCTGACGCATATTACTATATCAACTTGCCATCAGTTAATCATATGGATTATGCGTCTTTTACATTGCATTTTGAAGATACTACTCAACGCAAATGGAGAGTTCCCGGACGGGCAGAATTCAAAAGTGGAACATGGGAACTTTCATGGGAAAAGCCTCAGAAAATATAAGGTGCACGAAAGGAGGCAACCATGGACAAATCCCTATATTTAGAAAAGAATATCAGCCAGCAGCCGGCCATTGATCTGCTGCGGTCCATGGGCTATACCTACATATCCTCGGAGGACTGCGAGGCGCAGAGAGGCAGCCGATACCATGTGCTGCTGAAAGACATCCTCCGGGGCCAGCTGCGGCGGCTCAACCGCTATGCCTTCGCCGGTGCGGAAAATGAGTTCTCCGCCGGCAACATCGAGCGGGCTATGGAAGATCTGGACGAGCCTTTAACCGACGGCCTGGTGCGTACCAGTGAAAAAATCTATGATGCCCTGTTGCTGGGCAAAAGCTATCCAGAGACTGTGGGAGAGGGCAAAACCCTCAGTTTCAACCTGAAATACATTGACTGGGAACATCCGGAGAACAACCTGTTCCATGTTACCGAGGAGTTTACAGTAGACAGCCGGGACAAGCTCCACAACGCCCGGCCGGATATTGTGCTGTTTATCAACGGTATCCCTTTTGCTGTTATTGAGTGTAAAACGCCCCAGATCAGCGTAGAACAGGCCGTGGAGCAGAATATCCGCAACCAGCAAAAGGAGTATATCCCACAGCTCTACAAATTTGCTCAGATCGTGATGGCGACCAATAAAAACGCTGTGAAGTATGCCACCACCGGTACGCCTAAAAAATTCTGGAATGTGTGGAAGGAACAGAACACCGCTTTTCTGGAAGGGGCACTGGCCCAGTATGTGACTGACCGCACTCCCACTGAGCAGGATCGGAATTTGATTTCTCTGTTCAGCAAAGAACGGGTTATAGAACTGATCCGATACTTTGTGCTCTTTGACGCCAATGTAAAGAAGATTTGCCGGTATCAGCAGTATTTCGCCATCAAAGAGATTATCAAGACCATTCAGCAGTCGGACGAAAAGGGTAACCGTCAAAGCGGCGTGATCTGGCACACCCAGGGCAGCGGTAAGAGCCTGACCATGGTTATGCTGGCAAAGTATATCTTAATGGAACTGTCCGACTGCAACCCGAAAGTAGTCGTTGTCACTGACCGCAAGGAACTGGATCGTCAGATTGCTGCCACCTTTGCTCATACCCGTCTTAATCCGGCCAGAGCCACCAGTGGACGGAATCTGGTGGAGCTGCTGAATAGTGGCAAGGCGGATGTGGTCACTACCATCATCAATAAGTTCAACACCGCTGAAAAAATGGAGCACAAGAATTTTTCACGGGATGTGTTTCTGCTGGTGGATGAAAGCCACCGCTCCAACTATGGCCTGCTGGCCACCAAAATGAGGGCGGTGTTCCCCAATGCCTGCTACATCGGCTTTACCGGTACTCCTTTGATGAAAAAAGAGAAGAACACCATGGCGAAGTTCGGTAAGCTGATCCACAAATATACCATCAAGGACGGTGTGGATGACGGAGCCATTGTGCCGCTCATTTACGAAGGCCGTTTTGTGGAACAGAATGTGGATGAGGCTAATATAGATCTCTGGTTCAAACAGACTACCAAACGGCTCACGGAAGCGCAGCGGGATGACCTTTCACGGAAATGGAGCAGTATCCGCCGCCTAACCTCCACCGATGCTCGTATCAAGCGGATTGCTCTGGACATCAATGAGCACTTCATTGAAGGGTACAAAGATACCGGCTTTAAGGCTATGCTGGCCACTAACTACAAGCGGGATGCGATTCGGTATCTGGAGTGTTTTGAGCAATTTGGGGATTTGAACTGTGCCGTGGTGATCTCACCGCCTGATCTGCGGGAAAGTGTAGACGATATAGACGAGGGTGCCGACGATAAGGTCATTGCCTACTGGAATAAAATGATGAACCGCTACGGTGACGCAGATGCCTACGAAGAGGCAATGAAGAACCAGTTCTGCGCAGGAGACATCGATATTCTTATTGTGTGCAGTAAGCTGCTTACCGGTTTTGATGCTCCCATCTGCCAGGTGCTCTACATCGACAAAGAGTTGAAAGAACACGGTCTGCTCCAAGCTATAGCCCGCACCAATCGGCTGTATGAAGGCAAGGACTACGGCCTCATTGTGGACTACCGTGGATTGATTGAAAAGTTGGATACCGCTATGGATCTGTACAGTGGTGCCGGGCTGGAGAACTTTGACAGCGGAGACCTGAAGGGGGTTGTGGTGGATGTCATGTCGTCTGTGGCTGGCCTGCGGGAAGCCTATACCCGGTTGACGGAACTGTTTGCAGACTTAAAAAATCCACGCGACACCGAAGAAGTGGAAGTTTTTCTTGCTGACGATAAGAAGCGAGAGAACTTTTATAATTTCCTCTGTGCTTTTGGCAAAGCGTTGAATATGGTGCTGAATGCGGAACAGGCGTATGCAGCCATTCCGAAGGATGAATTGAAGCAGTATCAAAACACTTTTATCTTTTTTTCCAAGGTGCGCCGCAGCGTGAAAATCCGGTACTGCGATGCCATTGATAACCGGGAATATGAGCCGCTGATGCAAAATCTTCTGGATACACACCTCTCGGTAGCTGGTCTGAAACAGATTACCAGCCCCATCGATATTCTGAACAAAGATGACTTTGAACGAGAATTAGAGGAATTAGGTTCGCTCCGTGCAAAGGCAGACGCTATTACCAGCAAATTGACCCGCAGCATCAGCGAAAAGTATCAGGAAAATCCTGCCTATTACGACAGTTTCTCCAAGCGTATCAAGGACGCATTGGAGCAGTACAAGGAAAAGGTAATCTCCGAGGCTGAATATCTGGCAAAGATGCGTACCATCATGGAAGACTATCACGCCGGAAAAAGCACCGTGACCTATCCGGAATCCATTAAGAATAATGTCCACGCCCAGGCGTTTTACGGTGTTCTGTCAGCAGTATTCGACGAAGCGAAGGAAGCGGAAGTTTCTCCTGATTTTGTTGCGGAGATTGCGGAAGAGATTACAAGAATTGTGGCCAATCACAGTCAAGTGGACTGGACCAACAACAAAACAATCCACGACCGAATCTCGCAGGATATTGATGACCTTTTTTATGACTATGAGAAAGAGCGAGGATTAAAGCTGTCTTTTGACACCATTGATAAGATCATCGAAAATGTCAAAACAGTAGCACTTCGGAGGTTTTGACAGCAATGGCACAGGAAAGAACCGTCGTATATGAAAACAACGAGATCCACTACCTGCTGGAGCAGAAGCAGGTAAAAAATCTCAATCTGCGGGTTCATAAGGATTGTATGGTTTATGTTTCAGCTAATCCGGATGTCCCGGCTGAAAAAGTTGACGATTTTGTGGTGAGCAAAGGGGCCTATATTCGCTCAGCACAAAGAAAGTTTCGTGAGATGGCGCAGTATGCCCCTCAACCCAAGCAGTATGTCAGTGGAGAGACTTTCTATCTGCTAGGCAGAGGAATCCGCCTGAAAGTGGAGAACAGTATGCGGGACGCAATTTCCTCTGATGGGATATATCTTCGTCTTTGTGTGAAAGACACGGAAGACTTTGCAAAAAAGCAAAAGATGGTGACCCGTTACCTGGATGAGCAGTGTCGATCCATTTTCGGTGAAATTATTTTAGAGACCTACCCCGTATTTCAAAAATATGGGGTGTCGATGCCAGAATTACGGATTCGGAATATGGAGACCCGATGGGGATCTTGTCTGGCCAAAAAGGGAATTGTTACGCTGAATAAGAGGCTGTTAGAAGCACCACGCTACTGTATCGAATATGTCGTGATGCACGAGCTCTGCCACTTTGTTCATCCAAATCATTCGAAGCAGTTCTATGCGTTCCTAACGATGCTGATGCCGGACTGGAAACAGAAGAAAGAGACCCTGGATAAAAGCGCAACTTTCTGGTTGTGAAATTCTGTAAGCACATCCGGCAAAACAATGAAGTCGGTACTCCGTTCAAAGAATTGCAGCAAGTTTTGCCGGGGCTTGATCGAAACTAAATCCGCGTTTTGATGAGAGAATTGCGTGAAAGCGGAAAGGTTTTCTGCGAAGGTACAACAAGTGCCGCAAGGTGGTTTGCGTCCAAATAATCCAAAATACTAACGAATCTTGGGACCAACTTGGAACTGACTTGGGACCAACTTTGAACTAACTTGCGACCTAATCAGCAAAGTGCGTGCTGACGATTAAAGCGGATGGCGGATCTCATAAATCTGGGAGCAAGCAGGCAGAGCGAGATATGAAGAAAAACTCCATTCTGGAGAAGTGCGGCGTCCCGCTGCTGCGACTGCGCACAGATGGCAGTGGGGAAAAAGAAAAAATCAAAAATGCACTAAAGGGAGAATGATCATGCCGAAAATTATCAGGAACGCAATCAGATGTAAGAAATGCGGAGATATCATCGAAAGCAAAACTGTCCATGATTTCAAGTTTTGCAGTTGTGGCTCCTGCGCCGTGGACGGCGGACACGATTACCTTCGCAGATGCGGAAAACGTGAGGATTGGGAAGAGCTGTCCGAAGTGGAAAAATTAGAGAACAACGGCGCATTGACTTGATTTTAAATGATAGAAATTGAGGGATAGAACCATGCCTCTTGAAATCGTAAGAAACGACATAACGAAAATGGCTGTGGACGCCATCGTCAACTC
>OJMH01003317.1_pt1 | contig 12093 bp, 10 predicted proteins | sample 1597111 | NCBI WGS metagenome assembly OJMH01 (sample SAMEA2452115, study PRJEB22498) | human gut metagenome | reverse complement strand
TCCGAATCGGCCGAATCGGTGGCTTTCGGTATGTATTCGCGCTGCACGGTAAGCTGCACCGTCGTCCAGCCGGGCTGCACCGTCGTCCATACGCGTTTGCCGGCGCCCGAGGGATATACGAGTTGCAAAGCGACGCGCGACGGCGCGCTGCCGGCATTGTATACGTCCACACTGACGGCCTGCGTACGGGAAAAATCGGTAAAGTTTTTCTCCTTCTTTTCCAAAGCCAGCGCCTGATACAGATACGGAATCGCATCCTTGTACGGAGACGCGGACACTGTCACGCGCGCACTGGCCGCGCCCTCCTGCACATACGCTGCGTCGTCGTTTACGGTGACGCGCCCCAGCGCTCCGTACAGCATCACGGTGTCCAGATCGGTCTGTCCCTCGAATCCGTTGACCAGACCGACGGTCTCCGCCGTGCCGGCGTCCGCCGCGGCCGGGTCGCTGCAGGCGGACGCGGCAAACGCGGCGATAAGCGACAGCAATATACAAAACAACTTTTTCATATCTCTACCCCGCCACAATGATTTCCCCGAGCGCGACGGATCCCGCTTCCGTGCCGCCGAGATTGAGCCGCAGTCCCGTGAGTTTGCCGTTGCGGGCGCTGTTGAACGTCGTCGTCGGAATGACGATCTCGTTCCAGCCGGGCGCCAGCGTGACGGTTCCGGCGCTCGTATAGGCGGAAGAACGCTCGCAGCGGACAAACACGCTCAGCGCGCGCGCTTCGTCGCCGTAGTAATATACGCGCACGGTCACGTCCTCCTGCTGCTCGGTGACGTTGAGCGCGGACACGTCAATGTCGGCGGACAGCCTGTCGGCCGCGGCGTAATCGAGCCGCAGCACCCCGATGCCGCCGATATCCTCCGTCCGCACCTTTCCGCCGGTGGTGATCTCCGCTCTGTCCGCAAAACCGGCGCCCTCGTAAATGACGCGGCGGCCGCCCAGTCCGAGCGACATTTCGTACGTCGCGCCCGAACGCGCGGCGGTAAGATGCAGCGAATTTTCCTCATCGGTCAAGCTGCGTTCGACGGTGTAGCGGACGATGCCGCCGGCTGCGTCCTGTCTGACAAATGCCGGGGAAGTACAGTCCCATGCTGTATATCCTCTCGCCTCAAAAGTCGCTCTTAATCCACCGGATGGAAAAGATGATGCATCCGGTTCACCTTTAATTAATTCTTTTCCCGAAAAACTCATCAAAACCTTGCCGTTTTCCATAGGCGCCGTAATGAAAGAATCGTGTTTCTCTGCCGTAACTCCGGTTAACGGCTGGAACCAGTGCGTATAATGTGTTGCACCTTTTTCAATTGCCCACTCCTTCATCTCATGGGCAACCACATCTGCGGTCTCAAGGTCTAATTCTTTTCCTTCCTCCATGACTTCGTGAAGTTTTTTGTAAACTTTCTTTGGTAAACGAGCCTGCATGACAGAATCGTTGAATACGTTTTCGCCAAAGATATCTACAACATTAAAGTTCTCTTTCTCCATCATCTTGTTTGATATCCTTTCTCTCATCTAAATCCCCTCAGATTTGATGTTCTTATACTAATATAAGAGAATCTACACATAAATGCAACTAATAAATCGTTTTCTTCACGCAGTTTCTCAATAAAAATATTCCCTACATAATATAGAATGCCGAGATAAACACAAACAGAATAATCGTGACGACAGTATTGACCGAAAGCGTCGTCGAAACATATTCGCTGTCGTCTCCGAGGTCTGCAAACATTGGAATGATAAACGGTGCCGGAAGCGAATATAACACCATCAACGCAACTTCAAGTTCTTTGTCGTATCCGAAAATTCCTGTGACAATTGCACTCACTGCCACTAAAAGTACTGCCATGATTGCCAGACGTGTTACAACTGTAATAAGTACTTTTTTCATCAACTCACGTTTCATATTTAATTCATATCCAACAACAAGAAGTACGATTGCGCTCGTCGGTGCTGCGATCATACTGATGACCGAAGTAACGATTCCGCCGACACTGCTGTTTAAGACAAGTTTTCCAATTCCGGTTGCCCCACAGATAATACCAAGCAGCATGCCCCAGAAACATTTATTGGAAAACATATTGCCCAGGAGATTTCTGGCGGTGACTTTCTTTCCATCCGTCATTTTTAACAGTGCAAGAAATGCCGTGTATGCAAAAACAGTCTGTCCCAGATCAACTGCCGCAAATCCGGTCTGCGTTCCAGTGATCAGTCCGTAAAGCGCATATCCGAGCATTCCGCCTTCCGCACTCGCCAACAGAAACGGCATAAACACAGAACAGCTTTTCCCTGTTTTATTCAGCAGAAGTCCTGTACCGATTGCAAGCAGATAGCCCACATAAATCAAAACAAACAACACTACAATTTTCGCATTGTACTCTGCACACAAAAATGCATTGAATAATACCACCGGCAGCGTAATATTGCTGATGAACGCTTTTAAGCCAAGCAGCCCTTTTTCATCAAACACATTTTTTGCTTTGCAAAAATATCCAAGCCCCAGCATGATAAGCACGGGCAATGCCATTTCCAGTATTTTGATAACCATTTCTCATCCTCTTTCCAAAAAAAGGGGCAGGCCAAAACAGCCTGCCCCTTCTTCTCTCATTGTATTAATGAATAAGATCTTCGTAAAATTCATATGCTTCTTTGTCTGTAAAGCCTTCATGTACTACCTTATGAACAGCCTGTGCCATTTCAACCGGATGCTGGCTCTGGAAGATATTTCTTCCCATATCAACACCTCTTGCACCTTTGCTGATTACATCATAAGCTAATGTCAAAGCATCTTTTTCAGCCAATTTCTTACCACCGGCTACTACGATTGGTACCGGGCAGGCTGCAACGACTTCTTCGAAGTTTTCACAGTTATAGGTTTTTACCATCTGGCATCCCATCTCAGCGATAATACGTGTAGCTAATTTAAAGAATCTGTCGGTACGCTCCATGTCTTTACCTACAGCACATACGCCTAAGGTTGGAACACTGTATCTCATACCTGCATTGATTACTTTGCTTAAATTATCAATACTTGATAACTGTCCGTCTGCTCCGATAAATACCTGTGATGCCATACAATCTGCATTCATGCGGATGGAATCTTCGATATCTACTGCAACAACTTCATGACTTAAATCAGCCTGAACCATGCTGGAACCAGATGTAACTCTCAATGCGATTGCATTGGTGTACTCAGGTTTTAAGCATGTACGGATAGCACCTCTTGTTCCCATAAAACAGTCAACATATGGTGCCAGCTTTGGTAATAATAAATCCAGTCTCTCTAATCCTGCTGTGCTTCCCATAAAGTATCCATGGTCAAAAGCAAACATTACAGTATTTCCACTCTTTGGATTGAAAATATTTGCTAAATGACGTTTCATTCCCCAATCCAGACTGTTTGCACCTTTTACATAAAAGCCATCCTGGTTGGCAAATGGTGTATCAATGTGATAATCTTTTGCTACTTTAAGTCCTTCTAAATCTGCCATCGATATATCTCCTTTTTCACTATAAACTATTTGTTACTACATACATATCACAAGTTAATAATTCTTCTCTCTTTTGTTTGTTAATAATTAGAAATCATAATCATCCATGTTATCTGCGGTAAATACCAGACGCTCTGGAAGAAGAACAACACCGTTGTTTTCATCACCTGTTGCTGCGCCAGCTGAAATACTATCGTTGGAAAGTACTTCACAGGAACCGATTTCAGGAATGTCAATTGTGTCGCCAACTTTTACAGTGTTACCTGCTGCAAGGTAAGCAGCTACATAACAACCCATAGCACCCTGAAGTTTTGCATCCCACAGACCCCAGTTGTAAAGAGTTCCGTTTGAGCAATACTGTTTTACAGCGTTTGGTGTTGCGAAACCAGTAATTGTAATGTTGTCTTTGTTGTAACCTTTGTTCTCAGCAGCCTGTAACTGTCCTGGAAGAGCTGTAGAGTCGTTACAGATAATAACATCGATATCTGGGTTTGCATCTAATACAGCTTCACCAACTGTGATAGCTTTTTCAGCATCCTGCTCTGAGTAGTAGTTGTCTGGGTAAACGTTTGTCCAGTTTGGATATTTCTCAGCGATAATCTTCTCGCCTTCTACCTGCCAGCTGTTCTGGTCTGTTACAGTTGCCTGTGAGTAGTGCCAGCAATATTTAATCTCATCGTTTTCAGGATCTTTACCTCTCTCCTTTAATCCATCAACTGCCATATCTACTAACATCTGTCCTAAAACTTCTGGTGTTCCCTGAGAAACCATTAAAGTTCTGTCATCGCTGTTTGCATCAGAATCCCATGTTGTAACCATGATTCCTGCATCCTTTGCTTCCTGTAATGCATCAGATACACCTGCTGCATCTACAGTTGAAATACAGATTGCATCAACCCCTGAAGAAATAGCCTGGTTAATAACAGATACCTGATCTGCTACTGCTGCGTTAGAGCTTCCCATGTAATCAACAGTGATTCCCCATTTTTCTGCATATTCCTGTGCTCCGTCGTTTGCAACTTCGAAGAATGCATTTCCTGTTAATTTTGGAATGAATGCTACTGTTTTTCCTTCGATTCCAGATGCCTCTGCTGTTGCATCAGAAGAGCCCTGCTCTGTTGTCTGCGCATCTGAGCTTCCTGCGCTTGTGCTGTTGTCGCTTGTGCTTGCACTGTCACTTCCACCACATCCAGCTAAAAGGGAAGATACCATTGCCCCAACTAATAATGCTGATAAAATCTTTTTCTTCATTACATTTCCTCCTTAATATGTGTGATATGTATGTTTAGATATTTTCTAACAATTTTGTACTAAGCTGCTTTCTGCCGCTTATTTTTTAACTTTGCGCGGTAATTTATGAATGCCGGATGAACCATTAATGCACGTCCTAACAATACAACTACCAGCAGGATTCCGATTGGTGCATCCAGATACTGTGAATTAATACCAAAGCATAACGGAAGTCCAAATTTGATCAGTCCAATAATGATGGTTGCCAATACTGTTCCGAATACATTTCCTTTACCACCTGTTGATAAAGTTCCTCCAAGTACTACAATCGTAATGATATTCATTGTAAATGTACTTCCAAGGTCAGATTTTGCTACATTATAATAAGATGTAAGTACAATACCTGCGATTGCTGCACCAACAGCACTCAATACATAAGTAGAAAGAATTACTCTTTTTGTATTAATTCCGGAGAACTCTCCTGCATTCTGATTGACACCAACAAGGAAAATTTTACGTCCATACTTGGTTTTATGTAACACAATTCCCATAATCACTGCAATAATGACAAATACCAAAACCGGTCCCGGTGAAATTGTACCGATTTTAAATTTGGTAATGTTTCGGAATGCATCCGGGAAGTTTGTAATTCCCATGTAGGATGGTGTATCACTCAAAGTGGAAACCATCAGGGCAAGTCCTGCATATAAGAAACTTCCACCTAATGTTGCGACCATCGCCTGTACGCCACAGTATGCGATAAAAAATCCAGTCAGCGTTCCACATAAGATAGCGATCACAATTGCAAGTACAACAGCAGCCCAGATATTCATTCCCCAGTCCTGCCATGCAACACCAATAATGATAGAGGTCAGTCCGACGATTGATCCAGCCTGAATATCGATTCCTCCGGTAATCATAACCAGTGTGACAAAAATACCAATAATTCCAATCGGAACGAAGTCGTTCATACTACGAAACATGGAAGAGATATTCAAAAACTTCTGATTCGCAGCTCCAAAAATCAAAAATTCGAAAAGAATTACAACAATCAAAAACAAATTCCAGTTCAGCATTCCCTTATGCTTACTTTTTTTCTCGTTTGAAGAAATTCCGCTCATTATGCATCCCCCTCTTCCGTATTCATGTCATCCCGCGTTCTTGCCTGCAGTCTTTCATGTCTTAATTTCATTCTTGATCTGATCTGCATTACAGAGTCAACTACCACAATCACAATCAGGATACTTCCGGTAATTGCATCATTATAATCAGATGAGAATCCCATAAATACTAAAAGGTAACTGATGGAACTCATAATTACAGCACCAATTGCTGAACCGATCACACTACCAACACCACCGGTAAGACTGATACCACCTAATACACATGCGGCAACTGCTGTCATTTCGTAACCATTACCACTGGATGTTGTGACAATACCGATACGGCTGCAGAATAAAATTCCTGCGATAGATGCCATAACGGAACATATAATATAGGAAACAAATTTTGTTGCAACCGGGTTAATACCTACTAACTTCGCACCATCTGCATTATCACCAACTGCTTTTACATATCTTCCTTTTCTTGTATTTGTAAGGATCAAATGGATGATAATTGTAAGAATCAGCGCTCCAATAAAGTAATATGTAAGTCTCACTCCCGGAAGAGCTTTTGCTGAGATGTCTTTAAAGCTTTTTGGAATATTGTTAACATCTGCACCGTCTGTGTAAATAAACATCAGACCACGTAAGATTCCGTTTACACCTAATGTAAAAATCAGGGAAGGTGCTTTCATAATTGCAACACCAAATCCATTAATGCATCCAACGATCACACCGATCAGGATTCCGACAATAAATGCAAGTATCCAGTTCTTTCCATCACATATCATGGTGCCGACTACAACCGCCGTCATACCCATACAGGAACCAACGGAAACATCGATTTCACCAATCATGATCGTAAATGCCATACCAACGGAGATAATGACAAACACAACAGATGAGTTAAAACATGCGGATATATTTCCTACTGTAAAAAATGCCGGGTTGATACAGCCAACCACGATGAATAACAAGACCAGACAAAGGAAACTTGTCATTTCTCTCTTTTTCAAGATTGCCCGTAAACTGTTCATGATTCTTTCTCCTTTCCAATAACACCAAAGGATGCTTTTGTTAAATTCTCCTGATTGATATCTGCTCTGTCAAACTCACAGTTTAATCTGCCCTGATGGATCGTCACTGCTCTGTCGCTAAGTTCGATAATTTCTTCCATATCAGATGAGATCAAAAGTACAGCCAATCCCTTTTTCGAAAGTCCTTTAATAATATTGTAGACATCAGTTCTGGCACCTGCATCGATTCCTCGTGTCGGCTCATCCAGAATAATCAGCTTCGGATTTGTAGCAAGCGCATGTCCGATCACTACTTTCTGCTGGTTACCACCTGAGAGGCTTCCAACTTCCTGTTCCTGTCCGGTAACTTTGATGCGGAAATCATCAATGTACTGCTGGGTGAGTGATTTTTCTTTCTTCTGGTTTAAGAAAACTTTTCCCATGAAAGATTCGCTTAACACCCCGCTTGTAATATTGTAGGCAACCGATGAAATCTTGAAAATTCCATCCGCATGTCTGTCTTCTGAAACGTAGTTCACACCAGCTTTCATAACTTTCTGTGTGCTCAGTCCTGTAATGTCGTTACCATCCAGATAAACTTTTCCTCCAAGTACTTTGTCCATTCCAAAAATTGTCTGTGCCATCTCTGTTCTTCCAGCACCTACAACACCTGCAACTCCAAGGATTTCTCCCGGATATACTTTTAAGGAAATATCTTTAAATCCATATCCACTGTAGTTCTTTAATTCAAGAACCGGATCTTTGCTGTAATCAACTGTATTTTTATTCACGATTTCCTGCTGATCAGTGGCATCTGGCAGCAAGCCTTTTACAAGGGCTGCTTTTGTAAATTCTTCAATCTTTCCCATGAGAGTGATTCGACCATCTCTCATGATTCCAACGTCTGTGGAAATCTCAAACACCTCATCCAGACGATGGGTGATATAAATAATTCCAATTCCCTGTGCTTTCAAGTCTTTGACTACTTTAAAAAGACTTTCTACCTCTTTAAAAGTAAGTGCACTTGTCGGCTCATCCAGAATCAGTATCTTTGCATGTCTGAGCAAGCCTCTCAGCAGCTCGACCAACTGCTGTTCTGCGATTGACAATGTATTGGCTTTACGATTAAGTTCAAGATTCCAACCGATCTTCTTCATTGTATCGACAAGTTCTTTATGAAGTTCTGACTGTGGTTTTGTGAAACCGATCAGAATATTTTCTTCAACTGTCATATTAGGGAAAAGCAATGGTTCCTGTGGTACCATGTAAACACCGCTGGATAACGCTTCTGTTGTTTTTCCTGCTGTCATTTCTTTTCCATTTACAATGACTTTTCCACTGTCGTGTGTATAGATACCCATAATGATTTTCATTAAGGTACTTTTACCAGCTCCGTTACCTCCAATAAGAGAAAGAACTTCTCCAGATGCCAGGCTCAATGTCATGCCTTTTAAGACTGCATTGTCACCAAAGGATTTATAAATATCACAAACCTGCAGAAGATTTTCAGCGTCTGGTTTTTTGTTGTTCTCCATGTTATCCCCTCCGTTATCTTCAAGTACTTTTGTTCAAGTGATGAACTAATATTAACACTCGTATTATCATTTGTCAACATAGCTTTTCGAGATTTTTTCTATTTTTTTGGTCATTCTACCTATATAAATTATACAAAAACATTTTATCTTGACATTTTGCACAATCATAATTATACTATGAATTAACATATTTCAGTTTAATGAACAATTGTTTTATTTTACTTGTTAGGAGAATTAAATATGGATTCGAACTATAATTATGAAGAAGAACTTATGATCAAAATTGCGTGGTACTACTATATTGAGAATCTTACCCAGCAGGAAATCGCCAAGATATTAGGTATTAACCGCATCAAAATCCTGCGTTTGCTTGACAAGGCAAAGGAAAATGGATTGATCACCTTCCAGATTCGAAACAGTAACGCAAAAAGATTTCATATGGAAAATACTTTTAAGGAACTCTTCCATTTAAATGATATTCTTATCATTCCATCTGTTCCTTCCAGTGATTCTTTAAATGATTCACTTGCGCAGGCTGCTTCCATGTATATCAACCAGCGTATTAAAGAAAATTCTTACATTAATATGGGATACGGAGATACTCCAAGCCGAATCTTAAACTACCTTGCCCAGCGATCCGAAAGTCCGATTAATGTAATTTCACTGACTGGCGGTGTCAATTATTATCTGCCAAATACGGAGTCCAATGTTTTTAATGCCCGCTTACATTTGATTCCGTGTCCTTTAATTTTAAGTTCTTCCTTTATAATGGAAGAATTAAAAAAAGAAACTGCCATTCAGCGTATCTCGAAAATGGCTTTGATTTCTGATTTTACGGTTGTCGGTATCGGTGGCGTTGATACAAATGCAACCATCATCAAAAACTCGATTTTGACACCGGATGACTACCTTCTTTTGAAGAAACAGGGCGCTGTCGGCGATATTTTAAGTCACTTCATTGATATCAATGGAAATCTGATTGATACAGATTTGGAAAAGCGGCTTATGAGCCCGGCACTCACGGACATCGAAAAATATAACAACGTTGTCGGCGTGGCAGGTGGTCCGCACAAGATTGAAGCAATTTATGCTGTATTGACAGGAAAATATCTGGATGTTCTCATCACAGATGAAAATACCGCTACTGCAGTATTAGATCTTTATCAATCAAAAAACAATATAGACACTGAGAGAAAGGACGGTGCATTGCAATGAAAAATTATTTAATGGCAATTGACGCTGGAACAGGAAGTGTACGTGCTGTTCTGTTCGATTTGAAAGGAAACCAGATAGGCTGCTCCCAGCATGAGTGGACGCACAATGAAGATCCTCGTTTTCCGGGAAGTATGGATTTTGACTGGAAATACAACTGGGAACTCGCCAGCGGTTGTGTTCGCAATGTCCTTGCAGAGACCAAGATCGACCCGGCAGAGATTGCTGCTATTTCTACAACATGTATGCGTGAAGGAATACTTCTATACGATAAAGACGGAAATGAAATCTGGGCGTGTGCCAATGTCGATGCCCGCAGCAATGATGAAGTAGCCGAACTTATCCGCATGAATCCTGATCTTGAACTGGAATTGTATAAAAAATCCGGACAAAGTTATGCCCTTAATGCGATTCCACGTATTTTATGGGTAAAAAATAATATGCCGGATATCTATGAGAAAACTGCTAAAATCGGTATGTTTAATGACTGGTTAATTTACAAGCTGACCGGTGTACTTGCAGTCGAACCAAGTAATGGTTCCACAACCGGACTGCTCGATCTTCAGACCCGCACCTGGGATACGGAAATTGCAGCCAAATGTAATCTGCGTACTGACATTTTCCCGGATATCTTAGAATGTGGTTCCATTTCAGGAAAAGTAACTGCAAAGGGAGCTTCTGAAACCGGTCTGGCAGAAGGTACTCCTGTTGTTGTCGGCGGTGGTGACTGTCAGCTCGGCACAATCGGTGTCGGTGCATGCAAACCTGGCGAAGCAGCCGTATTCGGTGGAAGCTTCTGGCAGTATGAATTCAACACAGAAAGTGGTAAAACCGATCCTTATGGCCGTGTCCGTGTCAACTGCCATGCAGTACCAGGCGTATGGCAATATGAAGCACTTGCATTTAAACCAGGACTTGTCATGAGATGGTTCCGTGATGGTTTCTGTCAGGAGGAAAAACGGAAAGCAAAAGAGATTGGCGACGATCCATACAACCTTATGAATCAAGCAGCAGAGAAAATCCCTGCCGGATGTTACGGCATGATGTGCTGTTTCAGTGATATTATGAACTTCATTAACTGGAAACATGCAGCACCTACCTTCACAAACTTTGAGCTGTTACCGGAAAAGTTTAATAAATATACTTTCTATCGTTCCATTTTGGAAAATACAGCTATGTTAGTCAAAGGACATATTGAACTTGTAAAAGAAGCAACCGGAAATGAACCGGATAAGCTTATTTTTGCAGGTGGCGCATCTGTCAGTGATTTATGGTCACAGATTCTTGCTGATGTAACCGGAAAACCTGTCGTAACTCCTGTTGTAAAAGAAGCAACTGCACTGGGCGCTGCGATCATTGCCGGATATGGTGTTGGCATTTACCCATCCATCGCTGAGGGTGCTGCAATCTGTGCTAAAGTAGATAAAACTTACACACCTAATTTAGAGAACAAAAAAGTATATGATGAAATGTATCCAGTCTGGAGAGAGGTCTACAAAGCCAATCTCGATTTGTGTGACCGTAAGCTTACCAAAAATATGTGGATTGCACCAGGTTTATAAAATTCAATCATGAAGAAAACTTAAGAAAAGGAAGGAAAAAAATATGTTTGTAGTTAATGAGAAAGATTTTGAATATCGTTTTGGAGACAGTGGTCCAAAATATTTAATGAAAGGACCTCGTATGAATTATGCACTTGTACAGTTCCAGCCTGGCCAGGATTTTCAGGCACATTATCATAATGTGATGGAAGAGAACTTCTATATCTTAGAGGGAAAAGTTGATATCGTTGTCGATAACGTATGCCATACCTTAACAGAAGGCGATTTTATCCATATCGAGCCTGGCGAAGTTCACTATGTAAAAAATGCATATGACAAACCAATCAAAATGGTTTCTACACTTGCTCCTTATCAGGAAGTTGATAAAGTCAATGTAGAAAATCCTGTATATTAATATGTGGCATGCCATATTGCCACAACCCTGATCTGGTGCTTACAGCCATTTACTTTTTTCATACACGCAAAAACTTCGGGCAGTTTATCGTCCGAAGTTTTTTTGTAAAGAAAAAAAGAGTGCCTCCAAAACAGAAGCACTCTCTTCGCATTCTTATCTTATTCAGCTTTTCCAACAGAACCAAATAATTCCATTTTCTCTTTTACAGTTGCTTTGATTGCATCTGTACCTGGAGCTAATAATTTACGAGGATCGAATCCTTTACCTTCAAGGTCTTTACCAGCTTCAATATATTTACGTGTAGCATCTGCGAAAGATAACTGACACTCTGTGTTAACATTAATCTTAGATACACCAAGTTCGATTGCTTTCTTGATCATATCTTCTGGGATACCTGTACCACCGTGAAGTACTAATGGTAATGCTCCTGTTTTCTCCTGAACTGCTGCTAAAGTCTCAAAGCTTAATCCTGGCCAGTTTGCCGGATATTTTCCGTGGATGTTACCGATACCTGCTGCAAGCATGTCCACACCAAGATCAGCGATTGCTT
>OJMH01003312.1_pt1 | contig 12106 bp, 17 predicted proteins | sample 1597111 | NCBI WGS metagenome assembly OJMH01 (sample SAMEA2452115, study PRJEB22498) | human gut metagenome | reverse complement strand
GGGAGACGTGGTGGGAGTGCTGCTGGACGCGGACAAGCGCACGCTCAGCTTTTCAAGGAATGGGAAGGATTTGGGGGTCGCGTTCACGTGGGTGAGAGTGGGAAGCGCGATGTGTAGCGACGTGACGTATCTCGGCGGACTCTTCCCAGTGGTCAGTTTGGAGAAGGAGGAGACGGTGCTAGTGAATCTGGGACAGTTCCAGTTCGAGTGGGACTGTGGACGCGTAGTGAGACGTAGATACGAGCCTTTGGAGAAGGCGACGTCCGTTTGGGAGTTTGCGAAGAAGGTGTACGTGTAACTTGACGTGTTTGTTAGGAAACAGGGGAATGATGACAAACATGAACAGTGGTGGCAATGAACAACTGATAGGACCCGACGTAGTGGAAAAGGGCGGCAATCACGATACAGACGTGGAAGATCTGGTGCGATGCCAACTACACATGGAGCTCTCCGAGAAGACGGACAACATAGTCGAAGTATCCGGGGAAGTACTTCTCGGGGACGCGCGATCCGTAGAAGTAGGCTCCGATAATGTATGTCGTTCCCATTCCGATGACATATCCGAACATGGAGGTGAAGATGGGGTTGTTGAAGCGGTCCAGGATGAAGAGGTGAATCAACGCGACCACGGCGTAGCAGGCGACGCAGGTGAAGCAGATCGAACGGACAGAGCGGTACTTGGGCTGTCTGCAAATGAAGCCAAGGCATCAACAGCACCTGAAAGTAGGTGTCGCCAGAACACACACGGTGAGCACATTGATGGTAATGACGATGACCATGTGGATCCACAGGTACGTCGGGTAGCAGAAAAAGGAGTAGTAGATTACAGGGACGTAGGAGCCGCAAATGAGAATGCAAATACCCGTATAGTCCAGCGTCTGGAGGACGTCTTTCACCTTCTTACTCACGCAGAGGAAGTTGTGGAAGATGGCGCTCCCGCCGAGACAGCGGATGGCACACAGAACAAACACGGTGATTGGCCAGCGAGGAACGTGAGGACTGCCATTCATGTAGTTGTCAACTTCTTCATGGATAACAGCTCCAAACGGAACATAAACATGGGTGGACGACTGTGACAGAGCGATAGGACTCGTGGGCAATCGGTAGGTCAAGAACAGGAGGTAGATAAAAAGGGCCGCGCCGATAACGTGGGTCCATACGTTCAACGTTTCGTTGGTGCTACGCCCCATACTACACATGTACGAGAAAATGGAGTTCGTACCTTTTAATGGCTTCCCAAACAGTTAGCTGAGAGCGATATCCACGGTAAATGTATTCATTATCTTGCATCCACCAGAGGGAACCTTCGAGATTCTCCTGATACATATCCACCGCTTCTTTGATTCCCTTGTTTTCAAGCTTCGACGAAGACGGATCGCCCATGTCAATCATTTCGCAAAAAGCCAGTCGCACGACAGTTAATTCTGTCCGGAAAGGAGTATCGCGAATCTCCGTACGTTACGCTGTGGAATGGATATTTTGTGAACAAACAAGGGTAGTGAGCCATACAAGGATGACTGAACCTATCCACAAAGATCTGATAGGATCCCACATAATGGAACAATGCTGCGATCACAATGCACACGTGGAATAACTGGTGAGACGCAAACTAAGGCATGAGTAGGAGCACGAAGAACGTACAACATAATCGAAGTATCCGGGGAAGTACTTTTCCGGAATACGCGTTCCGTAAAAGACAGCTCCGAGGATGTACGTAGACCCCATTCCGACGATATACCAGAACATCACCGTGAAGATGGGGTTGTTGAATCCATCGAGAATATAGATATGAATCAGCAGAAAAACAGCGTAACAAGCCACGATGGTGAAACAGCGTGCTCTAATGGGTCTATATTTGGGTTGTCTACCCATCAGCAACGATCATCTCGTTTACCTGAACTTGGGTGTCGCCATTACACAGACATTACAGACATTAATGAAGATTACGATTCCGAGGTGAATCCACAGTGCTTTCGGGTAGCAGTAGAATGTGTAGTAGATGACCGGAACATAGGAGCCTGAAATCAGAATGCAAATTCCACAATAGTCGATTGTTTGGAGAACATTGGATACGATGAAACTCGTACAGTAGTACTGATGGTAGATGGCACTTCCTCCCATACACCAAATGGCACAAGCGATGAACACAATGATCGGCCAGCGAGGCACATGACCAACGACCTGATGATTGAGCTCAGCCAGGTCGGACCGAAGATTCTCCGTGATCTCGACCGACTTCTGAACATCCGGGAGGTCCGCATCGTTTGGATTGCTTTGAATCCAAGTCAGCAGATACTGGTAAAGAGAGCGAAGTGCGGTCATTACCGACGTAACCGAGTTGGAAGACAGAGACGCAACGCCGTTGCTTCCATACCACGAAAAGAATGAAGTGGAAGCATCGCTGACGTTGCTGATAGATTCCTTCGTCTTTGGTGTGGAAAGATAATAGAAAAGTGCTGAAAAGTCTTCTGCGACACTCTCGTCACGAGACAACACATCTACGCAAGTTGCGTTCACTGATTCATTCTCACGAACGATATCGGTGAAGTTTCTCGAGGAGCACTGCGCCACTGCGTTTGCCATCACAACGTCTTGGCGAAGCGTGAACATGTTCTCAACGGGAATCGCATAGGTTAAGTATATCAAGAAGATGAAGATGGCAGCCCCAATGTAATGAGTCCAGATATTCATCGTTTCGTTTGTACTACGGAAGGCACTACTCTATCAACCGAATCACACAAGATACCTCTTAAATGTCTCCCAGAACGACAACTGGGTTCTGTATCCACGATACAAGTAGTCATTGTCTTGGAGCCACCACAATGGTCCATCCAAATCCTCCTTGTACATATCCACTCCATGGGGAAGTGGCTTCGTCATATCCTCATCCATTTCCTTCACTCGTACACTCATTACGTCACTGTACAAATAGTATGACTCATATCTGTAATGAACGGATTCCCGCGGGACGAAGAAAGAGAGAGGTGCAGTTGTCATCAACGTAGAAATGAAAGGAGACATGGACTAGATAGAGAAAATGGAACGATGCTTGTTGCATGAATGATATCTGTGACAACCTCATCACATCATGGATAGAATAATCACAGGAATTGATTGGAGACGAGGAGAGAGGAAAGGGTATGACTGTTTGAAGGTATTGTACAACTCTCCACACTTGTATCAACAATGCAACTATTCACATTGTTGGAATAGAGGTGATTCAAGAATGAAATGATTTGCAATAGTGATCAACTGTCACAATAATGCAGAAGGTAAGAACACATTTCTAGTTCTGTGGATAGTGGGACCGTTTGCTCGGAGATATCAAGAAGAAAGAGAAAGCGTTAACAGTACTTTCGCTCATTCATGTTGAATCCTAGGAGAAGATCCAGAACTACAGTGATCAAGTGAGGAAAGTTAATGAAGAGGATCCGAAGATGGGTAAGCTGACAGGAAACGAGATGAGGAGTAGAACAGTTTGAGGGAATTCGGAGTGACGAAAAGGCAATCAATAAGCTCAAGGAAGAGGTAGATGCTTTTGTTATGGTTTTTTTGCTAGTATTCTCGGTGTTTACGGGAGATGGAGTTGTTTGCGAACGCAACTGGGTTGGCAAACCAAAGAGCAATGGTTGCTGTGAGAATGGTGGTCCATTGTGATTTCAGAGGTTTCGCGACGTATTTTCAGAGCTGAATAGCAACTTTCGTCTCATTTCAGTAAGGAAGTAAGTGTTGCTTGATGGAACAGGAGAATGCCTCAAGGAAGATGACACGAATGGAGCTGTTTTCGGGTCGTAATGAAGAAGTGTAGGAATCGGGGTGTTGTGCGATGTAGGAATCAGGAAGATATGGAGACTCAGTTACTGTTGAAGGAGATGAAGGCGACAACGAACTCGGTCCGAATGGCGGATTCGTATTTGGAGTAGAATTGTAACAGTGAGATGATGGAAAGAAGCGCCTTGAGTTCTCAATCGAGTCTGCGACAACAAAACCTCCGGCTCAAGAACAACCGCAACAAGATGTTGTTTCTGGGAAATCGATTCCCCACCATTCAGAGACTGACGAGTAATGTCAATCTGAGAAAGGTTCGTGACAAGTAAGCATGCAGACAATGAATCCCCTGTAGTATTATTGTTGCTGTCTTTATTGCCGTGTGCATCTGTTTTTGCATATGGTACGCTTTTCATTAGTGTTGTATTCTACTGTGATTGTACTGTTTGTTGCGCATCATTCCAGAGGAATTCTTGAAAAGGTGATGTGCCCGCGGTTTTTGGACAATCATGACTCAAGGTATAAGTCGTTTCAGGTTGAAACTCATTTTGAATTCAATTCTTTGACACATCATTTCGTTTCATGTAGCATTGAAATCGGAATTCCATGTAGAGTCGTTGACTATCGAGTAGTAATTCATTCAAATGGTAGGAGCATGCTCTCTTTGCGACTGTGTAGGATATGGAGTTGGATAAAGTGAAAACTGCAACAGATCGGACGTACATCTGGCTGTTATCCATGATGGTATAGATCAAAACCGAAGAACCGAGTGGGGCGTGAGAAGGATCCACTTACTTGTAGCCTGCTTCTTCCAATGCGAAAACGACACCCCATGGAGGAAAGAAACGAGCGCCAGGAAAGGCAAATCCCGGGTCGAACAATCTCAAGAAAGAAAGGGGAAACAAGCAGACCAATGGGGTAGTGGAGAATGCAAATCGTAATGTGCGTGTGACAAAGAAATCGAAAGGGTCTCGCAAGACGAATGAGAATGGTTCGAGTACGAGTGAAACCCATTCCCAACCTCCTGCACAAAAGGCCGAGGATAAGACGATATTCGACCTTCTCTTTTCAGAAGGATCCAATGAAGTCCTTCCTCCGAGTCCTACCCCGCAGCCGCCCTCGCCTCCAGAGACGGAGTTTCCAGCTTCTAAGGAATTAGTTTATGTAGATTTTGTCACCCCATTTCACCTAGTCGATTTCCAACCTTCTTGCCATTCGCGACGAGATGATCGAGAATGGTTTCAGTAACTACAGCCACATGAGTCACAGTTATTACCGCTACCGTCTGACAATGAAGCCGAAGGAGGAAGATGCGTTCGACTGGGACATGCCCGACGACACAGGCGACTGCGAGATCGACCTTTCCGTTGCTTTCCTTTCTCTCTCTCACGACAGAGGCCTCTGGAGGCAGACCACACGCCGACGCCGGTGCGGAGCATCGTGCAGCAGTTCCGGAGAGGAGAGCAGGCATACATTCCGCCGAGTCTGCAGACGGAGGTTCTGAACGCGCTGTTCGACGACGTGTTGGTGCCGGAGCCGAGCGAGTCGGTGGGCTGGGTGGACGAGATGCTGGTGGTGCATGAGGGAGAGAAGGAGAAGGAGGTGGTGGGGAAGGAGAAGAAGGGGAAGAGCAAGAAGGAGAAGAGGGGGAAGGAGAAGAGTGTGACGAAGTTGAGTCATCAGGGAAGTGAAAGAGATGTTCCACATGAGAATGGAAAGGATGTCCGTAATGAAGAGGATAATCTGAATCATGATGATGGAAGAGATATTCTGAATAGTGAGAAGGATATTCTGAATAGTGAGAAGGATATCCTCAATCACGATAATGAGAAGGATATCCTCAATCACGAACAGGGTATTCTCAACCAACCAAATGCCATTGACATTCTCACTCATCCAAATGCTATTCCTCAAGATCACATGAACAACACTCTCACGCAAGAGAATGAGGCGATTCACCACCAAGAGAACAACAACGTCATTCTCCACCCCAACAGCCAACCACCCACAGATCACCTGAATGTCCCACCTGCTCCCTCGCAGAGTGGCCAGCAGCGAGTGAGCTGGCTGGAGTCCATGATGGAGCCGGCTTCCGACGCTCCGAGAGCCTCGTTCTTGCAGGAGCCCTCGGGAGACTTGGGCTTCGGGTTGCCGGGACTCCTGGCGCCGTTCCCGCAGCATGAGACGAAGGAGCCGCTGGGAACTCCCGGACTGTTTTCGGAGCAGTTTGGGTTCCTGGACAACGATCTCGGTTTGTTCGGCAGAAAGGAAAATCCCGAGCAGATGGCGTTTTTTGGACAGGAGGAGAAGGGCAGCATCATCGACATGTTGCAGGGATCTTCGCGAGATTTGGAGAGTGCGCCGTCACTGCTGCAAATTGCGCGCGATAACATGGACAGAGAGGAGAAGGAGCGGATGAAGAAGGTGGCGGAGGAGAAGGAGAAGCGAAGACTGGAGGCGATTGCGAGAGCGGAGGCGAAGAAGAGCAACGCCGACCTTCCGGAATCCACCATCAAGAAAGTGGGTATGGGACTGAAGCCTCGGTCTATCATGTTGAGAAAGAGAAAGTGGATTGTTTGTTTCTACGCCACTTGATATGAACATGATTTGGAGCACAACTACATTATGACAATCAAGTGAGGATCACAAGATGTTGACCATTGTCTCCGAGAACATTTAGAAAGGAACAAGTATGATTTCTACGAATTCAATAGAAACAATCTCTCCTTATCATGAATCCCCAATACCCCAATTATTTGAATACGGGATACAAACCGAATCCTCGGAGAGCGTATTCCAACTTTCCATTTGGTTCAAATAAGAAATACTTCAGGAAGTGTAGAAGATGGATACATTTGATATTGTTATGACGGTGCTGTTCGCCATCGTGGTACTGTGGTTTTTCATCTACCTCGTGACCCACGGCATCCGCTGCGTAAAGGAAAAGGAAACGGTGATTGTGGAGAGGCTTGGACGTTTTAGTCGCGTCCTGACTCCCGGTATCGCGTGCTATGTTCCGTTCCTTGATCGCACAAAGAAGATCAAATCACGCTACTTGGTTAGTGATGCAAGCGATGAAACACAGATGGTCAAGAGAGTTACCGATATTATCTCCACGCAGAACGAGGTCCTTAATTTCCCTAAGCAGTAGGATAATAGTTGGTTGGATTAAGTACTAGGGCTGTGATCACCCGCGATAATGCCAAGATCTACTTGGATGCTGTGGGAATTGGTCCATTTTATTGATTTACAGGTTCTTCAGTACCATATCGTCAATGCCAAGCAGATGGCCTACTCCGTTACCAACCTTCCCAATGTCCTGTCGAAGTTGCTCCAGGCCCAGCTCCGTGACGTTGCTGGATCTCTCGACGTCGACCGTATCATCGAGGATACAGCCATTCTGGATCGCGTTTCAGGAGAGCTGGATCTGATTGCTCGCAACTGGGGCGTGCGTATCGACATGGTGAAGATCCAGCGAGTGCAGACGGGCTCGTTGGAGGAGGTGCTTTCGCAGAAGAAGAACGCGGATTTCCACAACAAGGAGGTGATCATCGCCGCCAAGTCGAGCAAGCAGACGGCTATCATCAACGCGGAGGGTCAGCGCGACCAGAAGATCCGAGAGGCTGAGGGAGAGGCACAGCGAATTGTCGCTTCGGGTAGGCGTGATTGGTGGGAATGAGACGCAGCGCATGGTCAGGCGCAGGCTGTGCTGAATGAGGCGCAGTCGGAGGCCCGTTCCATTCAGGAGATCTCCCGCTCGCTGGAGGGAAGTGGAGACGATCCCATTCGATACCTGCTGTCGTTGAAGTACATTGATGCGCTGAAGACGATCTGTGCGGGACCGAACGTGAAGGTCGTTTTCGTCCCGCAGGAGACGCTGATGGTGCAGACGGCTCAGCTCTTGGGTCTGAATACGATTCTGCCTCCCAAGCGGGCATAGGCGATTTGTGAAATAGCAGTTGTATGGTTGTTTGTTATTCAATGTGATCAGATGGTATAAAGTATTAGAATAGGGTGATCAATCTTGCATGATCCCACATGCTACTCCAAACAAACAATCCTTCAGCAAATTGGAAAACATATCAATGTTTCCACTACGGAAAGGAAGTCTATACTAGTTGTCTTGTGACAGGTATTTCTGCCTTCTTATGGGTTGCCGTCAAAGTTGAAGATAATGCCCCAAAACCGCTTCCTTTTGTGGTCAAGAGACCATCACACGCGGCCAACATGAACACATCGACCATAGAGCGTTTCACGATTGTATCCACAGGTTTACCTGTTGTGTGACCTCTCTTAAACAAGTTGGTTGTCAGAATCGGGTAATACACTCCAATGGTCCGATTCACGAGGTCCTCAGCAATTTGACTGTCTGATGATAGGTAGATTCCCTTTAGTGTTCCAGAAAACTGGAATTTAACAATGGTGTCCAAGATCAGCTGAGGAATCTCCTGAAGTGCTGTTTCGTTGATAAATGAGATGCGCTCCTTCTTATCCGCCAGACGTCCGGCGGTACGAATCTGCACACCAAGAACAGGACGCTGCGCAAAAATGCGACGTCTTTCTTGTAGGATAAGATGGCGAAGATCGATAGACGGATTGAGCAAGAGACGAAGCATCGTTCTGTCGTAGTCATAAAAGGTATCGTTCGGTCTCAAAATGCCATAGGCTTTGAGATATGAAAGAATGGTTGCATTTGTTACACGAATACGATGATGTCGCTCGTCAGAAAAGACAAGTACCTCATTCTCCAGTTGGCTACTCACATCAATCACGAAGTTGGTTTCTGTCAAGCATGGTTTTGTACGATTACAAAGTCGGATCCCAGAGATATCTGAAAAATCAAAAGATTAGAATAGAGCAAACCTTCTCCAAACCGATCTGTGAAACAGGGATTCGTAGAGTTCCAAAAAGCTTCCGGCATATAAACTACATCCAAAACTGCTCATTTCCTTACTTTTAATTGGACGTTTCCCTGAAATGGCAATACCGATGTCGTTTAAGAAGCAAGTATACTTATGTCCCAGGCCACCTGTACTGCCGTAAAGAATCAACGGCTTCGCATTCGTCTGCCCCATATACTGCTTTGTCAGAGCACAGATCTTATCGTAGTCTACCCGTTAAAATGACAACACGAACACACCCCTTCCATCATTCCAAGGATAATACTGATCCGATTGGACTGGAGACGCCAACAATATGATGGGAAAATGAAAATGTCTTATGCTGGAGTAGGATATGAATACGGTACTAAACACTCCCACTACATTATCATGTAAAGTAGCCAGTTACTCAGAAAGCAAGAGTACAGTATAGCGGTGGCTAACGGGGACCACGAATGGTGATTGTTTCCGTTACTACCTTCCCAATCCAGTTCTCGATTAGAGATCATATGACGCTTATTGTTCTGTGGGAGGATAGTTCGGAAGGGTTTTGCGTGTTTTCGAGCGTATCTGCAACAATCCTCATTCATCACACTTCTTTCAGATTCATCTCGTATCGATTCGAATCAATGAGATACTTTCACAATGACGTTTATTTGCAGCATAGCGACCAATGAGATGGGATCCAATCGTTTCTTCAAATCTGTGATATTGAGCACACACACTCCACTCCGTTTGAATTCAAACTCGAATCGATCAAAACCGTCCTCCCTGTCCCCTACCCACCGATACGTGGTGGATTCACTTTCACATACCATTCTCGTTCGATTGAAGATATCTCCTTTGTCCTGACTAGCGATCGCACTCTCTTTTGCTTCTCTGAGACTCCTCTCTTCTCCATCTTTCTGAAAATGTGCGGGGTATCCTTTTTGCAGCCTTCTTCCTCCTGGTGTGGTGCATCATCACATGGACTTCACTCCTTTATGCATTGAATACTTATTATCTCCTTCTATTTGTGTGTTTCCCATCGAATTCAGCGAAATACCTCGTTCTCCACCTCGACGAATCTCTCCACGTCCGCTGTACCCACCGCACTCACCCGGCTCCAGGTGACCCATTGGCACAGTACGATCATCCGCTCCTTTCTTGGAGTTCTTTCGGCAAAAAATCGCGGTTCGCTCAGACGCCAAAACCCCTGCGATACTCGACACCACGCTCCCCGCTTGTTCTTGTTGAGAGAGACCGGAAATTCGTGACATGGACGCCGATGAGACCCCGTAGGAGCGAAAGGGAAGGGTCCCGTCTTTGACAACAGTGGAGTTGCTTCAAACGTATGTGTGATAGCGGAATGGTTAGAAAGCGAGCGAGCATAAGATATCCGCTGGAATTGGTGAAAACAATGCAATTATTGGTAGCTGTCGATCGATGGCACAAGTAATGACATCTGCGTATCAGAATGGTCAACATAAAGATTACGCACTACTGACATCATTGGTTCGCGATTCTTCGGGTTCTTCTTGACAAGGGGAGGCGAAGGATCCCTCCGAGCGAAGAATGGATGTGTTATTTTATGCGCAGTGATCATTTCCATCCCTTTTCTTCATTCAACGAGGAATCGATGGATGATGTTGCCATGGGAAGTCAAGTCCGTCTTGTCCTATATGTGAATACTATGCGTACTGATTACAGCCAGCATGGTAGATGTTGGATATGGAAGCTCTATATGGAAGTAGACTTGATATACGTTATTCCAATCAGTATCGTGTTTAGGAAGGAGAGTAGATTGTTTATCCCCAACGATAAGCGAAAACGATGCCAGCATGGAGCATGTGGAAGTAAAATGGATGTGGAGGGAAAAGTGATATTCTCATAATTCTCTTTCGTTTCGAGTGGACGGAGTTTGGATAGCCGTGCAATCCTGTCTTGTGACGGGAACGAGCTCCTCGAGGTGGGACCGAAGGAAGCAAGTGTCCTGCGTCTGAGAGAGGTTGTATCGGTTCGGATTGATGAAATCGAGTTCTAGAACCAGTGTTTTCCACGTCGAATCTGATTGGAGAACGATTGGTGTTTTGGTGGCGGCTATCCCGATTTCTCCACTTGCACTCGATGTTTTTCACTATTTTCTTTATTCTGAGATTGAGATACAACAAGACTATGTTGTTTTCGCAATCTGAGTATGTCAAGGCTTCGGACCTTCTCGAAGCCTTTGTGAAGGTTGCCGCTACCACTGTTGGAGCAGTGGTAGCTTTTGTTTTTTATATGTTGGTGTTGGTGGCACTTCATGTCACCAAGGTGGTCTCCCACCTGATGCTCTTTGTGGGAGACTTTCTGGATTTGCTGGCAGACGAGCTCATCGTCTGCATCTACAAGAAGGCGGATACCATCGCTGCGCCTTCTCACTCCGTACGGGTCTTCACACGTTCTCATCTTCAGAATATAACCGCCGAGGAAGAAGATGCTTCCATTGCTCCTCTTCCCGAGCATGTACTCCTCTTTCTTCCTTCTCATCTCCAGAATACACATATTGCGGAGCCGGTGGATGCCCCCGTTGCTCCCGAACCCGTACAATTGTTGGCTGATACTCACGCTCAGAAGAATCAAATTGGAGAATCCATGATCGCAGATCATATCATTGATTCTCCGATTTGTTTGTTGTATCCGTCATCACGTAATCCCATATTCACGGAATTATCACAATCTTGGAGCTGGCAGCCTTAGACCCTGCCGTCGTAGTAGAGTCAGCTCCTGTTGATGAATCTGTAATCCTGTTCTCTCCTTCTCACACTCAGTATATCGCCGAAAAGGAAGAGCAAAAAGAAACAGTTCTTCTGTCTAATAATGTACAGTTTGTCCTTCACTCTGACATGCAGACGATTCACATCGAGGAGCATGTGCCTTCTCTCACATATGGTTCGGCTCCCGCCCCTATTCCCGTACGATTGTTTACCAACCCTCACATTCAGAACTGCACTGAGTCACTGGTCTTCATGCCTGTGACATTATGCTATCCTCTCCCTAAATACGTACATCTTTATCTCCTGTTATATTCTCAGGATATGGCATATGTATGTGATGCCATGGTGTTGAAGTACTACCAGTGTACTTCAACTCTGCCGACGCTCCTGCGGCGTCACAGGGAGGGATCGTCCCCTCATCGGCTGATCCATGCTATGGACCAGCTCTCCCTGTGATGCACAGTGCGTCGTTATCTCTCCTCACAGAGAAATGTGAGTCGTCAAACGACTGATTGGAGGGAGACCGCAAGGAGGAAGCGGTATCCTCCACCTTGTCATAGGTGAAGCTGCCACCTATTGATAAGGACAGGGCGTTGCTGAAGGAAAAGGGCGAATAACCCTCCTTCGGCAAGTGCAAAGGATGGGACTGAGAGTAATCGTTTGCACTGCGTTTGATTTGTAGTTGCCAAGAGATCGCTCTCTTCATTATGGAAGAGAGACACG
>OJMH01003308.1_pt1 | contig 12116 bp, 8 predicted proteins | sample 1597111 | NCBI WGS metagenome assembly OJMH01 (sample SAMEA2452115, study PRJEB22498) | human gut metagenome | reverse complement strand
CGCAAGGCCGATTACCGCCGGGAACTGGTGACGCAGCAGAGCGCCCGCTGCCTCGCGGCTTATGTGCTGGCCGGGGCCGGAGTCCATGAGTCGACGACCGACCTGGTGTTCGGCGGACACGCGATCATCGCTGACAACGGCCGCTTGGCGGCGGAAAACCGCCGTTTCGACCGGGAGTCGAGCCTGACGTACGCCGACGTTGATTTCGAACGGCTCGGCGCGGCGCGGCTCTCGGAGAGCTCGTTCAACGACAATCCGCTGCCGGAGGGAATGTGTTTCCGCCGGATCCGGCTGCCGGAGGCGGCAGGTTCTCCGGATCTCCGGCACGCCTCGATTCCGCGTCATCCGTTTGTGCCGGAGAACGCAGCCGGCCGCCGGGAGCGCTGCCGGGAAATCTTCGATATCCAGTGTGCGGGGCTCGCCAAGCGGATCGAGCATACGCGGGCGAAGACGATGGTGATCGGAATTTCGGGCGGGCTCGATTCGACGCTTGCGCTGCTGGTCGCGGCCGAATGCTGCCGCCTGCTCGGCCGCCCCGCCTCCGATATCATCGCTTTCACGTTGCCGGGGTTCGGCACGACCGGAAGGACCTACAACAACGCCGTGACCCTCTGCCGACTGCTTGGAACGACCTTCCGCGAAGTCGATATCAAAGCCGCCTGCCTGCAGCATTTCAGCGACATCGGGCACGATCCGGCGATCTGCGACACGGCATATGAGAATGTGCAGGCGCGCGAGCGCACCCAGATTCTGATGGATGTCGCGAACAAGACCGGCGGGCTGGTGGTCGGCACCGGCGACCTTTCCGAAATCGCGCTCGGGTGGAGCACCTACAACGGCGACCACATGTCGATGTATGCCGTGAACTGTTCAATCCCGAAGACGCTGATCCGCTTTCTGATCGAAACCACGGCGGAGCGGGAGACGCCGGAACTGGCGGCGGTCCTGCGCGATGTGATCGATACTCCGGTCAGTCCCGAGCTTCTGCCGGCGGACGGCGACGGCGCGATCAACCAGAAGACCGAGGAGCTGATCGGTCCCTACGAGCTGCACGATTTCTTCCTCTATCACTTCATCAAATACGGCGCGGAGCCGGAGAAGATCCGTTGTCTGGCCGAAAACGCGTTCGCCGGAACTTATCCGCCCGACGTGATCGGCCGCTGGTTTGCGTTGTTCGTGCGGAGATTTTTCCGCCAGCAGTTCAAGCGCAGCTGCGTGCCGGACGGCCCGAAGGTCGGTACGATCGCGCTTTCGCCGCGCGGCGACTGGCGTATGCCGAGCGACGCGAGCGACGCGGTCTGGAACTGCTGAGAAGCGGCCTGTTCCCGTTCAGAACGGGCCGTCGCAGACGCTTTCTCCTTCGCAGAGGGTCATCGGCAGAAGGGTGACCGCGTTGCCGCCCGCTTTCGGATGACGCATGACGTCGAGCAGCGCCCGCATGGCGAGCTGACCGAGCCGCCGGTTGTCGAGCGCCATCGTGGTCAGGGCCGGGCGGCAGAGTTCGGTCACGCGCGAGTCGTTGCCGATGCCGATGACGGAAAGCTGTTCGGGGATGCGGATCTTGTTCTCCTGAAACACCTGAATCGCTCCGAGCGCCATATTGTCGTTCAGCGCCAGCAGCGCGGTGGCGCCGTTGAGGCCTTTGCGCAGCAGGGAGGCCGCCGCGGCGGCCCCGCCGGAGACGGTGTCGGCGTCCCACCCGGCCTCTTCGACGAAGGCGATTTCGGAGAGCAGTCCATGCCGGTGCATTTCGGCATGGAATCCGGCCCAGCGTTCGTTCAGCCGCATTTTGCGGGGGCGGACCGAGATCATGCCGATCCGGCGATGGCCGCGCTCGATCAGGTAGCGCACCGCCCGGGCTGCGCCGGAGAGGTTGTCCTTGCTGACGCAGGTTACGCCGGGCAGGTCGGTCACGTTGTCGACGAGGACGACCGGAACCTGGCACTTCTCGATGAATTTTTCGGCGATGAAATCCGGGGTCGGGCCGACCAGCATCGCGCCGGCGATGCCGCGGGTGCGGAAGGCGAGGCGCGACAGCGAAAAACGTTTTTCGTCCGCCTCCCACGGCAGCGTCAGGCAGACCGGGCGGATGCCGCTGCCGGGACCGGCGGCCGACTCCGCGCCGAACAGGATTTCGGCGAAGAGCGGGGAGATGATGCCGCGTTCGATCCAGCGCGGCATGACGAAGGCGACCGGCAGGTCGGTCACGGGACCGAGCAGTTTTTCGGCCTGCTCGACGTTGCAGACCCGGAAGCCGCCGCGCGGAACGGCAGTGAGCACTTCGGCGTCGACCAGTTCGCGCAGCGCCAGATGGACGGTCTGGCGGCTGCACCCGGTCGTCTGTTCGAAGGTCCGGATCGAGGGCAGGTACTGCCGCTCCGGCGTCCCCCGGTCGACGATATGGCGCAGGATCTTCTGCCGCACCTCATGGACTTTGTTTCTCAAAACAGATATTTCTCCGTGTCGTCAATATACCGTTTTCGTCATATAAATGCAAGCAGACCCGTTATTCAAACACTACGAGCGGATATTGCTCCGGTGTTTTGGATTCTCCGATGCCGGGAACAATGTGAATCCAATTTTCGCGTCCTTCGCCGTCGTTGTCGTTAATCAGGAGATTGAACCGGAATCCTTGCCGCAGCAGCTTCGGCGACAGCTTGAGCGCAGTAAGGGGGATCGATACCTGATAGGAGGTTCGGTTGCCGTCCCGCTCAGTCTTCAGAACCGCGGTTTTCATTACTGGCGCCGGATCAAGTCCATCCGGAGTACTCCAGCAGAATACTTCGTTTTTTCCGTCGTCACGCCGGGTCAGACCGATTTCCCACAGGCCGGAATGTTCCGGAACAGCGATGGCAAACTGTACACAGTCTCCCTGCCAGACGCCGGGACCGGAGAACGGCTGGCAATGGCGGTCGTCAGTCACATCCACGGCCAGGATGAAGTTCTGTCCATCTTGGCTCAGGCGGGCGGTCGCGCTCAGGTCTTCCGGCCCCTTCCAGTTCAGATGTTCCCTGCTCGGATCGGCGCCGATCAGGCTGTGAACTTGCTCACGCCGGTTCAGCAGAAAATCCGGCGCGCCGTCGTTCCGCTTCGCGGGAATCACGGTCGTGGACAATACGGGCAGTTTAAAACAGCCAGTCCAGCCGGAATTGATTCCGTGCCATTCCACTTTGATGAAATCTCGGACGCCGGATGGCAGGCGGAATTTTGCGTCGACCTGAGCCTCAATTGGAATGCACCGCGATTCCCCGGCAGCGAGAGAGATGCGGAGTTCCGGGCAGATGAGGCGGATGCCGGGAGGGGGCGAAAATCGAAGAACAAAATTCTCCGGTTTCGGCAGGGGATTGTTTGCTGTGAACTGAAAAGCGAATGTTTTCCCTGCGACTGCCGCTCCGGAAAAGACGGCTTTGAATAGTTGGCCAGCCGGTTCGATATCTGTCGAGACCGGAAGTTCAACCGCGACAGGATACTCGGAGGCTTCGAGCGGGAAACAGCCGCCAACTGTCGGAATCGGTCTCCGGTTTCCCATCAGGTCGACAAGCTCCGGGACCGTTCCTGCGGCACTCGTCTGAAAGAGCAGCGTTGCGGGGGGCGTATCGACCTCACTCCATGCTGCCAGCAGCCGTTTCTGATGATCGGCGAATTCAAACAGCCAGATTCCGTCAGGTGCGGGAAGCTGCCGGAGGAATTTTTTCGTACGGAAAAGCCCGGTCAGCGTGTTATACGCGACATAGACCGGTTTGGGCTGAAAATCGTTGGTGAGCAATCCGTAATTGTGTTCGCCGTTATCCGGGTCGAATCCGTCGTTCCTGAGATCGTACCAGTTGTAGCCGACCGCGCCGCGGCTCCAGGCGAATAATAGTTTTTTCCAGAGAGCGGCCGCCTGACGCTTTTCACGGCCCCCGGCCGCAGTGAGTGCGGTCTCATTCGCATACCACGGGGCAGTTATGCCGAGCCGGCGTCGCATCGGCAGAAATTGTTCGTCGATGATCCGGCAATACGCTTCGAAAGGACCGTGCTCGTGATGCGCATGAATGTCGAACGTGCCGTTGGTTCCCGCCAACGCTTTTTCGATATAACCGGGAGCGTGGGAGCTCGCCACCTGCAGCATCGTGGCAAAGCCGCCGGTCAGGATCACGGCGGCCGGATCAGCCTTGCGTAGCTCTTCCGCTCCGGCACGGAAAAGCTCGATGTAATCCTCTGCTCCGAAGTTGTAGAAGGCAGCAAGGTCCGGTTCGTTGAACTGCTCGTAGAAGCGGATTTTGCCGCGATAGCGCTCGGCGACTCGGCGGATATATTCCCGGTAAAGGGCGGTCTGCGGTCGAATCTCACCCCTGATGTCGGAACGCACCGGTACGTATCCCGGAGTTACAGCCCAGCGTGGCGGCGCACCGAGCAGAGCTTCGAATTCGATTCCATGCGATTCGTAGAGACGCAGCACGGAATCGGGATAGCTGAAGTCCCAGTCTCCACCCGGTTGCGGCTGGAGTGCGCGCCAGTGAATATCGAGCCGCAGAACCTTGATGCCAGCCAAGCCGGCGGCCCGCGCTTCAAGCTCGCGGTCCTGTTTACTCCAGCGGTAGGGATGCGAATGGACACCGAACAGGAAACCGGAAGTACGATTCGGAGTTGGTCCGGATGGTTCCAGGCTGGCAAATTGCAGGGTTCCGCCGTGCTCCGCTCCTTCCTTATTTCCCTGTACTGTCCAGAAAATCTGCCAATGTCCCGGCGCGGGAAGCGGACGGTTAAGCGGCAGGCGCATCGTTCCTCCCGGTGGCAGTGATAATGACCGTTCAAGTCGGAAATGTCGGCCGTAGAAGTCTTCAAAGCGACAGGAGGCTCTTCCGTCGAATTCACGGTCGCCGCAGTTGGTGAAAACAACGGCGAGTTTCGACTCTTCGCCGGGACGGATCAGGTACAGCGGATTTCCGGTGTCGACTTTCGCTTCAATGGCTGCGAGTGAAAATTTTTCGATACGTCCTATTGTGAACTCGCCGCGTTTTCCCGTACCACGGAATCCGATGGCGAATCCGGTGATTGTGACTTCTCCATCGATGTGTCCGTTTTTGTCACCGCCCCAGAAATCACGGATTTTTTCCTGTGTGATTTCAAATTCGACACTGTCGTGAAAACCGCGTTTCCGGGTATCGAACTGAAACGTTTCGCCAGATGAGTCGGTGAGACGAATTCGAATCCGGTCGAAGTTTTCTGTCAATTTCCCATGCAGGGCGGCTCGTAGCACACACGGTTCGAAACGACCGAGCCGGATTGGTTTCGTAAAGACGAATTCCCCATACGGAGTATTGCCGGATTCCCAGCAGAACCGGATTCCCGGAGAACCGTCCGGCAAAGTCGCGCTGATCGCCGAATGGCGGCGGCTTTTTGCCTGAACTGCCGAAGCTGACCAATGGACCGGCAATGGAGCGGCGGCAGTTATGGATATCAATGCAAACGATATGCAGAAAAGTGACAGTTTCATGGCAATCATTCCTGCGTCGCGACAGGAACGCCGTTCCTGACGACCTGTTCGATGGTGGCGGACGACCGATATAGTTCCCTCTTGCCCAGCGAGGCGACATGGCCGTCTGCAAATGCGGTATTTGCACGGTTGTTGTGCCGGATCGACGCGCCCCCTTCGCCATCGACATTCGGTAGGAAGAACCAGAGCATCTTCCCCGCGTTCGAGTGAGTTCCGCGGTATTCGGTATCCATCACCAGAAGAATCTGCGATGGAGTTTTCATTTTCTTGAAGGAATAGCCGTTGTTATTGTTGTCGAACTTGTGAAAATACGGCCCTGTTTCCTTGATCTTCGCCTCGTAGCGGGTGGTATCGCTTCCGTTGTAGCGATTGTCGAAGGCTCCGTAGGTCTGATACAGAAAATAATCTTTTCCGGCCGATAGACTCGAAGGACAGACCAGCAGCTTATTTTGTCTGGTGTCCGGCAGATAGGCATTACCCCCGGTGCGGCCGATTATGAATTCGGACCACGATTTGTTGCCGGCCGCCTTCGAATAGCGCATGACGATTCCGTCGTAATCGTCCGCGTAGAATTGAAAACCGGTCATGATTTGCTTCAGATTTCCGGTACACGATGTGGAGCGGGCGCGTTCTCTTGCCTGATTCAGCGCGGGCAGCAGCATCGAGGCGAGGATCGCGATGATCGCAATAACGACAAGAAGTTCGATCAAGGTGAAATTCCGTTTCATGGCACTGTCTCCGTTGGGTTGGTTGAGCATCTGTTTAAATTATACCGGAGAACGGCGGCCATGTCAATAACCCGCAATCTTTTTCCGGAATCATTCATGACAGAATCATGACAGACGGCTAGGACAGGGCGGCGGTCACAGCGAAATGACGAGGATGCCGGAGAGAACCGCGAGGAATGCCGCCGCCGCCGCGAAACCGGCCTTTTCCCCCAGGATCGCGCGGCTGTAAATCAGGAATCCTGCAATGCAGGAGCCCATGGCGACCGGGTAGCCGATCGAGCCGCAGCCGAGGGACGCGAGGATATTGAGTCCGCGGTAAAAAAGGAAGAACAGCGAAACGATGTTTACGCAGCCGAGCGTGACCAGCGGCAGCAGTGTGCCGCGTGCTCTCCACCGGCTCCGGGTCAACCCGGCGTTCACGCCGAACGAGGCGAGCACGCCGAGCTGGACCAGCAGCGCCCGGCGCGTGCTCGGCATGTCGCCGGCGCCGAGGTAAGAGGGCAGATTCGCGCAGCATTGCGAGATTCCGGCAAAAAAAAAGCGCCGAGCGTCGGAAGGAGCCAGTTGCCCGAAGTTCCCGGTTTTTTCTCCTTCGAGAAGCTGAAAAGAACGATCGCCGCCAGGATCAGCGCCAGCCCGGCCAGGCGGCTGACGGTCGGGGCGACGCCGAAGAACAGCATTCCCATCGTGAACGGAAAGACGAGCGCGCTCTGGGTGATTCCCCAGACCGCACCGTTGTGACCGCGCGCCATCCCGGCATTCATAAGCTTGATCATCAGATAGTTGCCGACTCCGGCGCCGAATACGGCCAGCTGGAGCGGAAGGGGGATCGTGGCGCTTCTCTGGAACAGGAGCGCGCCTCCCGCCGCGGCGGCGGTCAGCAGCGCGGCGCCGGCCTGGATGAAGTCGAGGTCGAGCCGCCGCCGCGCGGCCGTGCTGATCACAACCGCGATCAGCACCCAGCAGAGGCCGGTTGCGACGAGAAGCAGGGTGCCGTGAATCATGCGTATGTGATCTCCACGCGCTCCTGCGGTATGACCGCGTCGACGACCGCGTAGCGGCCGGCGCCGACCCGCTCTTCACGGAAATCGGCCGGTTCTCCGTTTCGGGAGACCCTGAGTTCTCCGGCCTCTTCCGGCACGAACAGCCGCAGCTTCGCATGATCGTGCCGTGAGAGCAGTTCGAAACCGAGTTGTTTCTTATCGTAATCGGCGGTGAAATGATATTCGGCCGCCGCGCCCGAGGCGGCGTATTCGAGCCGCACGTGCGCCTCCGGCTCCCGGGCCGCGGCGAAGCGCGGCGAGAGGGTGACGTCGCGGAAAAGCCTGTCGTTGTCAACCACGCCGGCGAGCCCGGCGCATTCGGCATGCATAATCTCCGCTCCGCACCAGCAGCGCGGACCGCCGCCGATGTCGCGCCCCTCCCAGTCGTAGAGGAAGGCGATCTTGCCGTCGCGGAGCATCTTGCGGCCCATGCGCTTGAGGATGTCCACGCCGTACTCCTCCATGCCGGTTTCGAAAGCGCCGAGCGCAAGCTGTCCGGCGACGAAGGGAGCGATCGCGCCGTTGACGTAAGCCCCCGGTTTCATCCCCTTGAAGCAGGGGTAGGGGGGCTCGAGATTGCGGAAGTCGTCGAGTTCGCCCCGGTATTTCTCCCGCATCGCCCGATAGGCGTCGATGACGCTCCGGCGTTCGTCGAAGTTCAGGATATTGCGGTTCAGCGCGTAGGCGTTCGAAAGGCTCATCTGGCACGTTTCGTCCACGCCGTAATTCACCGGGTCCAGCGGCAGGAAATGGCGGAAAAAGCTGCCGTTCCAGAGATGCTTCATGATCCGTTCGCGCAGCGCGGCGGCCTCCTCCTCATGGCGTGCGGCGGCGGCCTCGTCGTTCAGATGGCGGTACAGCTTCGCCAGCAGCAGCTTGGCGTTGTAAAGCCCGGTGTTGTCACCGTGGAAGATGCCCATCGGGTCGTCCGGACGCACGGCCCGGTCCCAGCTGGAGTCCTCCCGGTCGAGAAAGTCCCAGGTGTCGAGCGTGCGCGGACGCTTGGCCAGCTGATGCTCCGCATCCCAGCGCAGCGGATCGGTCATGATGTAGCGGAGGCCCTTTTCGACACGGGGCAGGTTGCGTTGGAGCCATTCGTCGTCGCCGGTCGCCTGCCAGATCATGTGGACGCCTTCGGCCATCAGGTACTCGATGTCGGCCTCGAGTTCGAGGCGGCAGAGGCCGAAGCGCGAACCCGGCTCCCGCAGCGCGCACTCTTCGGAAGTGATCCGGTACTCCCGGCCGTCGTGCCGGAACGGAGCGCCGGAGTGCATATCGGTCAGCGGGGCGACGATTTCGTAGAAAAAGCCTTTTTCGTGCTGGCGCTCGAGCAGCAGGTCCGGAAACGAGCGGATGTCGCGCTCGGTGTAGCGGAATCCCTTGAGCGTCAGGATATAATCGCGTATCCAGTTCAGGTTGACCCGGACCGGTTCGTCGTGCCGGTAGAGGAACACGCGGTTGTTGAACTCCATTGCCCCGGCGCACATGCCGAAGAGCAGCGAGAGCGGCTCCCCGTGAAAGGCCGTGGCGGCATCGGGAATGTTGGCTGTGGCGATGAAACTGCCTTCGATCCGGCTGAACACTGGAATTTCCTCCTGGATTGGTTTCGTACACTGCTCTTTATTATAGCCGGTTCCGGCTTGAAACACAAGAGCGGAACTGTTATATTACTTCTTGAATCGTCACCTTTTGAAAAACGGAGGAGCCGGATGGGACCGGTCGGCCGGGAACTCGGACTTGAACATCTGTCGCGGGAAGGATTCCTGCGGCTTGTCGATTTTGTGCTGGAACAGATTCCGCCGGCGCGGGTTCATGCGGGCAGGCGGATGCCGCCGCCGCCGTCTGGCGTGTCGGTCGAGCTCTACGCTTATCCGGTCTTCGATGTGCCGCTCACCGGCGGCAAACACCTGCGCTGCGGCGACGGAGACGGCGTTGCGGAGCTGGAACTTCGTCCCGGCGAAGTTCTGTTTTCGGAGCCTTTCGCCTGGAAGCTGCCGCTGTGGGACCGGCCGCACGAGCTCTGCTGCCTCGTTTTCCGGCCGGAGTGCATCCGGATCACCTACGTTGACGCCGGTTCCGGCGGGCGCCCGGTCTGCGGCTGCTTTTTCCATACGGCGCTGCCGCCCTCCGACACGGTCCGCAAGGTTGCCGGCTGTCTCGCTGCGGCGCCGGACGAGGCGAGGTGCGACCTGGTCCGCGCCCTGTTCCGGATGAGCCGGGCGGCGCTGGCCGAAGACCAGGCGGAGCCCCCCGGCAAGGCGCGAATCACCTATGAAAAAATCCGCCTCCATCTCGAAGAAAATTTCGGTGTGGAGACGGATCGGGCGCGGGTCGCGCGGCTGTTCGGCCTGAATCCCGGTTATCTTTCGCGCCTCTTCGCGGAGCACGGAGAGCGCGGTTTTTCGGAGACGCTGCTCGAGATCCGCATGGCGTATGCCGCGATGCTGCTGCGCGAAACGGAGCTTCTCGTCGATGAAGTCGCATTCCGCTGCGGCTACCGCAGCACGACTTTCTTCTCCGCGGTATTCCGGAACTGCCACGGTATGCCGCCGGGGCGGTTCCGACGCCGGTTCCGGTGACCCCGGGCTCGCTGCTCAGGCGGTCGCGCCCGGATCTTCCGCGCTCTCGTCGATGCGGAGATAGCGGAGCTCGATGCCGCGTTCCCGGCAGAACGTTTCGAGGCGGCTCATCCGTTCGCGGTTCCCGGTATGCGCCGTGACCAGGAGCTTGCCGAACGGGTGCCGCGCATGGATCTGCTCGAGGCGGTCGCTTCCGCCGAACACGCGGAAGCCGTAGATGTGCAGCCCGTGCAGCGCGGGGTCGTCATCGATGATTCCGACGATCCGCTCGGGATTGTCCGCCTTTTTGGCGCAGTAGAGGCAGTTGATGTATACCCGGCATTTCAGGCCGCCGCCGTAAATGACGAGTTTCCGCTGCAGTTCCGGCGGCTGGCGCTGCACGTACAGCTCGTGAAACCAGAACCAGCCCGCGTAGTGGATGATGAGCCGCTCCGAGACGATCAGCAGCGTGGCGAGCGTGATGAAGAGCAGGCTTCCCGTGACGAACTGCCGGATACCGACCCCGAAGGAATCGGCGATGTACTCGTAGCTGCCGCAGAACAGCAGCAGACTCGAAAGGATGGTCCCGGACAGGATAAGCAGGGCGAGCCGGCAGTAGTCGTTCACGCCGGCGCGGAGCCAGTAGACCCGGTAGATTCCCGAAAAACAGAGCACCAGCGCGAGCGGGCAGAAGCAGTAAACGAAGATTTTGAGGTTGCCGATTTCTTCGGTCGCACACCAGTGGGCGGTCAGGAAGGCAATGCCGATCAGCGCAAAGTCGATGAACGGGTGTACGAGGTTGATCAGCAGCCCGCGGCGCGGTTTCGACAGGCCGTTCTGGATCAGGCGCGCCGAATCGCTGAGTTCGACGCCCGCCAGCTGGCGGATGGCCAGCAGCACCGCGAGCAGCAGGATGATGTACGCGATCGCCGCCGCAGTGCGGAAGACCAGCAGCAGCAGAACGCCGGCCGCGAATCCGCAGCCGAGCAGGTACATGATGAGCGCCGTCGTCGCCTGCTTGTGCGTCTTTTTGAACAGGCGATGGTGCAGGTGGTCCTGGTCGCCGTCCATGATTCCGCCGGCATGCGGGTCGAGCAGCTTGCGCATGCTGCGCCGCCAGATCGCGAGGATCACGTCGAAAAGCGGCACGCCGATGGCCAGCAGCGGCAGCAGCAGCGAGGTCGCGGTCACGGCATGGTCGATCGTCGAGAGGCCGATGACCGCGAAGATCAGTCCGAGAAACGTGCTGCCGGTGTCGCCGAGAAAAATCCGGGCCGGATAGAAGTTGTAACGCAGGAATCCGAGGCAGGCGCCGGCCAGAACCAGCATGGTGACCGCCTCCGCGTCGTGTCCGCCGATCAGCAGGAACCAGATCGTCATGCAGCCGCCCGAGACGATCGCGAGTCCCGAAGCGAGCCCGTCGAGCCCGTCGATCAGGTTGAATGAGTTCAGAATAATGATGATCCAGACCGCCGTGAAGGTGAGTGACAGATACCAGGGCACCGTCCAGCCGAACACACTGTAGGTCTGCGCCCCCATGCTCCAGACGATCAGCGCCACGAGAAGCTGGACGAAAAGCTTGATCCAGGAACTCAGTTCGAAACGGTCGTCGACCATGCCGAGGCCGCCGAGCAGGAGCGAAGGCGGCAGCAGCCGCTTCCAGAGTTCCGCCACCGGCCCGGACTGCTCCAGCGCCAGGATGCCGAGCACGAGGAAAAAGGAGAGGATGATCGCGATCCCGCCGCCGCGGGGCACGATCCGCTGATGGATATGGCGGCCGCCGGGCTTGTCCACATAGCCGAGGCGCGGCAGCAGGCGGATCGCAAAAAACGTGAAGAACGCGGAGAACACCGCCGCCGCTCCCGGATACACGATCCAATTCGCATAGTATTGAAGAAATTCCAGCATCGTCAGACACTCGCTTTCCGCTGAGGCATCCGGCCTTTCAGCAGCCGGAGAAGCCAGTTGCCGTTCTCCTCGGGCCGGAGGCTCACCGGCGGGAGGTTTTTCAACAGCCGTTCGGGATTCGTATCCATGATCGTTCCGGCGTACGCCTTCCCGCAGCGCTGCTCGAGATGGGCGCGACAGCGGCTCAGGCGGAAGGTCCGGTGCCTGCCGTGGGCGTCCGACGCGACGTAGTGGCAGCAGCCGCTGCGGATCAGGCGCGCGGCCATGCGGCGGCAGCGCGGGCCGTTGCCGCCGAGGATGCTGTCGGCGTTGAGCTGGAAAAAGGCGCCGAGCCGCGACAGCTCCAGGGCGGACTCCACTTCCGTCAGGTATCGCTCCGGGTGGGCGATGATGATCTGCA
>OJMH01003300.1_pt1 | contig 12128 bp, 7 predicted proteins | sample 1597111 | NCBI WGS metagenome assembly OJMH01 (sample SAMEA2452115, study PRJEB22498) | human gut metagenome | reverse complement strand
ATATATTCGCGCGCCGAGGGCTCGAGGACCCGCTCCCGGAACCGCCCGAATCCCTCGATGTAGCGGTGCGTGATCCCGAGCGTGCGCACGACCTGCTCCACCGCGGCCTCGTCGTTTCTGGACGCGCAGAGCTGCGCGCTCGAAAACGCCGGGTCCGGATGCTTCAGCCGCAGCGTAACGCCGATCACCTCGCAGCCCGCCTGCACTGCCAGAGCCGCCGCGACCGACGAATCCACGCCTCCCGACAACGCGACAATCACCTTTTCCTTCATAAAATTCCTCCCGGAAACACGCTTTTCGATAGTATAAAGTAAAATGATTAACTTTTCAAGTTGATTTGTGAAAAAAAGCGGTTATATTGACTTAAACCTGAACTGCTGATGCAACTTGAGAGGAGGAGCATAATGGCAAAACCAGAAGACAACAATTTCGGGAATCTGACACCGCGCGCACGGCAGATCCTGCTTCTTGCGAAGCAGGAGGCCGAGCGGTTCAATCACGATCATATCGGCACCGAGCACCTGCTGCTCGGCATTCTCTGCCTGAACGAGGGAGTCGCGGTCAACGTGCTGAAATCGCTCGGGCTCAATCTCGCCCAGCTCCGGCTGGAGGTCGAAAAGTCCTGCGGAATCGGCGGGGCGACCCAGACGGACGGGCCGCTGCCGCTGACGCCGCGGCTCAAGCGCGTTCTGATGCTGGCCGCAACCGAGGCGCAGGCGATGAACTACAACTTCGTCGGCACCGAGCACCTGCTGCTCGCGATCCTGCGCGAAGGCGAAAGCGCCGCCGCGCGGATATTGCAGAATCTGAACGTGAATCTCGACGAGGTGCGGCAGGCGGTCATCAAGACGCTCGACTCGGACTACCTGCCCGAAAACAATGACGACCAGTCCGAACCGCCGAACCTCCCGCCGCAGCAGCAGAGCGGCCAGGGCGGAACGCAGCAGAGCAGCCAGGAGGGGCTGAACGCCCTGAACGCCTTCGGGCGCAACCTGACCGATCTCGCGGCGAAGGGCGAACTCGACCCGGTGATCGGGCGCACGGACGAAATCGAACGCGTGATCCAGGTGCTCTGCCGGCGGACCAAGAACAACCCGGTCCTGATCGGCGAGGCCGGCGTCGGCAAAACCGCCATCCTCGAAGGGCTGGCGGAGGCGATCGTCGCCAAGAAGGTGCCGGACCTGCTCGCGGACAAGATGGTCTATGCGATCGACCTGCCGCTCATGGTGGCGGGAACCAAATACCGCGGCCAGTTCGAGGAGCGGATCAAGGCGGTCATCGACGAGGTCCGCAACTCCGGCAAGGTCATTCTGTTCATCGACGAGCTGCACACGATCGTCGGGGCCGGCGGCGCCGAGGGCGCGATGGACGCGGCGAACATCATCAAGCCGGCGCTGTCGCGCGGCGAGCTCCAGTGCGTCGGCGCAACCACGCTCGACGAATACCGCAAGGGCATCGAAAAGGACGCCGCGCTAGAACGCCGGTTCCAGCCGGTGCTGGTCAATCCGCCGAGCGTCGAGGATTCGATCAAGATCCTCGAAGGGCTCAAGGAAACCTACGAGAAACACCACCACGTGCAGTATGCGAAAGGTTCGCTCGAAGCGGCGGTGAAGCTCTCCGACCGCTACATCACGGGCCGTTTCCTGCCGGACAAGGCGATCGACGTCATGGACGAGGCCGGCGCACGGGCGCGGATCAGCAGCGTCTGCCCGCCGCCCGACACCACGCTCGCCGAGCAGGAGATCGAGTCCGCCAAGGCGAACAAGGAGGCCGCGATCGTCGAGCAGAACTTCGAAGCCGCCGCCAAGTGGCGCGACCGTGAACGCGAGCTCAAGCGCAATCTGCAGGATCTGCAGGACAAGTGGCGGCAGGAGTGCGCCGAGAAGAAGACGGTCATCAGCAAAAGCGATATCGCCGCCGTGGTGGCGAAACTGACCGGCGTCCCGCTTCAGCAGATGGAGGAAGGCGAGAGCAAGAAGCTGCTCCGGATGGAGTCCGAACTCAAGAAAACCGTCATCGGGCAGGACAACGCGGTCGGGATCATCTCCCGCGCGCTGCGCCGCAGCCGCGCCGACCTGAAGAATCCGGCGCGCCCGATCGGATCGTTCATCTTCCTCGGACCGACCGGCGTCGGCAAAACGCTGCTGGCCAAGGCGCTGGCGGAGTTCATGTTCGGCGACCAGGACGCGCTGATCCAGGTCGATATGTCCGAATACATGGAGAAGTTCAACGTGTCGCGTCTCGTCGGCTCGCCGCCGGGCTACGTCGGCCACGGGGAAGGCGGAGAGCTGACCGAAAAGGTCCGCCGCCGCCCGTATTCGGTCGTGCTGTTCGACGAGATCGAAAAAGCGCACCCGGACGTCATGCACATGCTGCTGCAGATTCTCGAGGAGGGGCGAATCACCGACACGCTCGGCCGCCGCATCGATTTCCGCAACACGATCATCATCATGACCAGCAATGTCGGGGCGGAACAGCTAGCGAAGGGTTCCGGGCCGCTCGGCTTCGGCAGCGACTCCATCGAGTCGGTCAATGCCGATGAAAAGCTTCTCGGCATCGCCAAGAAGTTCTTCAAGCCGGAGTTCATCAACCGCGTCGACGACATCATCGTCTTCCGGAAGCTGAACAAGGAGGACCTGCTCGCAATCATCGACATCGAGCTCGGCAAGCTGCGCGAGCGGCTGCTCGGCCGCAGGCTCGACTTCGAGATCTCGAACGAAGTCAAGGACTTCCTGATCGCGAAGGGGTACGAACCGGAGTTCGGCGCCCGTCCGCTGCGGCGCGCGGTCGAACGCTTCATCGAGGACCCGCTGGCGGAAGAACTGCTGCGCGGCACCTTCGAAAAGGCGAAGAAGGTCCGGGTCGAGCTCGATCAGCAGAAGATCCTGTTCTTCCCGGAAAAGTAAACCGCCGGAACAGACGCGCCCCGGAATCTGACATGGATTCCGGGGCGTTTTCATGCGGGAACAGAGCGCCGGTACGATTGCCGGCACGCAAAGCGGCAGAACCGCCGGAATCCGCCCCCCCCTGCCGCTCTTCCGCCGCTTCAGCGAAACGCGCGGAAAGGCCGCAGCCCGGAAGAACCGTGCCTCCGGGAAGTTACGGTGCGGCGGGCGGACCCGCTGCGCCCGCTCTCCGGAACCTGCATCCGCGGCCCCCGGAGACGGCAAGGCACGGCAGCACCGTCACTGCCTGACCGTAGTGCGGAAGCCGAAGCGGTGACACATCAGGAGATAGCTGACCGCCTCCTCCGCCGAATCGACGAGGTGGAAGAGCTCCATATCCGCGGGAGAGATCGTCTTTTCCTTAACCAGCACGTTCTTGAACCAGTGCAGCAGCCCGCTCCAGAAATCCTTGCCGACCAGGATCACCGGAATCCGGTTGATCTTGCCGGTCTGGATCATGGTCAGAACTTCGCAGAGCTCGTCGAGCGTGCCGAAGCCGCCCGGGTACACGATGATCGCCGTCGAATATTTCAGGAAGCAGACCTTCCGCACAAAGAAGTAGCGGAACGAAAGCGAATTGGTCTGGTAATGGTTCGGATGCTGCTCCATCGGCAACTCGATATTGAGCCCGACCGACTTGCCGCCCGCCTCGAAGGCTCCCTTCGACGCCCCGCCCATAATGCCGGGACCGCCGCCGGTGATGACGCCGTATCCATTTTCCACCAGCAGCCTGCCGAGCGCGCATGCCGACTTGAAATCCGGATTGTCCTCCGCCGTGCGCGCCGAACCGAACACGGCGACCAGCCGCTCCGGCAGCTGGCTCATATCCTCGAACGACTCGACGAATTCGGACATGATCCGCAAAATCCGCCAGGAGTCGACCGGCATGAAGTCGTGATTGTTGAAGCTGCCTCCCCCGTTCGGGCCGTCAAGCTGATTTTCCATCATTGCAGATTCCTCCATTCATGGTATCATATGTCAGGAATATACCAGCCGCCTCCCGCGAAGTCAAGTCCGGGAGAACACTTTCCCCGAAAATCGAAAATGCCGGACTTGACGAATCCTCTCCGCCGTGGTATCTTTCCGGAAAGAGGAGGACGATTTTATGAAAAAAGCGGAATTCCTGCCGTTCGATCCCGAAAACTGGCCGCGCCGGAGCCATTTCGAGCACTACCGGAAGTCGGGCTGTTCCTTCAACCTGACCGCCAAAGTCAACATCCGGAGCTTTCTCGACACCTGCCGGCGAACCGGGGTGCGGAGCTATCCCGCGCTCGCCGTGCTCGTGACGCAGACCGTGAACCGAATCCCCGAATTCCGCACCGCCGTCGATGCGGACGGGCGGCCGGGATACTGGGAGTACGTCTCTCCCTCGCTGCCGGTTTTCCATGAAGAGGACCACACCTTTTCGTGCTTCTGCACTCCCTACGACCCGGACGCGCGCAATTTCTATGACGCGCTGACCGCCGACCTCGAACGCCGCAGCAGGGAACGCGGCATCCTGCTCGGCGAATTTCCGCCGAATCTGGTCCATCTCTCCTGCCTGCCGTGGTTCCCGACAACGGCTTTTTCGCTTGAGCTTCAGGATGCCGGCTGTCTCGCCCCGGTCATCACCTGGGGCAGATACGAGTCCGCCGACGGACGGACGCTCCTGCCGGTTTCGCTGCGGCTCAACCATGCCGCCGCGGACGGCTGGCACGCCTCCCTCTTTCTCCGGCTGCTCGAAGAAAGTGCGGCAAATTTCAACATACTGTCTTGACTATTCGGTTTATCAAACTATATTGAACCAGAAAGGGAGGTGTGATCATGAAAAAGCTGTCCGTTCTCCTTCGAACCGCTGTGCTGTTCGGCTGCATCTCGGTCTGGGCCGGCGAATCGGCCGTCAAAACCACAGCCCCGGCCCCCGCAGCGGAACAGCCGGAACAGGCAAAGCCGCTGAATCCGGGTTCACTCGTCGGTTCGGTGAAAATCGGCGATGCGACGATCGTCACGACTCCCGGCGGAAAATCCGAAGTGCTGATAGAAACCGGCAATACGGTCATCTTCCAGAAAAACGGAGCCTCGACCTTCACCGAAGTCCCGCGCAAAGGGGAGACTCCGCAGTTCGTGCACGACTCCGGCGGGAAGGTCATCGGGCCGTTGTCCGTCGGCAGCGCGCCGAAAATACGGCCGCGCCCGAATCCGGTCCCTTCCGCAGCATCGCCATCGCCCGGTACGGGGGCGGAACGCGAAAGCGCGAACCGTTCCGGCTCGACGCGAAGCACGCCTTCCGCCCGGCAGAACCGCCCGTCGCCGATCGAACGCTCGGAGCGGCCGAGCCGCAGTACGATGCCGAGCTCGCCGTTCCTGCGCCCGAATCCGATTCGCCGCTGAGCGGAGGATTTGAAAATGACGAGACACAAAGCATATGTTTCCGTTGTTTTCAGCATTCTCACAGCAGCGAACCTGTTGTTTTTCACAGCAGTCATCACGCACGACGTCCTGCTCAGTCCGCCGGGCATCGCATTATGGAGCCTGGGGGGGATTCTCTGGTGGGATATGCGGCGCGGCCGGCCAGCAGCCGGAGAAATCCGCCATTGGCGGGAGTGGGCGCTGTTCTGGCTTGTTCTCGCCACCCTCTGGAGCATCCCGGCTTTCACAGGTGCCCTGCCGGTCGTCAACCCCGACAGCAGCCGACCCGATTTCGCACCGTCTTTCTGGCCGCGCGCCTTCGCCGCCGTCTGGATGTTCTGCGGAATAAACGCAGTCGGGAAGCTGGCCGGAGAATCCGGTTTTCTCCGGAACCGGCGGCTTTGCGAACGGTTCCGGCCGATCATCCGTTTTCTGAAACCGGTCCCGTTTCTTCTGCTGGGCCTTGCAACCCTTTCCGACCTCTGCCGGGAGGATGGAAGATTTACGTTGATTCCGCTCGCTTCGGTCCTCTTTTTCATGCTCGTGAGCCTGATCGAATGCTTCCGGGGCATATTTCACAAACCACGCCGGAAACATCTGTTCCGGGCCGGAGCCCTGTTTCTGCTCGGATTATTTCTCGCTTTCTTTGCCATCCCCCAATTCGGCCGGGCCCGGGAACCGGCTAAACGCATCGCGTGCCGGAATAACCTCAGGCAGCTGCAATTCATGCTGGAGCAATATCTTGCCGACGAACATTCCCTGCCTCCGGACCTGAAAACACTCCATGACGGCGGATATCTGTCGGAGCCGGGCACCTGCGTCTGCCCGACCCGGTCCGGTCCGGCCGTTTCGCCGGATGCCTTTCGGACCGATTATCTCTACACGGTCGAAAACGATATCGTCACGCTGGCCGACAAACCGGACAACCATCCGCACGGCTTCGTCAACAAAATCAGCTTTCCGCTTTCGAGCCCCTGAGAGGCGATTTGCATAAAACCGCCCCATGCGGTATAGTATCCACGCAACCAACGCGGAGGAGTCTGTCTATGAAATTCCGAAAACTTCTGTCGGCCGCGATTCTTTTTTTCGCGGCATTTTTCGTTCGCGGCGTCGAAGTCGTCAATGCCGGGCATTCGGGCTGGAACTCGCGGCAACTGCGCGAAATTTTCCGGCAGGAGCTCGATAAAAACAGGCCGGACCTCATCATCCTGATGGTCGGAACCAACGACAACCTGAACAGCTACAACCTCGTCCCGCCGGAAGAGTTCGAGAAAAACCTGACCGCGATGGCCGAGGCCGCCAGAGCCTCCGGCGCCGAGCTCCTGCTCTGCGAAATCCCGAACGCCTGCCAGGAGCTCATGCAGAAACGGCACAAAGCCGATTTCTTCCGCCGCGAAACCGCCGAAGACAAGGTCCGCCGCGCCAACCAAATCGTCGCGGCCGTGGCCGAAGCGCAGCGCATCCCCCTCCTGAAAACCACCGAAATCCTCGGGAAAGCCACGACCGACGCGGCCAGTCTCATCCGCAATCCGGCCAACTCCGGCAACGAGGACGGCGTACACCCGACTCCGAACGGCTATTTCCGCCTGGCCGACGCCATCGCGAAGCGGATCAAAGCCGAACAATGGAAGCCGAAGCGCATTCTCTGTATCGGCGACAGCATCACCTTCGGCGCCGCGGTCAAAGGAGCCGGAACCGCCGCTCCCGACGCAGAAACCTATCCCGGCCGCCTCGCCCGGGAATTGAACGCCAGATAGTCCCCATGCCCTCAACCGCCGCCCGGCACGGCGGGCGGCACAGGCCGGTCAGCGAAGATTTTTGATCAGCTCCTCGCGCTGCCGGAAGAGCTCGCGCAAAGCGCGCATCTCCTCGAGCATCCGTTCCGGCGGATACTCTGCCGCGAATGCCCGCAGTTTCAGGAAGCCATCGCAGATTTTGTCGTCGATGTGGGCGGAGGCCTTCACGCTCTCGGCCGCAAACCGCGCCGCTTCGGCCAGCCGGCCGCTTTCCCTCAGGAGCTCCGTCTCCCGCGGGAAACGCGTTTTGAGCTCCGACAGCAGAGCGGCCGACTCAAGCTTGAAGCCGGTCTTGTTCCGTTCCGTCACCGCAAAGCCGGTCACCCCCTCAACCGCCGCCCGGCCGGCCAGACCGAACAGCAGCTGCATGATCAGCGTGACGCCGAAGCCGATGATCTGCACGACCAGGAGCGTCCGGGTCGAAATGCCGTTCCCATAGACGGGAATCATGATCATCGTGAAAATAAAATAGCCGACCACCACCACACCGCTGCCGGCGCGGAACAGCCCGAAGCTCTCCTTCAGACGGCTGCCGAGATCGGCGAACGAAAATCCGAACATGGCCTCAGCCAGCATGATCGGCACGAGGATGACCCAGAATCCGGTGTCCCGCTCCGGACTTTCCACCAGCAGCAGCCCGGCGGCCGCCGTCATCCCGAGAAGCAGCAGCGTGATGACCGGCCATACCAGTTTCGATTTGCCTGACATGATTTCGCGTCTCCTTTCCATCAACTCAACTTCGTACCGCACCCGCACAGAAGCACCAGCAAAAATCCTGCCGCCGCAGTTCGGGCATTGACCGGCAGCATGATCCGGGAATTCGGGTCTTCAAGCGGCATCGGTCCGGCGGTCTTCCACGGAATATCGAGCTTGAGCGCTTTCCGGATAAACCAGTTTTCGGCGGAAAAGGGGAGACTCCTCCGTCACCGTTTTCACGATCGAGATCAGCCCCGGACCATCGGCCGGGCTCGAAACATGACGGCCGGGGCAGAACGGGCAGACCACCTTCCCGCCCTGCGGCTGGACCGTCTCCTGCGACTCCGAAACGATCAGCGGCGTCCCGCTCGAAGACTCCCGGAAATTTCCATGCGAAGACACCGGGTCCGGCATCCTGCTTCACGGCATCGATAACCGTCATTGCTGCCTGCCTTTCACATATTTCGGGAAGCGGACGGAAAACGGCTGCGCGGCATATCTCCGCCCATCATAACAGATATCCGGAATAACATAATTCCGGTCAGGGAAAAAAACAAGCGCCGGAAATGCGCGAATCCGTATTTTTGCCTCATCGCCGTTCAGCCGGGAAAAAAATGAGTTCCGGCCCGCGGCGCATTTCAGCCGCAAACCGGAACCATCCGTCTGCACCGGACCGGGGGAGCACCTATTCCGGAATCACCTCGATCGCGTTCAGGAAACGCACCGACGGATGCACTCCGTCCGGCACCGTAAAGTCGAGTGTCAGCATGCCGTCCGTCACTTCGATGCCTTTCATTTCACGCACGATCGCCCGGTTGAAGCTGCCCGTCTCCCGGAACAGGTCGAAGTTGTCGAGGAATCTGCGCCCGTTGACCGTCAGCGTAAAGACTCCCCTCCCCTCCTTTGCATTCGGTTCGTAGCCGATCTTCAGATAGACCCTCACCGTGTAAGCGCCGTTGCGGACCTTGAACCGGTAGGCGTCGAGATTGTACGCCTCCGTCGCATAGAGTTCGGGGTCGTCGGTACCTTCGATGTTCTGAATCGCCCGCCCGATCTGGCTGCCGTCGCTGACGGAGCCGTAAACGCCGTCCCACGGATGATCCGGGAAGAAGAGCGTGCCGTCCTTCGCCACATAATAGTCATACTCGCCGCTGCCGCAGTTCACCGCAAAACGCGACGCCCGGATCATCTCCTGCCGCTTCAGCAAATGGCCGTTTTCCGCCGGCGGCAACTGCCGGATCACGCCGTTCAGCAGCTTCGAAAACAGCAGCCGGTGCGCTTCGGCGTACTCGTTCCGCCCGACGGCGCGCTTCGCTTCCCCGAGTTTCTTCTCGGCCCTGTCGGATGCGAGCCCGGCCTTCCGCAGAAACTCCAAGGTCCTGTCGAGCTCCTTCAGGCGCTTTGCGGCCACCTGCCGCTGGCGCTCCGAAATCTGCGCGCCTTCAACTTTCGGAGCAACTTTGCCCGGAGTGAAAAAACTGCGCAGTTCGTACGCCTTCAGCGGCAGCGTCAATTTGCCGTCGGGCGGAACCGCCAGCGATTCTCCGGTCGAAAGATCCGTGACAATGGTGTCCGCCGGGAGCGAAAGCGTAACTGCGCCGGCGTCCCAGAGCAAACTCGCCGCATAGAAATAGGTGCCGTCCTTCGCCTCGAAATAGCGGACGGTCACCGGGTCGTGCGGTCCTTCGGCGAGCGTGAACGGTTCGGCCGGCAGCGCCGTATAGGCCCGGGCGAACTCGCGCGCTTCGGCGTCGCGCCCCCAGGTCCCGATCGGCTGCGCGCCGATGAGAATCCGGGAGGCGTCGGCCGCCGCGACGTTGAACACCAGCTCCTTCAGGAAGAACCGCCCGTGCGGCTTGACGTCCGCATTCTGGAAGTAAGCCTTGAACACATCCGGCTGCAGCGAATCGTTGAAGGTCTCGAAGTATTGCAGATAGCTGTTGGCCACGCCGGCCGGACCGAACGGCTTCATGCGCTCGAAGTCGTAGAGCTGCTCGTCGATGGTCGACTCCGGCTTGCCCCAATGCTTCGCCCAGCGATAGTCGGTCGCAAAACGCATGGCCGCGAGCCGGAAGCCCGGGATTTTCGCCGCGGCGCCGAGGTCGAGCGCGCTGTTTTCATAATACCATTTCGCCGTGTCGATGCCGTCGCCGCTCTCGAGCGCATAACTGCCGCGCAGCGGTTCGCCGCTGACCGACAGGACCGTCGACAGCGCCGGATTCGCGGCCTTCACCACCGCCGCAACTTCGGTCAGGAAGGAGGTGAGCCCGTCGGCCCGGAATTTCAACCATTCATCGCGGTAACGGCCGTTCAGCAGTTCGTAACGCTCCTTCATCGACTCCGGCAGCGCGATGTTCCGCAACCGCGCGAATTCGCCGGCGGTCCAGTTGTCGTAGCCGTGTTCGGCATTCAGCGTAAAACCGCCCCAGAGGTCGATCCCGCGGAAACCCGGCAGATTGCCGTACCGCCCGACGATCCTCCGGATGTGATCGAGAATCAGCCGGCGCGCCTCGGGGTGGAAAAAGTTCGGCGCGGCCGATTCGGCGGCTTCATCCCTGTAATCGTAAAGCAGAAATCCCTTTTCGCGCAGCGCGGCGCGGTTCTGCGGCTGGAGGTTGAACTCCGGCAGATTGTAGATGTTCACGCTCGATACGAAATCGATGCCGCTGCCGTGCAGCATGCGGAGAAAGAGCGGCACATCGCCCGGCGCATACGGCAGAAGCCCGTTCCCGACATAGTTGTTCAGCGGATAGAAGCAGAAGTCGTAGCGAAGGAGCGAGTACGAAAGCATATTCTGCCCTGTGTAGTTCATGTATTCGGCGAGACGGTCGGCCACCCGCCCGGTGCGGAACGGGCTCCGGACCCGGCTCTCAATGTCGTAGCCGAAGGTCATATCGACGGTCTGGTCCTCGTCGAGATGGCCGAAGCTGCGCGGACGGCAGCCGTCCGGCATTTTCACGGCAAGTCCGGGCAGCCCCTCCGGCAGTTCGTAGACGCTGACCCGCGACACGGCGGCCGGAAGATGGTCAATCATGGTGCGCGCCTCGAAGAGATAGCGCGATTCACCGGGGTAGAACAGATAACGCGTCTTCACCATCCTGCCGGAGTTCGGATACTCGTCCCCGGCCTGAATGCCGCCCTCGAGGCGGTCGCGATGCATCGCCTCATCGCTTTTCACATACAGATAGAGCCCCATCGAGCGCGGTTTGTCGTCGGGCCACTCGATTTCGAGCAGGACCGGCCTGCCCCGGCGGTGCATGGCCCCGAACGGAATCTCGAAAGCGAAACGGTTCCCCTTGCGTTCCCCGGCCTCTGTGTACTTCCCTGCCTCGGAACTGCCCTGCCGGACCGGCGCATCCGCGAGAAATCCGCTCAGCGGAGGAGCGGTCAGATCACGGGTGAAAATCCGCGCTCCGATCTTCAGCTCCGTTCCGGCAGCGGCGGTTTTCCGCTCATACTCCGGGCGGTAGACGGTCACCGGGAAACTCCGCCGGGCAGGAACTCCCTCCGGGTTTTCGATCTCCGCCTGCAGGTGGTAGAGCTTCTGCGGCAGCTTTCCGGCCCGCAGGGCAAAACGCTGCACGCCGGTTGTCCCGACTGGATTGAAGGAGCCCCGGCACAACACCTTTTTCTCCTCCAGGTCGCAGAGCTTCAGCGTGAGTTTTCGCGCCGCGAGCGGTTCGTCCGGATCGTATCCGTCCGGCTTCGGCACGCTGTAGAAATCCGCCGGAGCCGCAGCGACTTCGAGGACAACCTCCTCATCGGTCGTAAAGGCGGCCTTGTCAAGCATCAGGTCGAACGGGACGAAGCGGCGGAATTCGGCGGAGACCTCCCGCCAGGTCAGCGGGCGGTTGTAAACTTTGAACTCATCGATCGCTCCGTCGGCCGCGCGGACGAGACCGTTCGTCTCCGGCGCGGAGCCGACCAGCAGCTGTTTCACCTTGCCGAAATCGAAGTTGCCGATCCGGACCGGTTTCTCATCCATCCAGGTCGAACCGATCTTGTACGGCAGAGCGTTGACATAGATCGTGCTCCAGCCGCTGTTGTCATAGACGAACGCGAGATGAATCCAGTCGCCGGGGTGATTGATCGCCCGCATCATGCGGGCCAGCGAAACCGGCTCGAGATCGCCGCGGCGCGGAAAATCGGCGCGCAGCCAGTTCCACCAGAAGATGTTCACGGCGTTTTTCCCGCTCTCATCCTGCCCGGTAAGCAGATGGTACCACGGCATCGAATCGCGCACCTCGCCCTCCCAGTCCGGCCGGAACCAGAAGCTGAACGCCCCCTGCGACGGATTCAGCCG
>OJMH01003292.1_pt1 | contig 12146 bp, 16 predicted proteins | sample 1597111 | NCBI WGS metagenome assembly OJMH01 (sample SAMEA2452115, study PRJEB22498) | human gut metagenome | reverse complement strand
ATATCTCATACTATTTTTGCTCCGGATTATATTTCATGTCAAACAGATTGACCACTTCTGCACCAAAAATATCATGCATGTAGTTGTAGATCTCCTGATTCTGCTGTTCCATCTGCTGTTTTTCGATCAGACGTTTTTTCAGTTCGATACGGATCGCACCCACCCACTCCGCAGTCTCTTTGATCTGTTTGTCATTATCCTTCATAATATCATAGCAGCAGTCCATAGTAAACATCATAAGCTGAAGATTTATTCTTTCGATCTCTCTGGGGATATCTTTTAACTCATCTTCGTATGCTTCCAGCTTCTCATTGCATTCCTCGATCAGGCGCTTATGATCCTCGATCTGTTTGTTCAGCTTACTGTTTTCGCCCTGCTGTTCCGCCTCATCCACCATAGGGACGATCTCTTTCATCAGCTTCTTTTTCAGATTCCGGATATCCTTCGACTCGGTATTGAGCTTACCTTGTCGTTTCAACAGCTGATTCAGGGCATCTTCCGTTTCTTTTAGCGGAACGGAACCGGTCTTATTCAACAACCGATACCATTTATTATCCAGGGTGAGTACGGGCAGATGCTTTCCCGTCAATGCATTTTTGAAAGCAGCCTGTCGGTCCTGTGCATTTTCTTCTGCGTTACCGTTGCCCATAATATCACTCCTTTGATGCCTTACTTCATGTTGTATTATTTCTCGGTGCGCTGAAATTCATAAAAGCGGCTGCTTCGCATCCGTCATCGCCTTGCGACTTTTCCTTTTATTCATTTTCAGACACTCCGCCTATGAAATAAGCAATCATACGCTTGCTTATTTCATGTCTGAACTGTAACGGTTAATATTATAGGATAGCTTCATTAAGCTGTCGGACAGATGCACGTTCTCCACCTGAATTCCCTCGGGAACATTCAGATCCACATGAGCGAAATTCCAGATAGCACGGATCCCGTTAGCCACCAGCTTATCTGCCACTTCCACAGCACTGGTCTTGGGAATCGTCAGCACAGCGATATCGATGTCATTCTCCCGGATAAAGGATTCCAGCTGATCCATGGGCATAACCTTCACACCACGGACATCCTTCCCCACAAGCTCCGGGTTCGCATCGAACATTCCCTTGAAAATAAATCCACGACGCTCGAAGTTCATATAATTGCCCAGCGCTCTTCCCAGATTGCCTGCTCCAATGATGACGAAATTATGCTGCTTATCCAGTCCTAAGATCTTACCGATCTCACGATACAGAGATTCTACATTATATCCATAGCCCTGCTGGCCGAAACCGCCGAAATTATTAAAATCCTGACGTATCTGGGATGCGGTCACCTTCATCAGTCCGGAAAGTTCCTGCGAAGAGATACGTTCCACACCTTCATCCTTCAATTCCTCCAAATATCGAAAGTATCTGGGCAGTCTGCCAATCACAGCCTGTGAAATTTCTTTTACTTCCAATACTTTCACCTCCGATTATTTAAGTATACACCATATGTTAAAAACTTGTCAATGAATTGACAGGTTTTCTTCTTTTCGTTACAATAAAATTTAAAAAGTCCGTTCTGTGTGGGCTGGAAATAAAGGATACTTACTACCATGATATTATCTTGTCAGAATATTTCAAAAGCATTTGTGGAAAATCAGGTATTGAAAAATGTCTCTTTTCATATAGAGGATCATGAAAAAGCTGCCATTGTGGGCATCAACGGTGCCGGAAAAACAACGCTGCTCCGCATCATCGTAGGAGAAATGACTCCCGATGACGGACAGGTGGTTCTGGCGAAAGACAAGACACTTGGGTATCTCGCCCAGAACAGCACCGTGGACACCTCTCACACCATTTACGAGGAACTGTTATCCGTCAAGGCGGATCTGTTGCGCCTGGAGGAAAAGATCCGGGAATGCGAAAACAATATGAAGCATGCTGATGGGGACGCTCTGGAAGACCTGATGAAGCAGTACACCTCTCTCACCCACGCTTTCGAGACCGGCGGCGGCTATCTCTACCGCAGTGAGCTGGTCGGAGTGTTAAAGGGACTGGGCTTTACCGAAGATGAATTCTCCAAGCCGGTTGCCACACTCTCCGGCGGTCAAAAGACCCGGGTGGCGTTAGGCCGACTCCTGTTACAAAATCCGGATCTGATCATCTTAGACGAGCCGACCAACCACTTAGATATGAACTCCATCGCCTGGTTAGAGACTTATCTGTTGAATTACAAGGGAGCCGTTCTCATCGTCTCCCACGACCGGTATTTCCTGGACCGGATTGCCGGGAAAGTCATCGAGATCGATCAATCCAAGGCTACGACCTTTATTGGGAATTACTCCGATTATGCCATAAAAAAGGAACAGCTGCGCGTCGCTGCCTGGAATGCCTATATGAACCAGCAGCGTGAGATCAAGCATCAGGAAGAAGTTATCGAAAAATTAAAGTCCTTCAACCGGGAAAAGTCCATCAAGCGGGCGGAAAGCCGGGAGAAAATGTTGGACAAGATCGAGGTCATCGAAAAGCCCTCCGAGGTCCGCACGGATATGAAGCTGACGCTGACGCCCCGGATCTTAAGCGGAAATGATGTGCTGACTGTAGAGCATCTGTCCAAAAGCTTTGACTCCCATAAGCTTTTTACCGATGTCAATTTCGAGATCAAACGCGGCGAGCATGTGGCGATCATCGGTGATAATGGCAGCGGTAAGACCACTTTGCTTAAGATCTTAAACGGTCTCGTCCCCGCAGATCAGGGCACTTTCCGCCTAGGTTCCAATGTTGAGATCGGCTATTACGATCAGGAGCATCACGTGCTCCACAGCGAGAAGACATTGTTTGAAGAGATCTCGGACGATTATCCTTACCTGAACAATACCCAGATCCGCAATGTGCTGGCGGCTTTCCTCTTCACCGGGGAGGATGTGTTCAAGCGCATCAGTGATCTGAGCGGCGGTGAGCGCGGACGCGTCTCTCTCGCCAAGCTGGTACTCTCCAACGCAAACTTCCTCATCCTGGATGAGCCGACGAACCACTTAGATATCATGTCCAAGGAGATTCTGGAGGATGCCCTGAACGGTTACGAGGGAACCATATTGTATGTCTCCCACGACCGTTACTTCATCAACCGTACCGCCCACAGGATCCTGGATCTGACGGAGGGACAATTCGTAAGTTATGTTGGAAATTATGACTACTATCTGGAAAAGCACGACACCGTAATGGCTGCCATAGAAGCCAGTACTCCGCAGAGTGCGGATGCAGATAACACGGCTGCCACTAAGGCTGCAGAATCCGAAGTCAAATTGGACTGGAAAGCCCAGAAAGAAGAACAGGCAAGACTCCGAAAAAAAGAAAACGACCTGAAAAAATGCGAAGAAAAGATTGCCGAACTGGAAACCCGCATCTCCGAGATCGACACCGAAATGTCCGATCCCTCCATCGGCACCCAGGTAGCAAAATTGCAGGAGCTGACTAAAGAGCAGGCAGCCTGCCAGGAACAATTGGAAAAATTATATGAACAATGGGAAGAACTGGCAGAGTAAATATTTTTAAGGGAAGGGCACAGCAACGATAAAGTCGTTGGCTATGCCCTTCTTTTGGTACAACGCTGGAATATATAGGTTTAAATCGTAATAGACTTACTGAGGCAAAACCAGATTTAAGTTCGCACCTCTTATGAGCTTTACAAAGCCCTTTTTCCAAAACAGCTGCCGGTGCAACGATTGGTACTATGCCAATAATATTTATTGCATCACTATATTTCTTCTCCCTGACATAATTTGACAGTTCTCGGCACATCCAATATATGTCATCGTCAACACCATACTCCTTGGTATAATATGCCGGTGAATTAATATTTAAGTCCATCTGATCTCCTTCTTTCTGCTATTATAACCTGTACATCGTTCCTGCAAAATGCATATTTTAATCACTCAAGATCACTAATCACTTCATCATAAGTGTATCTTACCTTTTTAATATTATGAGTGGCTTCCATTTCAGCCCGGAAATATGCCTCCGTCAACCGATCATACTGATCTTGTGTAACCCGAAAATAATAAAAGCCGGTGTCTTTTACATAATATGCCTGATCATGCATCATTCTCCATTTTTCTTCGGAATCTATATTTCCCTCATAGCATGGCATTGAAACTATATATGCCGTTTCCCCTGTTTGAGTTTCTTTATTGAGGAATTCTTTTTCCATAAATCCTGTCATTCTGAGTAATTCACCATTTGGATCAAACTCATAATAAATCTGATTTATTCCTTCCCGATCCCACCTGACCGCACATGTACCATTTAGTTTGATCCATGTGGAATCAAATCCATTCCACAATGTCAGTCTTTTCTTTTCCTCATCATAACTTATTACATAAACAAACTCTCTCTCATCCGATATACACAAATCAGTAATTCCGTCACCCGTCATATCAAATAAATAATAATATAAATCTATAAGCGAACCAACCAATGGCACAATTTTCTTTTTCATGTTCTTACCTGCACTCTGTTACATTGCTTACTTTTGATCCCCTATCTGTTCTTGCACTAACTGCAATATGAAATCTCCTAGGTCCTCAGCTAATTTTTCAACTGTTTCATACTTATCCCCATTATAAAATGCCATGATAACATCAGGTTCTTTCTCCGCATTTAGAGAAGAATAATCTAAATATGCCATATTTCCATCACCAAAATCGTATATAGGTATCCATTCCTCGGGTAAATTATATTCTTCTCTGTCATTCAGTGCATAGGCAACCGAATTCCCTTCTAATATTCCTGAATCATCCTCTGGATCAATTCCATATATTTCATTGCCAAAAAAGGACAAATATCAATCAGCCACACCGCTAAAGGTCTGCCGTAACCATAAGCATTCTCCAGACCATAGACTACTTCTTTTGCATCAGTATTACATTTTTTAACCTTTATTACCAGCTTAGGAAAATCGGCTGGTCTGTTTGGAAAAGTAATCTCTCCAAGCTTTTGATTGTAGCAGTCAATCATAACTGCTGTGTGGGTTTCTTTGTGTAAATCGATACCCACATAAATAAAATTTTCTTTAACCATAAAATCAACCCCAATCTCAATGTTTGGCAAAATAGTGGCAATCTCAACTATTAAGCATCTTTCTCGGAATTACGCATCTTTTCAGCAACCAAGTGTGCAAGAGTGGTATAGCCTATCCACTTCTGGTCAGGCACAAAGTATTCCGCAAAGGAACACCGCTGACTTTCATGGAGATGGATACATCCTGCAGAACACAGGACACGAAGCAGAAGAAATCTCCTTCGTGGTGTGTGATGTTAACTCTGAACAAAAGAGGTTGCAAGTTGATTTTTTGATTTTGGAGCAGATTTTTTATATAAACCTCTAAAAACAAGCAGAATTGGCTTTATGCCATAGACCAAAAACAGAGAAAAAACCGTAAATATGCACAAATTCATTTTTTAGACAGACAAATCAACTTTCTCTTGCCCCTGTGAGAGCCTGTGTTGCCCCTGGATCGCACTTTACGTCCATGATGGCAACCAGATCATTTCCCTCTAATCCCAACTTAGATTTCTCAACTGTCATGAATACTGCATACCATTTTCCATTTTTATGACGAAGTACAACACTGTCTGGAGATTTACTCCATAAATATTCTGGAACTGTACCGTACTGTTTCTGCACGTATTCAAAGATTTCTTCCGTCTTCACAATCTTTTCAACTCCTGATTCTTCTGATATCCTGCCCATAATCATACCACATTTTCGTATCCCGTACTACCTGCCAAATTCTTTTGCATTTTCCCGGTTCTCCTGACTTTAACTAATAGAGGGGTAAAACAGCAAGGACAGGAAGTGAGGATACACTTCCGGAAAATCCCAATTTAGGGTACCCTGCCCTGAATTGAAAAACGCTGAAAGCAACGATACTACTGCCCTCTCAGAAAGGAGAAACTGCTAATGGCTGAAAGAAAAAGAAACAAAGAAATTCATTTTTATGTCACAGAAGAAGAACGAAAGCTAATCCGCAGGAAGATGATAGAATCAAAAACCAAGAACATGGGAGCTTATCTGCGTAAGATGGCAATCGACGGCTACATCGTCAACACAGATACAACTCCTCTGAAGAAACAGTATGAGGAAATGCACAAGATTGGCATAAATATCAACCAGATTGCAAAAAAGGTAAATACCACCGGAGATCTATATCCGGAAGAAATGCAAGAATTGAAAGAGATGGTGAAAGAACTATGGCATATATTAAGATCTTCCCCATTAAAGTAACAGACAAGAAAGCTCTGGACTATATCACGAATCCAGACAAGACTGATGAAAAACTGCTGGTTTCCAGTTTTGGCTGTTCCCCGGAAACTGCTGATCTCGAATTTTCCATGACTAGAGAAATGGCAAAAAAGAATGGAATGGACAAAGGTGATAACCTGGCATTTCATCTGATCCAGTCATTTAAACCTGGAGAAGTTGATGCCGAAACTGCCCATCGCTTAGGACAGCAATTTGCAGCCGAAGTACTGAAAGGAAAATATGAATACGTGATCAGTACCCATGTTGATAAAAAGCACATTCATAACCATATCATCTTCAACGCTGCAAGCTTTGTTGATCATCACAAGTATGTTTCCAATAAGCGGAGCTACCATAAACTCTGCAGAATCAGTAATCGTATCTGCCATGAAAATGGACTTGCCACCAGCATGCCAACCGGAGAAAAAGGTAAAAGCTATAAAGAGAACATGGAATATCATCGTGGCACCAGTTGGAAAGCCAAGCTACGTGTTGCAGTTGATAAAGCAATCTGGACTTCCATCAACTATGAGGAATTTCTACAAAAAATGCAGTTAGCTGGATATGAAGTCCGGCAGGGAAAGCATCTTTCTTTCCGTGCACCGGAACAAAAAAATTTCACTTATATGAAATCTCTGGGAAGTTATTATACGGAAGAAAACGTCCGCATCCGCTTAGCTAAAAATCGTAGCAAAGTGAAAACTCCAAAACATCTGTCCAGAGAAGCTCGCCTGTATATCAATATCTCCACGTATGTAACGACTGGCAATCGAGAAGGATTTGAACATTGGGCAAAACTCAATAATCTAAAAGAGGCAGCCCGCACCTTCAACTATCTTTCAGAAAATAACCTACTGAATTATGAGGATTTCAGGCAGCATGTTTCTGATGTTGATGCTTCTGTTAAAGCGGCTGATCAGAGAATAGCACACATCACCAGTGAGCTAAGCACGCAGAAAGTCATTCAGAAACACTGTGATTCTTACCGGCTCTGCCGTAAAGTGATAGAAGATTGCAAATCTGCAAAAAATCCAAAAGAATACCGTTCCAAGCATCTGGCAGAATACCAACTCCACGATTCACTAAAAAAAGAGCTTCAGGATCTCGGTGTTACCAAAATCCCTAGCTCTGAAAAAATCCAGAAGCGGATTGAAAATCTTGAATCTGAACAAGCTGCTACCGTCCGGGAAAAACAGAAATTACAGAAAAAGCAGAAAACACTGGATATCATTCAGCAAAATTTCTCTGTGCTGCTCGATGCTCCTGAAATCAATTCAGACTTACTTCCGGCAAAACGGGAACCTGTTTCTGTCACAAGAGATAAATAAGATTGCACTGACAACTCAATTATTCTCTTCCAAATCTTCCCAAGGTTTCAGACCCATTTCCTCCCAGGTGACACCATACGGTGCACCTCCGGAGGTATAACCGGCAATAACGAAAAATCTGTCATCTTGCAAGATTTCTTCTTTAGCCAGATTATCTCTTGTTTCTTGTTTCCGTCTTGCTCGCCTCTGCTGCTTCTTTTGTTTCGCAACAGCTGCTTTTTCTTCCGGCGTTTTCTTATGTTTTTTTGCCATAAGTGTTTCTATTATAATTCCATTCTGAATGTCTCTCAGGATACGTTCTTCATAACTCTTTTCACGCTTTTCAACAATTTTATAAAATTCTTCATATTCCGTTTTAGGAGCAAGCGATTGAACTGCCGTAAACAAACTTTTGCATATATCATTCATTTCAGTAGCATCCGGCATTCGCTGATTCTCAAGATAAAACTTCAAGTGCATTTTGTATGTTTTATCTGCTATTGCACTCTTCTGTTTTTGTTTTAAGTCTTTATAGCTTCTGTCGTTCCTCTGCATCTACAATTCCTCATCTGCCTTCTTTCTCCCGTGCCATCAAAAGCATTTTTTCAAAAGACTGAGCGAATCTTTCATCATCTTCCTCCGTCCGCTTCTTCGGTCCCTTGACATGACATTTACGGGAACTTCTTCTGGCTTTTTTACTCAGGTGACGTTCCATTAGCATCTGATCAATATTATCATCCGTGTACCATTTACCTGATTGATGAATAGCATAAGCACCTTTTCCCAATGCCATTGCAGCCACACCATAGTCCTGTGATACGACAATATCTCCTTTATGGCAGATACTAATCAGTTTATAATCTACTGCATCTGCTCCTGCACCGACAACAACAACTTTACTATAAGTCGATGACAGAACATGGTTTGTATCACACAACAACATTACCGGAACACTATTATCTTTTGCAATCTTTTCAATGATCGCAACCACTGGGCAGGCATCTGCATCAACAAATATTTGCATCTTTCTATTTCTCCTCTGAACCATTATAAGAATAAGCTCTGATGTTCGTATTCTGCCTCTCGTTTTAGCTGAACCGGTACCTGATGCAGAATTTGCTCCATTTTCCTGTCATCGAACCAATCTTTCAGCTGTCCTTTTTCCAATATCAGCGGCATACGATCATGTACTTTTATCATAGATTCATTGGCTGCTGTAGTCATAATCACAAATCGTCGTTCATTCTCAAACCAATCACAGAAGCCAGCCATATACAATACTGGTGCATCATATCTGGAAAATGTATTTTTCTCTTTTAACCGATTCCATTCATAGAACCCACTTGCCGGTATCAAAATGCGGTGATAGAGGATTCCATTTCGAAAAGAAGGTTTGTCCATAACAGATTCTGCTCTTGCATTTATAACCAGATTCTTTCCTTGTGACAATGAATATCCCCACTTGCAAACATCCAGTTTCAATCCATGTTCTGATTTTTCAATGATCGGTGCTACATTGGTTGGAAAGATATCTCCTGCAAAATGTTCCTGCCGGATCCGTTGGTCTATATCATGCACTACTTTTTCGATTTCATCTGCCATATCAGAATCAATATAATATCTACCACACATAATACTTCCTTCACTTATAGATTCTATTTCATCAAATATACATCATTTATTTCTAGGCACTTTAAACTCAGTTAATCTATAATTTTGAATCCACCCCATACATTCTTCACCATCTTCATTCTCCCAAATTATCTGTCGCCACTTTTTATATTTATCTATAATTCTAACAACTTTCCCTTCCTCAAGCTTTTCAATTACAATCGAATGGCAGTCATGCTTCAGTCGTACAATAGATTCTCTATTAACGAAATGAAGTGGTGCAATTCCTGCAAACTGTGCCAGTTTATTGGCATTGCCGAAACGCTTGATATCACCAATCTCTGCAAGAATCTTAACTGCTGTAATGACATTTACACCGGGAATGGTTGTAAGCGTGCAGCCAAGCATCTTATACATCTGTTCCAGCATCTTGTCTACCTCTGCCAGTTGGCTGTCATAGTGCTGTAAATCACTGACGATGCTAAGAGTCACCATGTCCCTGGCATCTTGGTAAGCATTATTTTTTACCTTGTCACTTGCTACCGCATCCAAGATTTTCTCACAGTTTTTGGTCGAACATCTATTGTGGCTGACCGGAACAAGTTCTGTTCGTAGGTCTTCCACACTCTTACCCTTCAAATACTTTCTAGACGGGTAATGCTCCCAGAAATACAGTGCAGTGGGTCTGCTGATGTCATTGAAAAACTGCTTATAAGACGGATATGCAATACACAACTGCTCATGCAATTGGTTGACTAATCTCGTTCTTTGCTTCATGATATTGTCCCTGCGGTGTACCAACTGACCGAGTGACCAGTACGCATCGTTCGGACAAGCATCCGGAAGCTTATCAAGCATGTTTAATGTTGCAAGTGCAATGGCTTCCGCATCATCACTGTCACTTTTGCGATACATGGCACCCCGGTGCTTTGCCTGTCGATGTGAGATAGCGGTATTTACATCCTTTACAAAATACCCCTTATCAATCAGCCACACCGCTAAAGGTCTGCCGTAACCATAAGCATTCTCCAGACCATAGACTACTTCTTTTGCATCAGTATTACATTTTTTAACCTTTATTACCAGCTTAGGAAAATCGGCTGGTCTGTTTGGAAAAGTAATCTCTCCAAGCTTTTGATTGTAGCAGTCAATCATAACTGCTGTGTGGGTTTCTTTGTGTAAATCGATACCCACATAAATAAAATTTTCTTTAACCATAAAATCAACCCCAATCTCAATGTTTGGCAAAATAGTGGCAATCTCAACTGTTAAGCCAGTGTCCCAGAATTACGCTTCTGCAACTGGGTCGGCAAGAGTGGTAAAGTCTATCTACTTCTGGTCAGGCACAAAGTATTTCAAAAGAAATACCGCTGACTTTCATAAAGATGGATATTTCCTGCAGAACGCAGGAGTCACAAAAGACTTACGAATTGCTTTTGTGGTGTGTGATGTTAACTCTGAACAGAAAAGGTTGCAAGTCAAAATTTTTGTTTCTGAAAAATTGGAGGGAAATTTGACGATTTGGCGGCTGAATTGGCTTTATGCCATAGACCAAAAACAGAAGAAAAACGGTAATAATGCACAAATTCAATTTTTAGACAGACAAAACAACTTTCTCTTACCCCTGTGAGAGCCTGTGTTGCCCCTGTGTGCGATTTTAAGAGCGAAGTTGAGGAGTTACCCATGATAGACTTTTTAGGGCTTGTTGGGGAAATGTGAAAGAAGATACTTTTAGAAAATATAAGAAAAATATTAGGGTCGAAAATAGTGCAGGTTAAAGGGCTTATGCCGCCAAAGACAGCATAAGTCAGGAAACACCCACCGGCAAAGCCGTTGGAAGAAATCTGTTGTGGCATAACTTTCTCTACTGTTCGGATATTTGTTATGCCTTTATGAGACTCTATTTGTTTTGCCATATAACAGAAAAATCGAGAATGCTCCATGACGGTTGTCACCATTAGAACATCCTCGATTGTTTCCATTTAGGAATTAAGGGGATTTTTCATCCCTCTTATACCCCCTGTTGAGTGCCATTGTAACATGAGCGATTTTGGATCGTCAAGAGAAATATTACAAAATTATTACATTTTATTCATCACATTTTAAACCATATTTTAATAAAGCCTCATAAAAATCCATTTGCATTCCCTGTAATGCTTCTTCCTCATGTGAATACAAAGTAACTTTGCTTTTGCATATTCCAGCATCTATTTCAAATCCCAGGAAATCTCCTGTTTCTAAATCGACAACTGGAAAAAAAGACTTCTCTATAACCCATTCTTTTAATACATTATCCTTGATGTAAAACATGCCATTGCAGTCACATGAATACACTACTATAAATCCAAAATATCCTCCTCCATATTGGCTTGCAAAATCTTTATAAGAGTCTGGCAGTATTATGTCGTAATATTTTTCGACATCTTCAATCTTTTCAATATCTACTTTGGCATCTGACTCCAAGGCAAATAATCTGGGTTTCTTTTCTGACATCTCCCTAACCTTGTTTTGAAAACTAATTCTGTCCATATTTTATCCTCTCTAGTCATATATCCAGTCTGGTAGTAATTCATCTGCTCCCTGTTCTCTTGCTCGATACCACCAATGTAATTGCCTGTCTTCCATTCTCATTTCAGGAGTTACGCCTTGGTTGTATGTATTTGGGTGTAGTGCTGGATTATTTCTGTGTTGTCCTGGTAGTACTTCATGCAGGGCACCTCCTGGCATCTGTCCACCATGATGAATATCGGGACTTCCTAAACCTCTAGGTGGATGTCCTAACAATGCTTGTTTCATATCATTTTCAGTCCAATCACCATCTATTCTTACTGGAGTATCTCCTGCATCATATCCAAGTCCTGTAGTAACATCTGTTTTACTACCACTCTCTACCGCTTTGCAGGCAGTCCCCTTCCCTTTCAACTGGGCCCCGCCTATCGTCATTAGCAGATAA
>OJMH01003291.1_pt1 | contig 12149 bp, 9 predicted proteins | sample 1597111 | NCBI WGS metagenome assembly OJMH01 (sample SAMEA2452115, study PRJEB22498) | human gut metagenome | reverse complement strand
AAGCAAAGATTTTAGAAGTCAAGCAGACCGAGATACACGAAAAAGCAAGCCAGTCAATTAAAAGCAAAGGCTGGCTTCCTAATCTGTTCCGTGGGATTGTGGCAAAGGCAAAAGATTTTCTGCAAAACCTTATTCGGGAAAAGGATATGCCACCCAAGCCTACACTTGATATTGATATGGCAGAGTTCCGTCATATGCGAAATCTGATGATAAAAGTACAGGATAAGGCAAAGGAAATTAAAAACTTGCAGGACAAAGTTCTGCCGCACTTGAAACAGCAGCTTGCTGATACAAAGGGGCTTTTCAAAGGTAAAGAACGAAAAGCGTTGGAGGTAAAAATCAAAGAAACCGAAGTGGAAATTGCCGACAGGCTGGATAAAATCCCCGATACACTCAAAGCGGACGGTTATCCTGATGTGCAGGTATTTATGCGTACTTTCCGAGAAATGGAAAGCGTTGTAGAGCAGTACAACCGTGACCTTGCCGAGTGGGAATACCAAGTCAGCAGGAAGCCGACAGCTGCCACTAAAGAACAGCACAGACCGCCCGAAAGGCAGAGCGTGTTAAAACATCTGCGTGAGATACAGGAACGCAACAAGCAGCAACCACCGCAAAGACAGTATAAAAAATCCATTGACAGAGATAGCAGGTAGCATTGAAAAACCGCCGTTACGGTTTTACCCATAGCGGCGGCGTACATAACATTATCGTAGAAAAAGAAGGGATTAGTTTAATCTATCCAAATCTTCAAGATAAATAGACACTTCTCCACATTCAGGGCAAATGGCTACTTTAGGCTTTCCTATTCGACCACCAAATAACTTGTTTTCATCAGATGATAAAACAATTCCATATCCCGCCCCTTCAATTTTTACAGCACAATTTTCTTTCATTTCACATCCACATCTGATACACTTTCTCATTTCTTACTCCTAACTATATATATTTTTTTCTGAAAAACAAGTTTGACAGTACAAAAGACAACCCGCATATTGCAACAACAGAAACTCCTGCAATAGCAATGCTTACTTCAAAATTCTCTACAACAAACCACATAATTGAATTATTTGTTGCCTTAGTCCATAAGCCCAAAACAACAAGCAGTATAATTAAGATAAACATTGTCGCAAATCCAGCATTAACACCTAACGAGTAATTTGATGGCAAAACAAATGCCAAAAACAATAATGTCAGTGCAAATGAAGCACAGGACATAAAGAGATAAAAACCATATGCATATTGTGGAAACAGAATATATGAGGCAGAATTTACAATGAGTGCAACCACAAAGCCAATTAAGGACAAAATACCCGCACAAGCATATCTGCTGCATACAATCTGTTTTTTAGATACAGGAAGTGATACAGCATATTTCCCCCATTTCCATTGCTCGTCACAAGTTGTTAGGGAGATAATCATTGACATTATTTCAATAGGAATGAGTAAAAAACTGATATATATTGTTCCGCTTTTTTCCAATATGAACATTAACGCAATAATAATGGCTATATCCATAATCACACGAGGTAAGCCATATTTCTTTTTAATTGTAAGAAAATCCTTTGTTAATAGCCCTTTCATTTCATTTCCCCCTTTACATAGAAAAGCATAATTTCTTCGATTGCGGCTGGAACAACAATCGCTTTTGGATATTTTTTCTCGGCAATGTGACGGTCTTTTACAAGCACTTTGTATTGATAATCCTCTTTCCTATAAGCGATTATCTCTGATTTATCTAAGTTGTCAAAAACCATAGCACCACAACTCATTACACCGTAATTATCAACTAATTCGTCTTTTGAGTGGGTGAAAACCAATTTCCCCTTATGAATAAAAGTAATATAATCTGCCACTTTTTCTAAATCGCTTATGATATGAGAAGATACCAATACCGAATGATTTTCGTCTTGAACAAAGTCAATCAAAATATCTAAAATGTCATCTCTGATAATAGGGTCAAGACCACTTGTTGCTTCGTCCAAAATTAAAAGTTCTGCTTTGTGCGAAAGTGCCACAGCAAAAGCCAACTTAACTTTCATACCTTTAGAAAAATCCTTTACCCTTTTATCAGCAGGAAGTTCAAACTTCGAGAGATAATTGACATAAGTATTTCGTTCCCATTTTGAATATATTCCCGACATATATGTTCCAATTTCATTTGGTGTAAATATATCTGGGAAATGGTTTTCATCAAATACAACGCCTATTTTGTCTTTGATTTCAATTTCTTCAGAGAGATAATCCTTTCCGAAAATTTCAATATTTCCATCTGTCTTTGATATTTCATTAAGAATACAGTTAATAGTTGTTGATTTTCCTGCACCATTTTCTCCAATCAGTCCCATAATTACGCCTTTAGGTACAGTGAAGGTCAATTTATCAAGAACGAAATCACCGTAATCTTTTGTCAAACCTTTAACTTCTAAAATATTTTCGCTCATTTATTCGTCCTCCTGATATAAAAGTGTCAGTAAATTGATTAGTTTATCAAGTGATATTCCACTTGCCCTTGCCACTTCGATTGCGTCTGTAAAGTGTTCCTCTATCTTCTTTTGTTGTTCCTCAAGATAAAAGTCCTGATTTTGTGCCGATACATAGCACCCTTTACCAGCTGTTGACTCTATAAATCCATCTTCTTGTAATGTGGCATAAGCTTTTTGTACCGTTAAAATACTAATGTGCAAGGACTTTGCCAATGACCTTACAGACGGAATGGCTTCACCTGTTTTCAATTCACCACTCATAATTGCCGCCTTGATTTGTGTAGAAATTTGTTCGTACAAAGGTCGGCTTGCCTTATTGCTTACAACAATATCCAAAATTCCACCGCCATTCTGTTACTTGCTATTATATAGTGTATTACATCTACAAGTACAGTATATAATAGTTGTGCCTTATTGTCAAGGGCAAGAATAAAGCGACAGAGATTTCTCCCTGCCGCTCTAATCTTTTATGTGTATATAATTTCTCTATTGATTATTTCTCTTGCCCTTGCCTGTATCTCGTTCATTCTTACAACCCACAACATCGGGTTTTCCGCTTTGAGTTGCTCAGTCACACCTTCCTTGTCAGCCATTTGCTCAACCAATCGGAACATCATATCCATTGCCTGTTCGTCAATATCAGCAAGATAACCGTTCAATTTTCCGCTTGTGAGCAGCGTGGTGTAAACTGCTCGTTTATGTTCCTGTAAATAGCGTTTGTACCGCTGTCCCCATAAGCCGATAAACTTGTGTTCTTTTTCGGTTGGTAAAGTAATGCAAGGAATATAATAATCTCCCTGCAACTCATACCATAAACCGTTGCTTTCATCATAAATATACTTGTCCATTAAAAAATCCTCCGTTATAATATATTCGCACATATGTCACAGTTCTCCGATTGCCACACTCTGTTATATCTTGTTATGAGATTTTCTTGCCCTTGATTTTGCCCTTATAAGTAGGCAGGGAAAGAGTAAACTTGTGTGAAATCATATAAAAGGATAAGGTGAACACATTGCGATAAATCCTTTATTTTCAAGGCTTTTGGAGGATTTTATTGATAACCTATGGAGAGCAATAATCACTCATAATTTTATGGTTTTCAAATTCTAATTTACCTACTACATCACCGGATTTTTCATCCTGTTAGGTGTTCTGTTAGGGCGGTTTATCTGTGGATTCCTCTGTCCGTTTGGATGGTTCCAGGATCTGCTGCATAAGATTCCGGGCAAGAAACTTTCCACCGCAAAACTGAAGCCTCTGCGGTATCTGAAATATGTGATTCTGGTCGTCTTTGTTATACTGCTTCCGGCATTTGTAACCAATTCACTTGGTATGGGAGATCCTTTCTTCTGCAAATACATTTGCCCACAGGGCGTACTTGAAGGCGCAATTCCGCTGGCACTTGCCAACTCAGGAATCCGTGCCGCACTCGGACATTTATTTACATTTAAGTTCACAATCCTTGCGCTTTTCATCATCCTGAGCATCTTGTTTTACCGTCCATTTTGTAAATGGATCTGCCCGCTGGGTGCTATTTACTCACTGTTTAACAAGGTATCTTTTCTTAAGATTCAGGTTGATCATGAGAAATGTGTTGGCTGCCAGAAATGTAGTCGTGTCTGTAAGATGGATGTCAATGTAGTAGACACACCAAACCATCCGGAGTGTATCCGATGCGGAGAATGTATGAAAGCCTGTCCGACTGATGCAATCTGCTATCATTACGGATTTTCAACTAAGAAACAGGCTGAAAATAAAAACTAATAAAACGTAATTTAAAGGAGATTTAAAATCATGAAAAACAAAACGCTTAGAACAAACTCAATGAAATTAAAAACGGTAATTGCTGCATCCCTTGCCATTTCTGTACTTTTTGCGTTTACAGGCTGCGGAAATTCCTCCTCAACAGACAATACAAACACAAAACAGGAATCTTCTTCCACAACAGAAACGGGCAGCGCAGACGAGATGAACGAAAAACGGAATGACCTTTACCAGCAGGAAAACCAGCTTTTTGTTGATCACAAAGATGCATGGGACAAAGCCTTTGGTCTTATGAACAAGAACGCTGCCGGTGATGCCATGAGCGAAAACTATGCTGATTCCCTCGCAAGCACAGTGGAATCTAACAAAGACTCTTTCTCTGAAGAAGAATATGAAACTCTGTGCAAAGACATCGAGACAATCCGCGGAATTGAAGAAGAAATTGCCAAGCTTGAGAAAGAGATTGCTGCATCCGATTCCTCTGACAGCTCTTCCTCCAAATCAGACGAATCCACAGCTGTATTCAAAGGTTTCAAAGGAAAAGATCTGGATGGAAACGATGTAGATGACAGTCTTTTCGCTAAAAATAAAGTTACAGTTGTAAATTTCTGGTTCAGTGGATGCAAGCCATGTGTCGGAGAGCTCTCTAAGCTGAATGAATTAAATGAGAAACTCAAAGAAATGGGTGGCGAAGTTGTTGGTATCAACATGGATACTTTAGACAACAATGAAGCCGGAATCAAAGAGGCAAAAGAAATCCTGAAAGCTCAGGGCGCTTCCTACAAGAACCTGACTTTCGATTCTAATTCAACAGTTGGAAACTATGCTGGAAAAGGAAACATCATGGCATTTCCTACAACCGTTCTTGTAGATAAAGACGGAAATATCGTTGGGGAACCTTTCATGGGTGGCATTGACGATCAGTCAAACTACGATCAGCTGATGAAGCAGATTCAGTCCGTACTGGACCAGAAATAATTTACATAAATATCCTAGTTAGGGGGCAGTTACTGTTTGCAGTAACTGCCCCCTAACATTCAGCAGAATTGTTTCTTTTTTCCGTCTTGCTCGCCTCTGCTGCTTCTTTTGTATCGCAACAGCTGCTTTTTCTTCTGGAGTTTTCTTATGTTTTTTTGCCATAAGTGTTTCCAGTGTAATTCCATTCTGAATGTCTCTCAGGATACGTTCTTCATAACTCTTTTCACGCTTTTCTACAATTTTATAACTTTCTTATAATATCTTTTATTTCACCAATTTATGAATTACTTTTATCAGTAATTCCACATCAACTGGCTTAGCAACATGTTCATCCATCCCTGCTGCTTTTGCTTTTATTCTGTCCTCCGTGAACGCATTTGCTGTCATTGCAATGATCGGTACCTCCTTTGCATCCTCTCTGTCCAGAGACCTGATCATCTTTGTGGCTTCATAACCATTCATTACAGGCATCATAATGTCCATAAGAATGACATCAAATTCACCAGGTTCACTTTTTCTGAACAGCTCAACCGCTTCCTGCCCATTCCACGCTTTAATCACGTCCGCGCCCTCATTCTGAAGCATAAATTCAGCGATTTCCATATTCAGCTCATTATCTTCCGCCAGAAGAATATGCAATCCCTTTATAGATTTTTCGGATACCTCCTTCTGTTCTTCACGTTTATCCGCATCCGGATCTATTTTAAATGGAACCCGGATCACAAATGTCGTCCCTACGCCTTTTTCACTTTCAAAAGTAATGGTTCCACCCATTTTCTCGACCAGCTTCCTTGCAATAGCCATTCCCAGTCCGGTTCCGACAAACTTTGTGCGGCTTCCCGTATATTCCTGTGCAAACGGTTCAAAAATATGTTTCTGGAACTCCTCAGTCATTCCGATTCCTGTATCCCGGCAGATAAATTCCATTGTCGTCATTCCTGGCTGTTCGGATGGGATTTCCATGCAGCTAAGATAAATATGTCCATTTTCTCTGTTATATTTCACTGCATTGGACAGGATATTCATCATCACACGTTTTACATACCCCGGACTTCCAATAAGATCACGGTGTATGATTTCTTTTTTCTCCCATACAATCCGGATATTCTGTTCTGCAGCAATCTGTTCAATTACAACAAGCACTTCCTCAGAGATTTTGCTCAGATTAAATGGACTCTCTTCCAGAACAACTTCACCCGACTCCAGCTTACTCATGTCCAGAACATCATTTACCAGTTCCAGCAACAGATTGGATGCCGCTTTAACCTTTATTCTGTATTCCTTCTGCTTCTCCATATCATCTGCATAATGGTCTGCCATATTGATCAAACCGTAGATTCCATTAATCGGAGTCCTGATATCGTGGCTCATACGATGAAGGAATTCTGTTTTTGCCTCATTGGCGGCTTCTGCCTTTTTTGCTGCTGTCAGAAGTTCTGCTTTATATTTTTCATCTTTTTCAAATTCTTGTTTCCGGTACGCCAGATTGGTTCTGTATGTCCAGAACCAGAATATGCCGGACATCAGAAAATAAAGAAAAATAACACCTATAACACTTAATGGAAGATTACAAAACACTTCCGTATCCGGAAGATATGCGTAGATATAATAATCACGCTGTTTCAGCATGATTCCATAACATCCAATTCCTTCCTTCCTAAAATGATAGATATGCTGACTGTCTGTATGCTTTTTCATTGCCTGAACAACTTCGTTGTCGGCTGTATTCTGTCCCAACAGGCTCTCATTATTGCTGGCAACAACGATTCCGTCGTCTGCAACGATAATCGTTCCATCTTTCTGGATACTATAACCATTTAAAAGCCCCTGTATCGTCAGCGTATAGTTTCTGGCAAATTCAGGAGATGTGTAATAATAGATTGCAACGATACCCGGTGCATCTTTTCTGGCGCAGGCTGCAATGTCAATAAAGGATCCATCTTCCCTGGTAAACCGTTCCGAATAGCTTCTTTCTTCATATCCGGCAAAATCCATGATAATTTCTTTTTGCAGATACTCCGTAATCTCATTAGCCAGAGACTCATCCGTGCTGTATTCACAGTCCGTCTTTCCTTCTGCATCCAGTACAATGATACCATCCACCCATAGAGTCTGCAGGTTTTCCTTCAGGAAATCCCGGCTTAGCTGACCGCCGTTTTCTATTTCCATATCGATATTCGTACTCATCTGTCTGGCACTTTCAATCGCACGGAGAAGACTTTTGGATTCCGAAGATTCATTATAATGGGTGTAGGTGGAACACTGCACTTTGACATAATTTACAACCTCCACCATTCTTTTCTCTGCTTCCGCTTTCTCCGCATGAAAGAAATAAAACAGAGAAATTACAGCCACACAGATTCCAATCAGACCACCGAGCAGCTGGATTCGTTTTTCTTTTTTCTTTCTCTTAATATCCAAGATCATCCACCTCCAGATACTTCTGGGGATCATCCAGATATTTTTCAATGATTTTCAGGGATGTGCCATCCTGACGCATTTCTTCCAGAGTCTGGCTCATCTGCTCACAGATTCCCCTGTCATCCTCTTTTGCAAAAGCAACACCTATCCCAGTGATCATCAAAGGTTCTTCCAGGATACGAAAGCTTGCGTCATAATCCTTCATATACTGGACAACAGATTCCTCGTGTGCTGCAACTGCATCTACATATCCTTTTCCCAGAAATGTATAGATCAGCTCCCTGTGTCCCAGGCTGATCAGATTGCCCAGCTTTGGGATTCTCTCATCCGTCCGGTTCAGAAAGATACCTTCCGGTTTGGTTGTGGACTGAACAGCCAGGTTCTTACCCTCCAGATCACTCAGTTTATAGATATCACTATTCTCATTTACAGCAACCACCTGACGGCTTGCTATATATGGTCCCGCCCAGCGGTAATCATCAAGGCGTCCTTCCATGGAAAAGCAGCCCATGATACAGTCAATCTCTCCGCTCTCTACCAGTTCTTTTTTCTTCTCCCAGTTGATCTGGACAACGTCCACCTGATATCCCATTCTTTTGAAAGCTTCTGTAGCCAGTTCTACATCGATTCCCGTCGATACACCATCCTCATTCAGATAATTGTATGGTGGATAGTTGTCACTGCCGAGAGTAATAACAGGCTTTTCGGTTTCTTCTTTCGTGTTATCTGTGTTTTTACACCCTGCCAGGGTGACTGCTAAAATTCCCGCAAGCAGAATGCCTGCAATCACTCTTTTTCCTTTCATTTTCTGTCTATCCCTAACTCTCCTTTTTGATTCTTCTATGTCCGGTTACTTTCCATTCGTCACTGTACAGTGACCTGCGGTTCGGTACCCCCCCGCCTGATTTTATACTTCTTATCGTCTTTTCCAGCACCTTCATCTCAACCGGTTTTGAAACATGTGCATTCATACCGGCTGCCAGAGAATGCTGAATGTCCTCTGAGAATGCATTGGCAGTCATGGCAATGATCGGTATCGTCTTTGCCAGTTCATGGGAACTTCTGCGGATTGCCCTCGTCGCCTCATAGCCATTCATAACAGGCATCTGCACATCCATCAGTATCATGTCATAATCACCTGGAGCAGACTGCTCAAATGCCTTCAAAATCTCTTCACCATTTTCACAGATGGTACATTCCGCACCTGCTATCTTTAACAGTTCCGTCAGGATCTCTGCGTTCAACTCATTATCCTCTGCACACAGGAATTTCATTCCCTGCAGGATATTACCATCCTGCTCATCTGTTTCTTCTTGTGTCACCAGAGCAACTGTTCTATCCTCTGCAATTTTCAGATCCATGAGAACCTCAAAACAGCTTCCCTGTCCCAATTCACTCTCCACATCAATGGTACCTCCCATTGCCTCAACCAGATTCTTAGTAATCGCCATTCCAAGTCCGGTTCCCTGTATTTTATTTGTAAGGGAACTTTCCGCACGGGTAAACGCATCAAAAATTGTATCCTTGAAATCTGCCGACATTCCCATACCATTATCGCTAACTAAGAAACGGTACTTTGCATAGACAGATGACTTTGTCTCACATTCTTCTACAAAGAACTGAATTTCCCCACCTTCCTGGGTATACTTCACTGCATTGGAAAGCAGGTTGCTGAAAATCTGTATCAGGTGAACCTGATCCCCATTCACCCACTCATGTTGAATATTTTCTTTTATGATTGTAAGGGTCTGCTGCTTTTCATATATTTGAGTATGAAATATAGTGTCAAGTTCCTGTACAAGATCCAGAATAGAAAAGTCAGAATACTTAAATACTGTTTTTCCCGCCTCAATCTTGCTCATATCCAGAACGTCATTGATAATTCCCAACAGATGCTGCGATGAAATATCTATTTTATCTGCATACTCTATAACTTTTGCTTTATTACCTGCATCATGTCTGATCAAAGATGTGATACCAATGATTGCATTCATAGGTGTGCGAATATCATGTGACATATTAGACAGGAAATCCGTTTTCGCCTTATTTGCATTTTCAGCTGTCTGTAAAGCCTCTGTTGCAACGTTCTTTGCCTTTTTCAGTTTTTGATTGACTACTTCCATTTCCTTCATTGTCTGTAAATGAAGTTCATTATTCCTTTTTTCATATTCTGCTTTTTGATCTGCAAGACTAAGTCTGGAAATACTGTAAAATAATCCGGCAAAAAGCAAAAATATAAAACCTGCCATGAGTAGTGTTGTACGCAGCACCGTTTTCTGGTAATCCCTCAGCACATTGTCAACAACTCCCTTTGCCACAATGCATACCAACATGGTGTTGTTGCTTTCGATCGGGCAATACCCCAGATAATAGGGGTTCTGTTTTCCCAAAAGTGCAACTCCGGATTCTCCGTTATCAAACTTCTTTTTGAACAAATCAGCCTCTTCTTCTGTAATAGCCTGTTCCCCTTTTAAATGTTTTAACAAAGAATAATTACGCTGGTATTTATCACCACTCAGGTTCGTATACGTAATATTTCCGTCATGATCCAGCATGAACAAATATGCTTTCCCATCATAACCTTTCAGTTTTAACATGGAATCCAGTTTCGAATGATCATACACAGTTCCAATTGCCGTATAGGTTTCCCCATTGATCGTGTATTCCTGACATGGAATCGCAACCAGATAACCGTCTTTTTTCTTCTGATCATAATCAAGACGCACCAGTTTTCCAATATTGTATCCGTTCTTTAAGTCCAGCAGAAATTTACTTGGCATATCAATCCGCATTTTTGTTCCATCTACTGATATTGCCTGACCATTTTCCTGAAGGAATATAAGAGTACTTTCCGATTCTTTTTCCCATGCTTCAAAGAAACTTTTGTTCGTATCTGTTTCAAGAGACAGCTCCCTCTCATGAAGTAAGAATTCCTCAACCAACTGCAGCTGGCTGTAGTATCCACTCACCTGAAGATCATAGGTCTGCTGTATCTGTTCAACAACAGCTCCCATACTGCTTTTTCCATTTTCGCTGATATACTTATTAGACTTACTTATAAAATACTTGATGCAAACTAAGCTTAAAAGAATCATAAGTAGTATAAGCAACAGCCTTGTTATTTTTTTTCTTTTATTTACCGCTTGTTCTATCTCCACTTTTACTGTTCAACCTCTATATAGTCTTCCGGTGCTGACGGCTGCTGTCCATTTGACATTGCTTCGGTCCATGCACTTGATAATGTTGTATCTTTAAGCTGCTCAATCTCACATTTCGGATTTGTTTTTTTCAAAACGGACATTGTGGTGTCTGTAAGAAGAATCGAGTATTCCTTTTCTTTGTCTATTTTCTTATCATTAACTGTTAAGTCCTTTAACGAAAATCCACTTTCCTCTTGACTGACGATCATTTTCATACCGGATGCAATTGGTAATTCGTATTTATTGGTTACATAAAAATTCTCATCAGCATCGGCGAGATAATTTTCTACGAGTTCATAAACCTGTTTACCATTGATTTTTGCAACATATAATGCTGTATCTGAACTCTTCGCTGTCATCATGCCAACCCGGCTGCTGGTGCATTCTCCTTTGCACATAGAGGAAGTGAAATAATAATATGGCACCAGAGCCAGCTGTGCATCATTTTCTTCTCTGATCGTAGTTAAAATGGAAGATGCTGCATCACGGCCATTTCTATCGTTCAGTGAAATGGAATATTCATTTTCAAAATTCACCGTTGCTTTTTCTTCTGGATCTTTACGATTCATTACACTGCGAAAAGTATCATAAGCCTGTGTTTCATCCATTTCCCCTGACAGTAATCCGTGAACAGCCTCAAGACTTGCATCAAATGATTTTTGAGCGGAATATCGGATATAAACAGCATTATGATTAATTTCCTCTTCCAGTCCAGGCACATCCTGCATCATGGTTGGAACATCTGTATTCAATGAAATAACACCGCTTCCATCCGCAATCAGCTTTTGCCCCTGTTCTGAAATCATACAATCCAGCACATCCAGTGCAGTATCCAGTTTCTCCCGGTCTTTTTCCAGGTTTTTGTTAAATGCAATGTTTAAGGACGGAGTCATGTACACATAGGATTCATCCGATATCTGTGAAAAGTAAGGAACGCGGATCAGCTCCGCATCCATCTGTTTCTGCAGCTGCTGCATAACCGTCGGATGTCCATGAAACATTGCTGATTTTCCCTCGACAAACATCTGGGTTCCTGTATCGATGTCAACATTGATATCTTCTTTACCAAAGTGCGAGTCCTTCAGAAACTGACTGGTTTCTGAAAAAATACGTTTCCATAATGCATCATCAAACTTTACTTCATCCGCTGCAGTTTCTGCACCGTTTCGCCATTCAATACCATCCAGGCTTGTAAACTCACCGATTGCCGCTGCCTGGATGATTTCATTATTAGACCATTCTTCCCCAAGATCCATGGAATACGGTTTTATGCCATTATCATAAAACTGCTGACAGGCCT
>OJMH01003275.1_pt1 | contig 12222 bp, 7 predicted proteins | sample 1597111 | NCBI WGS metagenome assembly OJMH01 (sample SAMEA2452115, study PRJEB22498) | human gut metagenome | reverse complement strand
GACCATGCTGCATCCGCCGCCGTCCTTCAGGCTTCGCGCGGAGGCTTCCAGACTGGAGGAAGAGCAGACCGTGTCGATGACCAGATCGAACTGCCGCTCGCGCGTATTGAAATCCTCCGGCGGGATGGCGCGGCCGATTCCGCACCGGGCCGCGAGTTTCCGTCGTCCGGGCGACGGATCGACGCCGGTCGTGTCGCATCCGAGAAGCTTCGAGGTCTGGGCGGCGAGGTTGCCGACCGGACCGAGCCCGATCACCGCGACGCGTTCCGGCAGAGGTTTCCGGCGGCAGAAGGGGTGCAGCCCGATGTTGATGAACCGCAGGAAACCGGCGAGTTCCGGCGGCAGCCCGTCCGGCAGCGGCAGCAGCAGCGAGCCGGGACGGGGGCGTGCAGATTGCAGTGTCCGGCCGAGCTCTCCGCCATCGACGGGAAGACGAAACAGTGTTGTCCGTCCGCGGTGTGTCCGGTCCGGATGTAGCCGGGCTGCACCGGCCGGCCTTCCCGGATGGAAAAGAGCTCGGTTCCGGGGCTGACCGTGCTGAAGTCGGTGAAGAGCACGCAGCCGCCCTCCGGCGGAACGTATTCTTCGGTGGTGAATGACACGTTATCCAGCCCGTTGAATGTCAGAATTTTGCGAATCATGTTCCCGTTTCTCCTGTTCGTTGGCGACGGTTTCCAGAATTTCCATGGTTTTCAGGCTGTCCCGGAGCGTGGCGAGTCCTTCGCGCGGCTCGTTTCCCCGCACGCAGTCGAGGAAATAGCGCAGTTCGGTTTCGTAGCCCATTTTGATGTTGCTGTTGCCGAACGCGGCGAATTCCCAGTGATGTGAATTTCCATGCGGCGACGGCGCGGGCGGGTAGTAGTCGAGCGAGGCGAAGGCGTTGGTGAAGATCATGCTGCGGTCGGCGAAGAACAGCTCGGTTCCGAATTTCAGGTTGCCGTATTCCGGCGCGACGAAGGTGTGCAGAAGGGCGTTCATCCGTTTTCCGGCGGCGTCCTTCAGCCGGATCTCCGTCAGGATGTTTTCGCCGGAAAACCGGACTTCGGAGGTGACTTCCGCGATATCCTCGAGGAACGATGCCGCGAGGTTGACCGGGTGGACCGCCTGAACGGCCAGGTACCTGCGCAGGAACGAGAGGTCGTCCGTTCCCGGCATTCCGTAGATTTCGTCGGAGCGGTAGGGGCCGCTGGTGAAATAACGCACGATGCCGTACTCCGGCGCGCCGGTCCGGTGCTCCGCCATGAGCCGCCCGGCTTCGCGGATTACCGCGCTGTGACGCATCATGAAGCCGACCTGGCCGTAGACTCCGGCCGCTTCCGCCCGTCCGGCCAGCTCCCGCGCCTGCCGGACGTCGGCGCCGGACGGCTTTTCCGTATAGAACGGGATTCCGCATTCGATGCAGAACGCGCCGGCCTCGAAGTGCAGTTGCGGCGGCCCCACGACGATCACCGCCTCCGGCCGTTCGCGCCGGATCATTTCCCGGTAGTCGGTGTAGGCGTGTGCCGCGCCGTGTCTGCGGCGGTTCGTTTCCGCCTCCTCCGGGTCGAGTGAACAGACCGCCAGCAGCGCCGCGTCCGGCAGGCCGGAGAGGGCGGGATAGACAAAGCGGTTGGCATGATTCCCGCAGCCGATGAAACAGATTCCGATTTTTTTCATTGGATACACTTTCCGTTTGTTTGCGTCTGCTGATATTATGCGTTATTTTAGTGAAAACGGAATGGAGAAAGGATTTATAATGATGGAGAAAACCGTTGTATGCGTCAATTGATTCAACCGCACCTGCTCGGCATCGACACCGGACATGCGCCGGGATTCCGGTTCGACTCGCCGGGAGCGATCGACGAAACCTGCCTTGTCATGTGTTTCCGCACTCCCGTCCGGATTCTGACCCGGAACGGCGTCGAAACCGGCGCGCCGGGATGCTGCATCCTGCACAGTCTCGACTTCAGGGAGTATCATTTCAGTGTGCCGGGCTCCCGCGAGGGATTCCGCAACGACTGGCTGAAGGCCGCTTTCGAGGTCGTCTCGCCGATCGTTGCGGAGCTGAAGCTGCCCTACGACACGCTGTTGCCGACCGGGCGGCCGGATCTGCTCGAATCCGGCATCGCGGCGATCCGGGCGGAGCTCGAAAATCCCGACGGGTATTCGGATACCGCGGTCCGGCTGCTGCTGCACCAGCTGCTGCTGACCGTCCGGCGCGCCTATACGGAAGAGATGCGCTGCCGGACCGTGATGACGCCGAGCGAGCGCGACTATTACCCGGCGTTCCGGAAAATCTGCGATTCCCTGCGGAAGGAGTACCGCCGCGAGTTCCGCATCGGTTCCCTCGCCGCCGAAGTGAATCTGAGCCCGGAGCGGTTTTCGGTCCTCTACCGGAAGTTTTTCGGCAGGTCTCCCTACGCGGAGCTCATCGACGCGAGGATACTTGCCGCGAAGCGTCTTCTGACCAGCACCGCTTTCACCGTCAAGGAGATTTCCGCCATGTGCGGCTGGCAGGATCAGTATTATTTCTCGCGTCTGTTCAAGGAGAAATGCGCCGTTTCTCCCCGCGATTTCCGGCGGCACTACAACCGTTACGCCAAATAAGCGGTTTTCTCCCGGCGGAGCGTCCCGCCTGTGGTATCGCGGCCGTTCCGGATATTGCATGAAAATGCAATGAAAAGCGATGAAACCCGCTGAAACGAAAATGGTTGCAGAGACCTGAAGAAACAACGGGGGCAGGAACGGGCGATGATTTCGCAATTCCTGCATGCATGATTTCTTCGGTTCGAACAGACTTGTGCCGTGGCTGGAGTTAGTCGTTTAAATGTCAGCCGAATCGGAAGAAAACGGTTGGGTGTATCGTTATTTCAGTATAAAATCGGCGGAATCTTTTTCAATTGGCACCTGATAATACAAAAAATATGGATTATTTCAATATTTGACTTGCATCTGCGTGAAAAATGTACTATTATTTATATAAGAATCTTTTTTTGAGTATGATCATGAGGTCAAACACAGAGTGCCGTTTTCTTCCGGTTCAGCCGCACGGAGATGTCTCCGGGGCGGCTGGTTCCGCTCACCCTGTCGATTCCATATCTCCGGCTCCCGAAGGTTCGCTGAGGATTCAGCGAACTTGCGCCGAACGAAGTGAGGCGCAAGCAAGCAAGCAAGCAAGCAAGCAAGCAAGCAAGCAAGCAAGCAAGCAAGCAAGTCTTATGCCATATGTCTTTGTGATGTAGGGCGTTCTATCTTTTTTGCAGATTATTTCTGCAATTCATTCTATTTTGTCAAAGACCGCTTTCCCCCTGTTTTCCGGGGAGGGCGGTTTTTTGTTTTTGACCGGGAATTCAACTAACAGAGAGGCGTTCTGAATGGACAGGAAACAAGAGGTTTTCGCAGACGGTATCGGGCAGATTCATTTTGCCGGCGGCATGATTCGTTTTGATTTCGTGACGCTTCAGCCGGAGCAGGAAGGCAAGGCGCCGATCCCGGCTTCGAATCTTCGCATCATTATGCCGCCGCAGGGATTTCTCAGCGCTTTCCATTCGATGCAGCAGCTGATCGACAAGCTGGTTGAAGCCGGTGTTCTGCAGAAGAACGGTACGGCCGCTGCAGAGGAAAAATAATCCCGGGATCGGATGTCAATGGTGTTGTCGACACAACGGCAGACTCTCTCCTGCGGGCCGGTATATTCGGTTGAATCGTCCGGGCCGGTTTTGTCCGCTTCCGGCACCGGCGCGTTCCGGGTGTCGCAGGCCGGGATCGTCCATGCCGGAGGAGTCGCCGCGATTGCGGTGAACGGCGGTTGTCCCCGCGGTGCGGCTGTGGTTTCCGTGTCGGTGACGTTTCGGCGGCTGCTGTACCGGTTTGTCGGATCCTGCCTCCGGGAATTGACGGGTGTGTGCATTGTTGCTTCCGCCCTGAAGGGCCGCGCCGTCCGCCGCGGAAGAGGGGGTGTCCGGCATCTGCCGGTCCGGTTTTTCCGGGAAGGAGGCGTTTCGCTTCCGGCCGGGAGGCTGCGGCTATGAGCATCATGATGAGTCAATGGAACACACGGATGAAAGCAGGGAATTTCCGGAGCGCTCCGGAAATATCCTGCTGTTTGTATTGACAGGACAGAAATACTCGCTGTTGAGATAAAAAACAAAGAAACCAAGGGAGTTATGCTATGAGTATCATCTACACAGTCGACCCTGCGGAAGTTGCGTCCGAAACCAATTTCCACACGATTCAGGAGGCGATCGACGCGGCGGCCGGAGTTGCCGGGGCCGGGAATCCGGTGGAAATCAGGATTGCCGCCGGAATTTATAAGGAGGCGCTGACATTCCCCGCCGGCAAGGGCAACATCACGCTTTCCGGCGCCCGGGCGGGAGTCGACGCCTCTTCCCCGGAGCGCGGCACAGGCGAGACTGTGCTGGTCGGTTACATCCTCGGCGCCGACGGCGGCGGCGCCCTGACCAACGTGACCATCGACGGCATGACGATCGAGGCCGCTTCTCAGGCGCAGATCGAGGCCGGGGAGATTCGCAACAGCGGCAATGTTCCCTATCACGGGGTGATCTGGTCGCAGTATCAGAGCGACGGCTTCACTTTGAAGAACAACATCATCACCAACGCCGGAAATCCCGCCAAGGGTACGATCTGGCTTGGTGCTCAAGAGAATGCGACGATCACCGGAAACCGGGTGACCACGGTACTGCCGGACGGGGAGGTCAAAAAGGAGGCCACGCTGGGAATCGGCGGGACCTCCGGCACGACCACGATCACCGGGAATGTCTTCGATTCCGCTCATAATGCCGTCAACCTGAGCGGGAACAACGGCGGGGACATCACCATATCCGGGAACCACATTCTGAATGCCGCCAAATGCGGCATTCAGGTGACCAGCGCTCCCGCCGGAGGAAGCATTTCGATCACCGGCAATGTGATCGACAATTACGGTTCGGCCGTTTCCGGAAAAGCGGAGGACGAAGCGGCCATCGCTTTCCAGAAGCGCGGCGGGGCCGGGAATGAAGCGGTGGTCACCGTCACCGGCAACAGCGTCAAGGGGGATTACGATGTGCCGCTGCTCTTCTTCAGCAACAATCCCGCGGACGTTGCGGGGTCCGTCATCAGGGACAACGTATTTCAGGGCGGCAGTTCGACCGGCGTCTACATCAAGACTTCCCAGGGAGTGCAGACCGCCGATCTGGCGGTCGCCGATAACTTCTATCTGAATGCAGCCGGCGCCCAGCTGACGGAGGTTCCGGCTGTCCAGGTGGAGAGCGATTCGACGGTGAACACCACGCCCGATCCGGAGGCTGCCGTCATTTCTCCGGCTGTCGTCGTCGAAACCGGCGCTTCGGTCGTGATTGTCGATGCGGCCTGGGCTGCCTGCGAAGCCGGAACGCTGGTAATGGCCGGGGGAAAATGCTACACGATCGGCGTGAATGCTTTCGGGACTGTTCAGGCGGCGGCCGATGGTGTGGAAACCGGCGGCACGGTCAGGATTCAGGCCGGGGTTTACGATGAGAATCTGATGCTCACCAGGAGCATGACATTGCTCGGGGCTGCCGGAAATGGCACGGTGCTCAATGGCGGTATCGGGGCCGCCGCCGATCATATTGTCATTGACGGGCTTTTCATTCGTCCCGGCAGTGTCAATACGGTTGATGCGAATGGCGACGCCGCCGCCGGCGTATCAGTCGAAAAGCACGGCATTACCGGCCTGACGGTCCGAAACTGCCGGATCGATTGCTCGGCGGCGATAGGCGGCAATGTGAAGGTTTACGGCATTACCGCCGGCTTGGGAAGCCGTTCCTATTATTCTTCCGCCGTTACGCTTGAGAATAACCGCATTACCGGTTATACGACGGGAAACGCCGTTTCTGCCACGGCCCAGAACGGGATCTATCTGCGGTTTGTGAGCGGTGCGACTGTCTCCGGCAATACGGTTGAAGGCTTTTCCCACCATCTGATGCAGTTCCAGGCTGGCAGCGACGCAACGGTGACGAACAACGTTGTCCGGGATACGGACCGTAACGGCATTCAATTCGGAGCCACTGCTTCCGGAAGCAATCTCGTAAAAGGCAATGCCGTTTCGGACTGCCGGGGAGCCAGCAGCGATGACGCGGCGATTGTGCTCCGCAATGACGGAACCGGCTCCATGACGGTAACCGGAAACGAGGTGACCGGCAATAAGACCGGTGTCTACATCTCCGAAGTTACCGATGTAACGCAGCTGGAGATCACCGGTAATATCATCGACGGCAATACGATCGACATCGCCGGAAACAGTGCGTCCGACATCACTTTGAGCGGCAACAACTATGGAGCGGATGGCGAAGCCGTCGTCAGCCAGCAGGGCGCCGGGAAGCTGGATCCCGGTGCGTCTGCTTCGGCGGAGACCGCCACGACCTCCATTTTCATCAATCCGGCCTGGGCGGGACAGACGACCGTTATCGGTCCGGACGGCAAATTCTACACGGTCGGCGTCAACGCCTTTACGAAGGTTGATGCGGCGGTAATCACCGCAGACACCCTTAATCTGGATGTGACCGGGCCGGCCGCCTGGCTGGGACGCCAGACCATTGATCTGAGCGGGGCTGTGGGCAAAACCACCGTTACGTTCCACGATATCACCGACTCCACCGTCGGCGCCTATCGCACCTATTTGAACGGTAACGGCTCCACGGTTGTCACTTTCGATAATGTGAATGCCGGCTGCTCTGTTTTTATGAAGAATCTGAGCGAAGTCGTGCTTACCGGTGATTCGCAGGTGCAATTTACAGCTTATAACAATTACGACAGTCAGAGCACGCCTACATTCACGAATGTCGGAAAGCTGACCGTCAACGCAGGGACTGTTTGTCATTTCGACAATCCGAATCAATACGGGTTGGGGGAAACTGCTATTTCCGGCGCCGGCACGATCAAAACTGCCGGAAACATGCTTGTCGGCGGCAACACGAATCAATTTGTCGGAACTTTGGAGATCGCCGGCAGCGTGACGATGGAAAGCGTCGAAAGCGGTTTCGCCAACGCGTCGCAGATCATCAACAACGGCACGATGTACTGCAACGCCGCCGGCACCATGGTTTTCGGTCAGAAGATTACCGGTTCCGGCATGATCACAGCCAGGAAGGAGGGCGGGACCGAGGTCGTGATTACCGGCGATCTTTCCGGCTACACCGGCAAATTCGACGCGCTTTCGGGGAACACGATCAAACTCAACACCACGCTGAACGACACGGTCAATCTCTCTCACTCCGGCGGTTCTGCCGGGACGGTGGAGCTGAACGGGGACGGCAGCGGAAAAACGGTTACGGTCAACAGCACGACGGATACCTCCACGGCGCTGAAGGTCTTCATGAACTGGAACGATGTTCTCGTTCAGGCCAACGGCAATGCGGAAACGAAGGTGTACGGAACCATTTTCCTCGGCAGCAATGAGGGCGGAGCTTCCGTCTCCGACCTCGAGGTAAGGCTTTCCGCAATGAATCTGACCGGTGGGTCGGTCGGTCACATCTATCTCGGCGGCAGGGGCGATACCATCAATGACGGCGACGATGCCGATAAAAATGCGATCGTGCTGCATGTCGATTCCGCTTATTCCACGATTTACGGAGCGGGAGAAAACGGTACGGTCAACGGCGACATCACCATCAACGTCACCGATAAGGCGTGCGGTCTGCCCTCTACTTTCGCCCCGAACGGGCAGATTTATGGCGGCGGAACCGGTAATACGATCAACGGCAATGTGAATATCAATGTCAATGCCGGAGAGGCATCGGTCGGAGATATCTACGGTGCCAATGCTTCCGGGGCAATTGACGGCGACATCAATATCACGCTTTCCTCCGGAAAAGTGAGGCAGCTGTACGGACTCCGTAACGGCAGTGCCTCCGGCAGCAGCGTGAAGAATATTGTCATCAATGTGGAAGGCGGCAGCGTCGATGATATTCGCGGCGGCAACTCCTCGGCCGGCAAGGTGCCGGGTGAATTCCGCGCCGACTGTGTGCAGATCAACCTGACCGGAGGGGAAGTGACCGGCAAGCTTTATGGCGGGTCGCAGCTCAATGCGGGCAGGATTGACATCGTTGTTGACGGTGCATCTGCCGGGGATATCTATGCCGGCAGCAAATACGGCACTGTCGGAAATACCTCGGTTGAAGTGAAATCCGGCACGGTTTCCGGCAGCATTTGCGGCGGCGGCGCCGGCGGATCGTCGGCTCTTGGTTATTCGGCTGTCGACAATGCAGAAATTGTCGTCTCCGGCGGCAATGTGACCGGAACGATTTACGGCGGCGGTTCTTCGGGGGACGCCACCGGGAATGCTTCGATTGAAATCACCGGCGGAGAAGTCAACGACATCAGCCTTGGCGGAGCAGGCGGCGCTGTTGTCAATTCGACATTGAAAATCAGCGGAGCCGATACCGTGGTCAATGGCAATATTACAGCCGATTCCTTGAGCGGCGATGCGGAGATATCGATCACCGGTACTGCGGTCAACGGCATTACCATGAACGCCGAAGGAAACAATCTGCTGATCAACAACGGAAGAGTCGAAGGGGAAGTCTCCTCCGACGGCGCGCTGGCTATTTCCGGCAAGGGTGTTTTCACGCAGGCGATCACGGCGGCGACGCTGACGGCGGCGGATGGGCTGACTTTTGAAGTCTCCGCCGCCGATCTTGCGAAGCCGCTGGTCAACCTGACCGGCGCCGAAGCCAGTACGCTCGGCAACATCACTGTGAAGCTGACCGATGGTTCCCTGAGCGATTTTGCCGGCAAACAGCTTGTGAGCGGCAATCTGGCCGGAGATGTCAACCTGACGCTCTCCGACGGCAGTTCGACGGCGGAGGTGGTCACTTCCGGCGATCTCTTTGTCAACAGCGAATGGAGCTCGAAGAAGGAAGGAGAGCTGGTCGAACTGGATGGCAAATTCTATGTCATCGGCAAAACCGCGTTCGCTTCGGCGGATGAAGCCGCCGCGAGGGCGGCCGCCGGAGACAGCGTCCATATCCGTAGCGCGGCTTTGCAGACGCTCGGGACCGGCAAGGCCATGACTGCCGAGACGGTCTACATCGGCAAGTGGAATGCCGTAAGCGGCGATCCCGATACCGGGAACGTCGGCTCGCTGACGCTCGGCACCGGTTCCCGGCTGGCGGCGAATAAGGTTTATGTCGGTACTGCGAACGAAGTGCTCGGCGCCCGTTCCTCGCAGCTGATCGTCGAAAGCGGCGCGCAGCTCTCCACCGGCGCCGAGACGCTGAACATCCGCTACGACGGCTATGTCAAGTTCAACGGCTGGGACGGTAAGACGGTATCGAACGTCACCATCTTCAATGTCGGCGGTTTCGCCGATGTCGACGCCGCCCACCTGACCGGCAATTCGTTGCAGGTGGCAGCCGATACGACCAATCCGCTCTACGCCACGGCCGGAGCAGCCAAACTGACCATGACCAACGGCGCAGAGCTGGTTCTGACCGGCGGCATTGAGCTTGGGCGCAAAAAGAACCGTCACGGCATTCTCGAGCTCGACAATGCCGCTGTCGTGAGCCAGAGCGGAATTGTCTATGTCGGGTGGGACACGACGACGCCGGGCGAGTTCGGCACCGGCGAACTCCATCTGAAAAACGGTGCGAGCCTGACCGCCGTCAACGTCGTCGTCAATACCGGTAGCACGGCCACGGTTGAGTCGGGCAGCTCGCTCAGGGCGGATGTCGCCAACAACGGCGCGGTCAATGTCTCCGGCGCGGTCGACCTCTCCGGCAATTTCACCGGAAACGCCATCAATTTCAGCGGGCCGACACAGCTTTCCAGCACCGGCGGCTTCACGCATGAGGCCGGGTTGAAAACAGACAGCCTTACTGAAATCGGTGCGGGGAGTTATCAGTTCAGCTCTCTGCTGTTCGACGCGGACGCCGCAAATCAGCAGAGCGTCGAAGTCACTTTCGCCTCCGGCGCCGATGTCAGGGTATCCGGCGTCATGGAAATCGACCGCCGTGTCAACGACGTCGTGCTCGATGCCGTCAAAGGTTCGATCCGGCTTGAAGCGGGAGCATCTGTCACTGTCGGCACCGAAAGTACGAACACCGGAAAGTTCTATAACAAGGTGAAATCCTCCACGATGGTTGACGCCGACGCAGTCCTGACGGTCTACGGCGAGTTCCAGAACAAGGGCGAGGTCACTGTCAACGGCACGCTGAACCTTTACAGCGTCGGCGGTCTGGGCGAATCCTTCGCCGGACGCGATAAAAACAATGGAACCGTGTCTGTTTCCGGCGGAATCGTGAACTATTCCGATACGGCGTCCAGCTCCGGCTGGTTCGGCATCGGGGCTAAAATTCACAATTCCGGCTGGGAGGATGTGACGGAAGCCGGTTCCCGGGTCGTCATCTCCGATGGCGGTTCTCTGAATCTCGCACTCCGCGAAGAAAACAGCTACGAATATGCGTTCTGCGTCGGCACCGGCGCGGAATTGAAACTTGACGGCAGCCAGGGGGCCGTTTCGGTCAACACCGCCGGAGTGAGTCTGCTCAACAACGGTGCGATCACGATGAATGCGAACTCGACCGTCACCGTGGCCGCGTTGCAGAACAACGGCACGATCAGTATGGATTACAATTCCACGCTGGCGTTCGGGTCCTTCGAGAATGCCGGAACCATCTCCATCACTCTTGACGGATATTGCGGCGGCGAGAAGAAGCTGCTTCTGGATTACACCGGCAGCGAAACCCTGACCGGTGAATATTACAGCAAGTTGCTGGGCAGCAGCTGGAACGACGCCTGCTTCACGGTGGAGAACAATGATCTCTATCTGAATTATGATTCCGCTGTCGTGGTTTACGTCAACAGCACTTACTCGGAGGAGAACTGCGGCGGCCACACCTGGGGCGTTGACGCCTTCGCGGATCACGAGTCCGCCATGGCGAAGAACCCGGTGAGGGTGGTTTCCTGCGGCGGCGAGTTCAGCAGCACCGTCGCGTTGAACAGCAAGGAAGGGCAGATCGACGGCGGAACCTACAAGCCGCTGCTGGCCGGCCATCTGGTCAACACCGACGTCAAAAACTGGGATGACCACGAGGGAAATCTCACGGTCAGGATCAATGACGGCACCTTCACCAGCAACGTCATCGGCGCGGACGGCGTCGCCGGCGGATCTTCGGAACGTACCGGAAATGTCTCTATGACGATCTCCGGCGGAACCTTCAGCAAGCAGGTCGCCGGCGGCATGTATCTCGCCCATACCGACAGCAGGGGCAGCGTTATTCTGACCGGAGATATCGACCTGACGATCTCCGGCGGCACGTTCGACGGGCGCATCTATGGAGGAAACTTCGGCATCAACGATACGGTTTCCGGCCGGATGTCGATGAAAGGCAACATCAACCTCACGATTGATGCGGGCAAGGCGCTGACCGTCAACGAGCATATTTCCGCCGGTTCCAGAGGCCGCGGCACGGTGGATGGAAACGTCACCGTCACCGTCACCGGCAACGGCGACAACCTGACTTTCGACGGACTCCTTTTCGGCGGCTGCAGCGGCGACCTCTACCGTACGAACAACGGCGTCCGCACGGCCGATACAAGTGTCACGGGTGACCGGAAACTGGTGTTCGACGGCTTCAGCAACGGGTTCGACGGCACGGTCTCCATGTTCGAAAGCGTCCGTTTTGCGGGCGGCTCTTCCGTTGCATTCACGAATGCGGCATTGAACCTCTCGGACATCTCGAACTGGGATTTTGAGTTCGGCAGCTCGTTAAGCGGCGTCAACCGTAATAATTTTGCGGGTGATACGCTCAATTTCGACCTCACCGGCTGGGCGGGCGATCAGTGGGAAGTAATGTCCGGGAGCGCCTCGGCATTCTCCGGCTGGAACGACGCTTCCAGGGTGACTCTCGGCGGCGAATCGGCGGCATGGGATTCCGATATCTCGGGATGGTGCAGTTCGAATTACCAGCTCACGCTGGAAGAGGACGGCGACGGCAGAAAATTGATCATTGCAGGCAAACTTGCTTAAATACAGGAAAGGAAACAGCAGATGCAGGACGAAGAAAAGATGTGGTATGAAGCACCCGCAATCGAGGAGCTTTCCTCCCGGTTGTTCCGGGGAAGCGAAGGTGAACCGGGAGGCGAGGGGTCCGGCGGAATGCCGCCGGACGGCGACGGAGATCCGCTGGTCTAGAATGTCGGAGCTGGTATTGCCGCTGCGGACCGGATCCCCGCTGATCGTGCGGGATTCGGCCGCAGGCCGGCCGG
>OJMH01003272.1_pt1 | contig 12232 bp, 9 predicted proteins | sample 1597111 | NCBI WGS metagenome assembly OJMH01 (sample SAMEA2452115, study PRJEB22498) | human gut metagenome | reverse complement strand
TGTCAGTAGGAACCCCGGGAATCCCGGGCGGTGCCATCGCATCCTTCGCAGCCCTCGCAACTATGGCAGGCCTGCCGGCAGGTGTTATGGGTGTTTATATCAGTATCAATACACTCTGCGATATGGGTGCTACCTGCGTTAACGTTATTGGCGATATGGCAGGCTGTGTAGTTCTGAAAGAGAAAATTAAGCTTGAGGATTAATACATAAGGAATACAAAAAAGTTGTTGTATCTTTTCATATTGGAAATGAAAAGTACAACAACTTTTTTATCACCCTTTAACAGCTCCGCTCATTAAACCATTCTCTATTTTTTCCTGGAAGAAAATATACGCAATAATTACCGGAATGGTTGTAAGACAAATTCCTGCCATGCTGGAACTATAATCTGTACTGTATTCTCCAAAAAATGCAAGAAGTCCCATAGAAATAGTACCTTTATCTTTATCAGAAATAAAAATAAGAGGAAACAACAGGTTATTCCATACCTGTATAAAATTAAAAATTGAAACACTTACAATTCCCGGAACTGACAGTGGCAAAATCATCTTAAAAAATACTTGATAAATATTTGCTCCATCAATTACCATCGCTTCTTCTAATTCTGTCGGAATTCCATTCATAAATCCAGTAAGAATCAAAATTGTCATTGGAAAACAAAACGCCGCATAAAGCAAAATCAATACCGGATAATTATTCATAATTCCAAGTTTTCCAAAAATATAAGACAACGGAATTAATACCGCCTGAATAGGAATCATCATTCCTGAAATAAACAGTAAATATATTTTTGATTTTCCGCGAAACTTAAATTTTGCCAGAACATACGATGCCATTGCTCCAAAAAGACCTGATATCGCAAGAGTTCCAACTGCAAGAATAATTGTATTCAAAAAATATCTTCCTATATTTCCCACATTCCATGCAGTTAAATAATTTTCTATCCGTAATTTCTTAGGTAAAGCAGTAAATGATGAAAATATTTCCAAATTTCCTTTAAAAGAACAGAAGATTGAAAATACCATCGGATAAATATTGATCAAAGCAACTATAATAAATATCAGAAATCCTATATAATACCCTGCGGAATGTTTTTTTGTTTTCATGATCTATCCCCCCTAATATTCTATGGATTCTTTCTGATTCATAAGTTTCAAACTAAAAATAGAAACAGCAGCACTTAATACAAAGATGACCGTAGCAATCGCACTTCCAGTTCCATAATGACCATATCTATAAGCTTCATTATACATTAAAAGTGCTGGTACAATAGTACAGTTACTGGTTCCTCCTGTAGGTGTCAGAATGTATACAGTATCAAAAATCTTTAATACTCCAGTGATTACCATGATCGTAGACATTTTTAATGGTTCCCAAAGCATTGGAATATAAAGATTCCAAATCTTTTTCCAGCCAGTTGCTCCATCTAATTCTCCTGCTTCCAAAACAGAATCCGGTATAGAAGTAAGACCAGCCAAACAAATGATCATATAATATCCTACACTGGTCCATGTACTGACAACAATCAGACATATCAAAGAAGTTTTAGGATTAACCAGCCACTGCTGAATATAATTTCCAAGTCCAATTTTAATAAGAAGACTATTCAGAATTCCCTTGTCAGTAGGAAAATAAATAAAATTCCATAACAATGCTACTGCTGTCACTGATAAAATCATAGGAATAAAAAATGCAGCTTTAAAAAATCTCTGTCCTTTTTTGAAATGATGGATCAGTAATCCAAGTCCAAATCCAATAGGAACCTGCAAAATAACACTTACAACAACGTAAATAAGAACATTCTGCAACGACTTAAGAAAAACTGCATTATGGAACAGATTACTATAATTCTTAAATCCTACAAATTTAAGCGGCACCGCCTGAAGCCCAGGCCAGTCATTAAATGAAAAATAGACAGACATAACTACAGGTATCAATTCAAAACAAAGATAGATCAATACTGCAGGTATCAAAAATACCGCAATAACTTTCTTATTTTTCCTTATTTTTTCCAAAATAACCCCTCCTCTTTTCTATTTTTGAGTAAACAAAAGGAAGGGTGCTCTCCCCCCTTCCTTTTGCTTTATCTGTCAGCTCTGTGGACGGTTTGCATCAATATCTGCCTGAATAGTCTGTGCTGTATTCTCAGCGGAATCAGACAGCATCATGTTCAAAATTCCATTTCTTGAAGTATCTACTAATGTAGAGCAGGTATCATAGTCAAAATATTCTCCTACAGAATCTGTAATAGTACCTGTATATTCAACCATATCTTTGAAAATCTGCGGTGCGTCTTCCGGTGCATCAATATCTTTATATGGAGCAACTCTCATCGCTGCATTCATACGTTCCTGAATAGACTCTTTAGATGTCATATATTTCACCAGTTTTAGAGTTGCCTCTTTTTCCTCATCACTCATAGTTCCTGAAAGCATCCATCCGGAAGTATATACTACATGTGTATCTTTATACTCTGGTTTATCTTCAAAGTATGGGAATGCAAAGAATGAAATATCATCCAAAATTTCTGATTCAGAATTAAACATTTCAGGAATGATAGGGCTGCTGTGAGAAATCATTGCTACTTCTCCGGTGAGGAACTGATTCATCTGAGTATTATAATCCATTCCTTCAAATCCCTCTGCAAAAGCACCTTTATCTTTTAAATCTTTTGTAATCTGCAGGCATTCTACTACATCATCATCCGTCCATTTTTTCTCGCCAGTACCCAATTTTATAATGCCATCTCTTCCGATTCTTTTAGCAAGAATATTATTAAAGATATGTCCCATAACCCAGGTATTCTTTCCGCCTACTCCAAACGGAGTAATTCCGGCAGCAACCAGCTTATCAATATCCTCATACAGTTCATCCATTGTTTCTGGAGTTTTCTCAATACCGGCTTTTTCAAATAAAGCCTTATTGTAGAAAATAGCATCCACATTCAGTTCATTTGGCAATGCATAGATTCCATCCACTCCATAAGCACTCAGATCATATGTATCTAATGCTCCATCCAGGAACGTGTTCTTCCATTCTTCATCTTCGTTAAGTGAATCTGTCAGATCCAACAGAACTCCATTCTGTGCCCATTCTTTCAGGCCGGCAATTGCCGGATAATAAAAGATATTTGGTGTTTCTCCTGTAGATAATGCAACTTTCAGTTTATTGTTATAAGCAGATTCCTCATAAACAGAATCGTTCTGAACTTCAATATCAGGATTTTCTTCCATAAATGCTGCAATCTGGTCTTCATAAACCTTTGCCATAGGTGTATCACCACTGTCACGGCTCATAAATGTAATCTTAACTTTATCTGCTGCAAATACCGGTGTAATAGATGATAATGCCATTGCTGCCGCTAATACAGCCCCTAAAACTTTTTTCCCTGTCTTCATATAAAAACCTCCTCTTTTCCTTACTAATTTTTGTAACAAACAGCAGTCATCTGATGTCCCTTAATCTCTTTTAGAGTAAATTCAAGTTTTTTTCCATCCTGTACAAATGGAACTTCCTGTTTATCGGGTATTGTATAAATTTTCTCTACTTCACGTTCTTCTGTCATAGTAATCTTAAGATTATATAAAGGAATAATATCATCAACAATCTCAAGATTTTTACATTTCTTCACCGGTACATAATGAAGTACATGTACAATTCTTCTGTTCTCTTGTTCCTGATCTAACACTGTAACTTGTGTTGTTGATGATCCATTATGCTGAATCAGCGGATTCGGAAGCATTCTGTCTAATTCATTTCTCAGGATCTTTTTATACCATGCAGGTGCCCAGTTCTGATATGTTGTAAAAATCGGATGAATAAAATACGCTGTATTTTCTGTTTCCACAATACCAGGATATACTTCTTTTCTTCCTGATGGAGAATGAAGATGAGAACAAAAATGTTCATATGTACGATTAAATACCGGCGGGATTACTTTCTGGACAAACTGAGCCTCATCTGTCGCTTCTACAAGTGTTCCTTTGTCATACATTACATGTTCTGCATCTGCAAGACCCTTTGCCAGATGTTCTTTCGGCCATATAAAATCCGGACTATATGGTGCATCTCCAAGATATTTTACTGCCAGTTCTGAGATCATAAATTTCTGGTGATCTTTGTCAAGACCAGACTGATAACTTGCCAGTAATTTGCCTCCTGCATTTATATAAGCACTCAGTTTCCGGCCTAATATTTCATCTACAGGAATTACATCCGGTAAAATTAACAACCTGTATTTTCCAAAATCAGAAGTACTGTCAATAAAATCAAACTGATATCCATATTCCATCAGAAGTCTTGCCACACCTTCAGATGCACCTGGAATCTGTCCTGCTACGCCTGTAGCATAAAATTCTTCTGCTGTAAAAACACCAATTTCAGATACTGGTTTTGCATTCTCACACCAGGGTTCTTTTTCTTCTACAGATTTATAAACCCTTCCGATCTGCTGATACATATCCTTATTCAATTTTCCCCAGTAATCCATCTGGTCACCAATCGTACATTTGCATCCATGGGAAAGCATGGAAAATACTTCATATTCCATAGCTGCCTCATTACGAAATGCATGAAAATCGCCCCATTCTGTGTGGAATCTGCTTGTCAGTCCAAGACACTCTTTTCCAAAATTCCTCATATATTTAGCAGAAACAGGAAAATCAAGATATCCCCATTCTACTCCCGGAAGAGATTCAAAAGAAAAATACGAATAATCCTTTATCACTGGTTTATCGAGATATCCAACATGTCCTTTGTTATAGCAGACATGAAAATCTGGATTATATTTTTTTGCAAATGCGGTCAGATCTTCGACCATATCATAATAAGTCCACCTTGCAAATTCCTGACGGTCTTCCTTTTTTGCAGGATTCAGACCTTTTTCCCGCATAAGTTTCTGGCAGGATGGACAGCAGCATTCATTCATAAAAGCTGCATCATACCATACTCCATCTCCCGGAATCGTTTCCAGAACTTCTCCGAACTGCTTTTTCAGGAAATCACGATACGGTGTATTTACACAAAGGTTTTTATAAAAACCAGCCTCAAAATACCCCTTTCCCTTATAGTCCTGAAGTGCTCCGTTTTCATCAATACAGATCCATTCCGGATGCATATCTGCGATTCTCTTGTTCCAGCGAATGGTTGTATAAAGGTTTACCTGTATTCCTCGTTTTCTGCAGGCTTCAGCCTGTTCTCTCAACAAATCTCTGTGTGCCAGATGAGGATGGACCATTTCCGGAAACATTTTGGAATCATAATATAAATTTCCGTGATGTCCACAAGAAAACAAAGTAATAGAATTCACGTGCGCATCCGCAAGAGTCTGGGCAAACTCTTCCGCATCAAATTCTGAGCAGACCCCCTCAATGGCTTCACTGGTGTGAAAATCCAGATGAATTTGTCGAAATGGAATTTCCTTTTCAGCCATTTCCTTTTACCTCCTGTCTTTTGATGAGACAAGATTACCATTTTTGTGCTATTACGTGAATGTAGATTCTTTGGACGTCTGGGAAATATTTTGGATAATTACATTTTTCTCTCTTCCTGGTACTTAGACGGAGAAATACCATAATACTTTTTAAAATTCTTGCTAAAATAATAAACGTCACTGTATCCTATTGACTCTGCAATTTCTATAAGTGTTTTATCCGGATACTCTGTAAGATATTTCTTTGCCTGTTCCAGACGTGTCTGAGTCAAATACTTACTTAATGAACATCCTTTTTCTTTTTTAAATATATTACTTAGATAACTCGCATTCACCCCAATTGTATCTGCTACCAGATTCAAGCTCATATCAATCCTACTATAATTACTATCAATAAAATCTGCTGCATCATTTACTTTTTTCTTTGTTGCAGGAAGTTTATTTTCTGCTGCACATATGCGGCATTTTTCCAATATACACATTAATACACTTCTAATTTCTTCAATTCCACCATTATTCTGCAATCCTGTTAATTGTCTCTGTTCTTTTTCCACAACTAAAGAAAAATCAACTCCCAGTTCAGACATATACAGACAAATATGGATCAGAATATCCGTAGATATATATACTGCTGTGTCAGAAAGGACATTCTGTTCTTCCATTTGAATAAACATTTCACCTATCTCTTTTGTAAGCATTTCATATTCATTTTTTCTGATATAATACAAAAATACTTCCGAATCATATAACGATGATCGTATAAATTGAAACATATCTACTGGCTCGTAAATCAGAATTTTCTGTTCTGTTTTTCCTTTTCTGGCTGCAGAATATGCCTCCTGATAGGCCGCTTTCAATTCTCTGATGTCTGAAAATACCCTGCTGATTCCTCCATTCCAGTTCCTTTTACTATTCATAATTTCCTGCATATAAGTACAGAGAAGCTGAATCTGATATTCCATATTCTCTTCTCCAAATAGAATAAAAGCATATCCTTGGTTCATAGAAATCATTTCATATACCGGAAAATAATCCTGGATTATTTCTTCCATTTCTTCTGCCATTTTGTTATTCTGTTGTTTATTTTCAGGTCTAATCAAGGCCACTGATAATGGTTTATCAAACGGAATCTTCATTTCCTCCCATTTACTCTGCTGATTTTCAGAAGGTACCATACCTGAAAGCTGTTCTAAAAGAAACTGATCCTTTTGCATTTTCTTTACAGAAGATTTCTGTCTATAAATATGTTCCAGTTTTTCTTTACACTTCTGAAGCTCTTTTGTTAATTCTTCAGGGTCCAACGGTTTCAGCACAAAACTGACTGCTCCAAAAGAAAGTGCCTCCCTTACATATTCAAATTCACCATAAGCGGTCAATATAATTACTTGTATTTCTGGAAAAATAACCTTTACTTTTTTAGATACTTCAATTCCATTCATATATGGAATATTAATATCCATAATTAAAATATCCGGCTTTTCTTCCAAAATTTTCTTTAATGCTTCTTCTCCGTCTTCTGCTTCTCCGCATATTTCCATACCCAGACTATTCCAGTCAACTGTTTTTTTCACTAACGCTCTCTGCAAAAATTCATCATCTACAAGGAATACCCTCATTTTCTATCCTCTTCTCTCTTAAAATCTACAGGAATGCACACTGTTGCCTTCGTTCCCTGACTCAGTTTACTTTCTACTGTAAGACCATATTCTTTTCCAAAATAAATCTGCAATCTTTGTTGAATATTAAATAATCCAAATGCTGAGCCTTTTTCTCTGTAATCTTTACTAAACAGTTCTTCTAATTTTTCTTCTGGAATTCCAAGCCCATTATCTGACACCTGAATAAAAACCTTATTCTTCTCTTTCCATCCTTTGATTCGGATAATTCCTTTTCCCCTCATTTCCTTTATACCATGATATATAGAATTTTCTATCAATGGCTGAAGTGTCAGTTTTACAATCCACTCCTGCAAAATTTCATTTTCTATATCAATCTCATATTCTATTTTATTTCCATATCTGACTTTCTGTATTTTTATATAATTCTCTATATTTGTTATTTCCTGTTCCAGCGGTATTAATGTTTTTCCATCGCTAAGTGAAGTTCTATAAAATGTACCAATCGCCTGAATCATGATAAATGCTTCATCCGGACAATTCATTTTGATAAGCGAACTTACACTATTCAATGTATTATATAAGAAATGTGGATTAATCTGTGCCTGAAGTGCTGCAAGCTCAGATTTTCTTTTTGCCCGTTGCTCTCTATATACCTGATCAACCAGCTGCCTGATTTGTTCAGACATCTTATTAAACTCTTCCGATAATATTCCAATTTCATCCTCATACAATACAGGAACACGTACAGAAAGATCTCCTTTTCCAAATTTTTTCATGGTATCTGTCAAATATATCAAAGGCTTTGTTACACTGTGAGAAACCCTCAGGCTGAAAAATGTGCTGATTAAAGCAGCAATAATTCCTACTACATAAATAATCTGTGTCATCGCTTTCCCGGCTTTTGTAAGTTCATTCACTGGTGTCAGACCAATCATAAGCCAATCCAGTGTAGGGATTACTGACGCTGTCACAAGATATCTTTTACCGTCAATCCTGAATACTTTTCCTCCTTTTTTATTATCTTCAGCCCATTGAAAATACTCTTCTTCCGAAATATTTCCTGATACATCCTGATCATTTTCTATTTTTTTGTTTCCATCTGTATCAGCAATCAGATAACTGCCTGTCTCCCCATATCTGATATGTGCAAAATTATTTATCAGAAGTGGCGACTGATATTCTATAAGAACATATCCTTTAATAAGTCCCGAATCGTAATCTCTATAATATCTGATATAACCAATTCCATTTTTCTCATAATCTCCCAGGGATACTTCATATAAATCCAACCATTTTACGTTATAATTCTCTTTTATTATGTTAAAAAACTGTTCGTATTTTGATGCCTCAGATCGAATACTGTTAGAATTTACCATATGTCCATATGAGTCAAAAACAGAAATACTGCTATACTGTTTATCTGGATACAATGCATCCAAATAATCCAGACGTTTCTCTACCTGCATTTTATATTTTAACTGATCTGCTGATTCCTCAGAATCCTGTAAAAACCAGTTTTGTATTGCTTCATCTGTTAATATTACCTTAGCTATCTTTCCCGAATTCTCTAATATACTCTGACTGTTATCAGACACTATCTCAAACTTTTCCTTATAGCTTTCGCTGGTGATATTTAATACTGATTTTTCGTATAAAAACTGAATCAATACAGTTAATACAAGGATTGTGAGAAAAAAGAAGCCAATACTTGTAAGAGAAAATTTTTTCGCCAAAGACAGCTCATGATATTTTTTACGCATTCGCACCACCCCCACTTATTAATCCAACATTACCAAAAAAGCCGATACACTGTTTCCGTCAATGTATCGACCCTTAATGATTATTTCCTTTTTATTTACAGATACTGACTAAATTCCACCTTCTCCTTATTCGGTCCTTCAATTGTAAAGAACTTCACTCCATTTTCCCAGAATGGCAGGAAATGAATGGTATCTTGTGTAGAATTTAAACCAGCTTCATTGATATACTGGAAAATCTCTTCAATATCTTTTACGTCAAGTGCAACATGATCGATCGCGCCATGCTCCATTTTCGCTGCATGGTTCTCATAAGTCTCCACTACCAGAGTTCCCAGTTTCAGGAAAACAACCTTCTCGTTTGCTTCCTCATTTACTGTCTCAAATGCTGTTTCAAAACCTAATTTGTGATAAAATTCTACTGTTTTACCAATGTCATTTGTCGGAATTCCAATGTGCTGTACCCCTGTTGAGTAGTTCTTTAAATCCATAGTTTTTGCCCCTTTCTGCTGATCCTTGTGACTTTTTGTCGCTCGTTATGTCAGACTGCTTTTCATAATCCGTTACTGAGAACGCAATAACCAGTAACCATAATCAGACTTCTCAGTCACTTAATATCTCATTTTTTTACAATATACGCAGAAAATTATTCGGTTGTCAAGTGAATTTGTAACTTCTATTTATACTTTATTTTATCCTCATCCATGAATAAACGTTCCTATCCCTTTGTCAAAAAGACTCTAAAGCTATTATTTCACGATTATATTTTGTGCAAAATTCCCATGACATAGAATCCCAATAACTGATAGAATAAATACGACAAAAAATGTCGCTTATCCATTGTCAGACGGGTAGGCGGCATTTTTGCGTTTATATGGAGTTTTTTATTATTTTATGAGGAGGGCTTAACTATGCCAAAAACAAAATTTCAGGAATTTATTTTCACCCTTATCACATCCGGCTGTATAATCTTTATCATGGGCGTTTATAACGTCGCTATCCACACCGGTGGACTTCAGGCGGCTACATTCAGTCACGCACTGCATTCTTTTCCGCTGGAATGGTTCATCGGATTCCTCTGCGCATTCTTCATCGCCAGCAAAACATCCAAATATTTCGCGTTCCGCGTAGCCAAACCAACTGACCGCCCGATCTTCATCATCCTCTGCATCCAGACCTTCACCGTCTGCACAATGGTACCGCTGATGAGCCTGCTTGGAACCATCGAATCTTCAGGAATCACTTCAAATCTCATCTTCATCTGGCTCCAGACCATCTGCCTGAACTTCATCATAGCCTACCCACTGCAGATCCTGGTTGTCGGACCATTCTGCAGATTCGTATTCCGTCACCTGTTCGTATCAGCAAGTCAGGAAAATGAAGGTAAAATAGAACATGAAATGGAACAGCAAGGATTTGCGGAATAAGTCCATATAATAATAGGTAATTGCGAAACTCGCGGTGCTCGTTCGTAACCTTGAACCAAAACAAGGAAGAATTCGCGAAGAGCACGACTTGTGGAATGAAAAATGGATAATCGCACATGTTAGGCGCACTTTAATAAGCTATGGACTTTATGAAAGTGGTAAGTCCTAAGCTATGAGTGGTTTTATGCTTCGAATATATTCGTGGTGATTGATCTTATCTGCGAGAACAACAGTAATAAGTTGTGTGATCCCGGCAAGAATCAGATCAGCATGCAGAGTCCTCTCATTTTGGGTTCGGCGTCCTGCAAGACAGAGATTGTCTTTGATGTGGTTGATATCTCTTTCGACAACAGTCCTGATTTTATAGGTATCATCCCATTTTTCGGTGCCGCGGATCGTTCCGGGATAAGCACGAAGATCCTTTTCCGGGTAGATGTAGACCATCCACCCACATTTAGAAGAAGTACAAGGGTTGTCACAGAGACAATGACGATGGGATTTTTGAGTTGATTTATCATAAATCCATTTCATTCTTGGACAGACAAATTTATATCTTGTTACTCCACTGTGAAGTTTGGAAGTGCCTTCGTACTTCATTTGTAAAGAAGGATCATGGGGACAACACGGAATACCATCTTCATTGATGGAATAATCCAGATTTTCAAGTCCGGATCTTGCATTCAGCGGAATATAAGCTTTCGAGAAATGTTTGTCATTACCAAAAGTGTCACCGGTAAGAAGGCTCTTATAGAGTTGTGCGGTATCGAAAGCAGCATCACCCAGGAAGGTTTTTGGATTAATCAAAGGATGCTTGGAAAAGAAGTCCTTAAGTGTGGGGATTAAAAGCTTTGAATCATGAACACATTTATCTTCGTCAGGGGAATCGGATTTCTTTTCGACAACGATATCAGGATGTGAAGCCATAAAGTTTTTGTTATAAAAAGATATGTGGCGGATGATGCCCAATCCGTTAGTGACAATGCCGAACTTGAAGACATAGCAAAAATGCCCATTGATATAGAGCTGCTTAATCTCAGGATTAGCAGAAGCATGAGAAGGCATGGAACCATAGGCAGCTTTATAAGGATCATAGGATTTATCAAAGCCCTGAGCTTTCGCGTATGCCTTAAGCTGTTTGATGATCCTGTTAGCATACTTGGGATTATTTTCGGTAACAAATGCTTCTATGCCGGAAGAATCAAAGATGGTCATATCCGCTTTTGCAGAGTCAATCGCCTGACAGATAGGCTCGGTAACATCAACAAGGTTATCGAAAACAAGCTGGAGGTCATCTAAAAAATCCTGTTTGAATCGGGTGATTTTGGAAGCGTCTGGGACTTTAGTAAAACCACAGAATTCCCGAAGTGATTTTGAGTAAGCGAGAAAAGTCAGGAGAAGCTGATCCGTAGGGATAGAGAAAATACGTTGAATAATCAAAGCCCACAGAAAAGCTTGCAAAGGGTATTTACGGGTTCTGCCCGTCGATGCATAGAAATGATTTCTAAAAGAAATCGGAATTAACTCATCAATATCGATATGGGTTTCTAATAGAGAAAGAAAAGCAGGTTTGTCATTTTCAAATTTTTCATGGCAATCTGAAAAAATATCTGCCAAAGAAAGCTGTTTATATGGTATCATAAGTATCAGAATAACTCCTTTCTTGGATGTAGGTTTATAGTTTTTAGTCAACTCTATTATACCATATCCGGTGAGGAGTTATTTGTTTATAGGTAACAAAAAATGCCGTATTTATGCGGCTTGTGGCGTTTCGCAAACGCCTACAGGAAATGAAAATAAAGAGGAGGGAACAAATGAAAAAATTCTATTCGTGGTACAAAAAACATATTACCGCAGCAATCTTTACCGGACTGATCCTGGGTATCATTACCGGACTGTTTCTGGCAAACCGTTTCGAACCGGTTCTTACCGTCACAAGCCTCATAGGAAGCATTTACATGAATGCCCTGAACATGATGATCTTTCCACTGGTCTTCTGTT
>OJMH01003268.1_pt1 | contig 12243 bp, 9 predicted proteins | sample 1597111 | NCBI WGS metagenome assembly OJMH01 (sample SAMEA2452115, study PRJEB22498) | human gut metagenome | reverse complement strand
GGTGGAAATTCATCTGACCGACCGGCCGGTGGCCGGTTTGACGGCGCCGGAGCAACCGGAAGGTTATGCGCTGCGCGTCGGCGAGGATGGCGTGATCGTCGTCTCGCGCAGTGACCGGGGGGCGTTCTACGGACTCCAGACGTTGCGCAAACTATACCGTGACGGCGGTTTTCCGGGCGCCGAAATCATCGATTGGCCGGATCTGGCTTGGCGGGGCGTGCTGATCATGGTCGACGAACATTCACCGCGCGTTCATGGCGAATTGATTGAGAAGGTCCTGGCGCCGATGCATTTCAACCAGTTGTACATCGAGTGCGAATACGCCGCCTGGGATGCCACCGCCGCGGTCCGGCAGCCATGGGCCATCGGCAAGGAAGATCTGCGGAAGCTGGTCGAACTGGCCGAGGAGAATTATTTGGAAGTGATTCCGCTTTTTCAGACCCTGGGGCACTGTGAATGGCTGTTCAAAGGCGGCCGGAATCTGGAAATGGCCGAAGATCCGGCCCGGCCGAATGTCTACGATCCGTCGCATCCCGGCGTTTATCCGCTGATGGAGGCCGCATTGGAGGAAGTGCTGAACGTTTTCGGTCAACCGAAATTTCTGCACATCGGTCATGACGAGGTTGGTCAGGAGTATGCTTATCCGACCCGGCCGCACAATATCGCCAAAGGCGGTGCGCAGGTCATTCTGGACGATGTGAAATTCTATTATGACTTCTGCCGGAAACACGACCTCCGGATGATGATGTGGCAGGATATGTTTGTTGCAAGTTACTACACTGAAGACGGGAAACGGGATGACGGCTTCTTTGGGTTGGGCAAACGTCTTGAAGAGCTGCCGAAGGACATCGTTTTCGCCTTTTGGAATTACGAGACGACGATCAAGGAAGAGAATATGTCGAAATTGCGCCGGCTCGGCTTCGACGTTGTCGGCAGCACCTGGTTCGGGCGGGAGAACAACAGGGTGATGGCGGAAGCCTGCCGGCGGACCGGCGCGCTGGGAATCATGGTCACCACCTGGGCCGGTTATCATGGCTTCGACCGCTTGTATGAAGAAGCGTTCGAGCAGGTGGCCGGTTATCTCTACGGCGGTGCCCGGAGTTGGAATCTGGCGCCGGAGGCCAACGATTTTGCCGGCGGAGAGGTGTTGTACGATCTGCTACAATTGCCGCCGGATCCGGCAGCGCCCGGCGTGACTTTCGACCTGTCCGGGGTCGCCAATCTGGCTTTGAATGCCGACAATCGGCCGTTTCTGCTCGATCCGATACTCGGTTTCGACCGGCTGCTGAAGGTCGATCCGTCCGGCTGCAACGTCAAATTCCATCTGTCGGAGCGGGACGGACAGCCGGCGGCGGTGGCGCTGCGTTCCCGCTGTAATCCGCCGTTTCCGGAAACTTCCGGCGCCATTCCGGTCGGTCGCCGGATCGGAAAATTCTTCTGGCTGCATACGTTCCGCGATCTCGGCAGGAACATCGCCGCCGGCACGCCGGTCGCCGAATACGTGATCTGTTATGAAGACGGCGAAACGGTGACGTTGCCGGTGCGCTACCGCCGGGAAATCGGATTGCCCACCGAGGATTGCAATCTTTTCCTGCCGCCGGCGCATGCCCTGCAATGGCCGGCGGACGGTGAAACGGTGCGCTGCTGGTATATGAGCTGGGAGAATCCGCATCCCGAAAAGGCGGTTCAATCATTCGAATTGCGGGCGGTTCCGGATCATTATCCGTTTTATCTGTTAGCGGTCAGTGCGGCGGACGCGCCGGGCCGGTAAACTGCGGCGCTGCCGGAATGGTTTCCGGCAGCGTTTTTTTGTCCGAAGAAGCGCGGAAGAACGGTTCTCCCCGGCGAGGCTTCAGCGGTTCAACCGGGCCACCAGCCCCGGGATCGCCGGTTCGAATTCGACGCCATACCAGGCGTGGCCGGGGGAATTCATGGTGCCTTCGATGCAGTCAACCGTATAATCGGCCGCCAGCGCCAGCGCCCGTTCGAGTGAAAAGCCGCGCATCAGCGCGCCCACCGCGGTGCTGGAAAAGATGTCGCCGGTCCCGTGGAAGGAAACCTCGATTTTCCGGTGGAAGTAGCTGAAGAATTCGTCTTTTTCGGCATGATAGCCCATCACGCCGAGCTCGTCCGGTCGGAAGCTCACACCGGTCAATACCACGCTCCTGGCGCCCAGTCCGGCCAGACGTTTGAGCCGCTCCCGGATATAGTTTTCGTCGTAGCCGCCGGCCTGGTAAGGGAGGTCGAGCAGGAAGGCCGCTTCGGTCAGGTTCGGGACGATCACGTCGGCCCGGCCGCAGAGTCCGGCCATCGCCCGGGCAAACTCCGGTGTGAAGCCGGTATAAAGTTTGCCGTTGTCGGCCATGACCGGATCGATGAAAACCAGGGTGCCCGGCGTTTTGAAATTGTCGATGAATTCCGAGATCAGCTTCAGTTGTTCGAACGAGCCGAGATAGCCGGTGTAAATGGCGTCAAAGCCGATTTTTTCCGCCTGCCAGTGGGCGGCGATCGGCCGGATGTCGTCGGTAAGATCGCGGAAGGTGAAGTCGGGAAACATCGTGTGAGTCGAGAGCACTGCCGTCGGCAGCACGGCACATTCGACGCCCATCGCCGAAATAATCGGCAGCGCCACCGTCAGCGAACATTTGCCGACGCAGGAAATATCCTGAATGGTAACAATTCTTTTCATTTTAGCTTCCTCTCCTGAGCTTTTAGTATATCATTCCAATTCGACCGATGCAAATGCTGAGAAAGCAAAGCCGGCAAGCAGGCGCGGCGGTTTTACCGGTCTGAAGGTTTTAGCTGGAATTCCAGTTGGCAGTCGCATGGCTCCGCCGCCGCCAGCCGGGAGTTATATTCCTCCGCCTCCTTGCAGCCCATTGCCCGGTAAAACGCCTGGGTTTCCCGGGCGGAATGGGCGGAAATATAAAGTTTGTCTGCGCCGCGCCGTTCCGCTTCGCCGCCAATCCGGCGGAACAGTTCCCTGCCGATTCCGCCGCCGCGTTTGGGATAGGTGACATGGAGGCTTGACAATTGCAAATAGCGGCGGTTCCTGCCGAATAACTCGTTTTCCAGCGCGGCAAAACCGACAAGCTGATTTTCCTCAAAGGCGCCAATCACGGCGCCGCCGGTCCGGACGGTATTCGACAGGCATTTGACCAGAACGTCGATATGCTTCGGCTCCCAGTCGTCGATAAAGGCGATGTCTTTCAGTATCCAGGTGTTATTTTCCTGGCGCCAGCATTGTTTGACTTCCTGGTAACGGTCGAAATGTGCGAACAGCGACGGCATCAGTTGCGCCGCGGTCAGATGACGATAGCTGATCATACGATGTCCTGAAATTGGTAAAGCTCTCTGAAGTGACGACGGGAGATAATATAGCGCCGAAACCGGAAAAGTCGATGGAACGATTGGAAATCCGGACCAGACCGGACTGCCTGAAGATTCTGGTCGAATGATTTGATTCACGCTTGAGAACCAGATATGACGATATTGAAAGACATTGCCGGTTCCCGTCCGGATTTTCTGCCGATTTCGCTGTCGTTCCGGCCGCCAGCTTTGGGCGTGAAAATGATATCGCCGGTTGAAATCCACTGGTCTGGCAGAGCATCTTCCGCAAAGCCAAACCAACCACTTTCAAGCTCAAAAGCCAGTGTGTTCATCATACTTATGTTTCGAAAAGAATAGCAATCAACCGGATGATCCTTGCCATCGGCGACAGTTGTTAAAGAAGACTTAACGACTGAATCGCTCTCCAATTCATTGTCTTTCAGTATCTTTGACGCATGGCTGCTAATATTGGCGACGGAGGTGGCAAAAAGTTCTGCAATCTGTCTTTGGTTCAGCCGAACCTTGCCGTCACGGGAATAGAGACGAATATCGCTCGCCCCATCCGCCCTATGATCAAGAATGATTCCGTTTGCCGGAATGTCTTTCATGATACCTTGTTTTCGCGTTTGCGTTTTTCTGTTAATATCGTTAACTTCAATTGATATTTGGCATTCGATTAGTTCAAGCCCTCTTTGTCCAGCATTCCGATGAATTTACGGCGTGGTTTGTATTGCAGGCGAATAGCGAGGATTTCCTGTTGAAACCGTTCTCTTTCTCCGGCTGCCGTCAGATATTTCTGATAGAGTTTCAGCAAGCGCACCGATTCGGTATAAAAACGGTCGCCGGCCTGAGGCAAATATTGGTCAAGCGGCCTTTTGATCAACCGCGCCGAGGCTTCCGGCCGGGTTTCCGCTATAGCGTCCGCCAAACAGTAAAGGGTCTGATGCGCACACAGGCCACCTTCCGCAACTTCCAGCGCCTGCGGATAGTCTTTTTCATCAATCAGGATGTTCACCATCTCCGTACGGGCGCTGATCGCCTGATCGCCAGAAGCGAGACGGTTGCGCAGAAAATCCAACGCTTTGGCCAAATAAACTTTACTCTTATGGCAGGAACGGGCGGTCGAACGCAAAAACTCGTAACCGTATCGGCAATCGGGGTAATGTTCAAAACAGTTCCATGCCAAGGCAAGCGCTTCTTCTTTCCGGTCGCATCGGATGAGTTCGTTCACCAGAGCATTCAAGATCTCATGATCTCCTTTGAAGTGATCATGTGCTTTTTGCAGCAACGGCAGTATCTCGTCGTAACGATCCAGACGGAACAACTGCCTGCTCAAGGCTAAAACCTGTTCCGGAGAACTTTGATTTTTCTGCAAAATTTTCAATTCCAGTTCTTTATCGCAATTAATCCTGGTACGTTGCAGCAACCGCTTTTCAATCAATTCCCGCTTATGGGAGGTTCGCGCTCCCATCGGCAGTTCCGGCATTTCTTTCCACTGGCGTTGCGCGATTTTTTCCCAGGCATTGACAATCCGTTGGGGCGCGTCCATGAAATAACGTCCGATTTTTCCAAGCGCTCCCCATGGATTTGCCGCTTCCCATTCAATCATATTTTCCGCAATTTCCAGAGGTTTGCCGGCACCTTTCGTTACCGCGTCGAAATAGAACGGCAACAGCTCGCCGATCAATTCATCGAGACCATTTTCGTCATCACCGCCTTCCCGCTTAAGCGCCTCTTTGATCGCATATTCCGCTAACTCCAGCATCAATGGCGAAGGCACACGCTTCATCGTTTGGGTCAGTTGTCCGAGTTCCTGCCGAAGCTGTTCGAAATTTTCATCGATTTCATCTCCTTCGTCACCATAGCAGTCGACATAACTGCATTCTTCCGCCAGCTCCAGCAGACGGTCGATCTTCTGCAACAACTCCCGGCGCAGGGAGTCTGGATCGTCCGGCAGGTAACTCATCCGGAAAAACTCCAGTAAATCGGGATGAAGCTTTGCCGCTTCGCTAAGCAACGTCATCAACTCCTCTTTGCTCTGTGCTTTCAGAAAGGCGGCAAGATCGAATTTACCGCGTTTCCCGCTGGTCGGCTGCGGCGTTTCAAATCCCTCGATAAAAGCCAGTCCGAGTGCGACCAGATGCTTGCAGAATTCGCCCCCGTCGCCGAGCGGACAACTGCATTCTCCGGAAAACCAGCCGTTCCCATTCGACTCAATCGAACAATGATAGAACCGGCTCCCGGCCACCTTGCCTTCAATTCGTCCATCATTTACATGTAACTTTTGAACTTGCCCGGCTTTAAAATAGTCCAGCCCACGCTTGAAATAGACGTCTCCAGCTTCCTTCCGCAGATTCTGCCGGGTAATCAGTTCTTTCAAATTATCATGTTCACTGCTCATAAATTATCTTCTTTATCTTGATGAATTTGCTCTTGAATCCGAATCTTTTCCAGCTATTCTTCGAAATACTTGTCGGTCAATACGGCACCGTCATGTTTCGAGCGCTCCGCATCCGTGCCCGGCTTTTGATCGTGTACTGCTCCCCGCTCTCGGCGGCCCACCGCTGGAAGCGACATAGGTCAAATACGCTGCAGCGGAAGTGCGAATTGTCACCGCTTTTTTCATTTTTTATTCACTTGAAAACCCTGTTGTAATCATTTTTTTTTTGCCTTCCACTCAGGCAAGGAATGGCCTTCTTACAGAAATCGGCCGCTAGGTATATTTGTCATAGCACTACTCCACTGCGTCACTTTCCTTCTGGACGGTCAACCTCCCTTGGGATATGGTGTATGGCAAAATCGAATTCCATCTCCCGAAATTCCCCGAGATGTTTCTTTGGGCGCAATCTTTTATTCATAACATACAAAACTCTTTTGGTCGCCAGTAGCGGCATATCTCCATTTGGGGACAATTGCCGGAAACCAGTTTATGTTTGGCAGCTTATCTCGGATACAATACCATGTGATTGGCATTTTTTAAGCGACTTTCGGCAATTTGGCAATAAATTGTCCGGTAATTTGGCACGCTTCCTAAAAACGGATCGTGTCGCTTTGGGTGAAAAAAGATAGTTGCCGTGTTCGGTAGCGTCCGTTATTTTGCGCACATTAATTTGCGTTTCAAACGGTAACGTCTGCAAGCGGGGAACACGAAGTTCCACTTCTCCGGCTTTCGTCAGGAGTTTACGCTTGTAACTTCCCGCCCGCGTATCCTGACGATCCGGACTGCGCTGATACTTCGATGCCTGACAGATCGCATCAGCTTCTGCGTTTAACAATGCATTCAGCGTGTCTTCAACGGATTGACGCACCAACCTGTCCAAATGATCCCGAGTCCCTTTTCCATCAATTTTGATTGTTTCACAGATTGCCTTTTCGTTTTCAGGCGCTACTGTTTTCCTTTCTTTTGATTAAAGTTTGGTCATTATAATCAATCAGAGAACAGGCCGCTTTTCAAATTTTCCCGCTTTCAAATGTGCGCAATTTTTCGGACTTTATCCACAAATTTTAAACAATTAAATCTTTATTTTTTTTGATTTGATGTTAAAAGTTGTTATTTTTGCTCATTACGGCAAATATAAAAAACGTACAATAATGTCAATACTAAATTAATAGTATATGGATTAAATAGATAAAAACAACTAATTGATAACAAACGTAAATCTGTAAAAAAAGAATATAAAATTGACGAAAAAGAGAATAGCATCAGACAAATTAAAAAAGAATACAAATATGAATATAAGAATATTATTACGAATGATTTTAATATGTTTATCTTTTTGCATTTTTGAATCATTGTATAAGTTAATAAAGCAATGATCAGTAAAATATTTTGCATCATCCCATAATGTTTTGGAATATAATTATTGACCGAAAAAACCGGTTGTGTTTTTATTAAAATTAAAAAACAAGCAAAGATAAATAATAATTTCACTTTAGACTGATATATTTCTTCAATCAGTTTAAAATCAATGATAAAGTATTTCATTATATATTACCTCAAAAATTCAAGGAAAAATAATTCTGTCAAGGACCAGTATGTTACCCCCATTCAAGGGTTTTCTGGATGATTTATGGGGGAACACATTCTTCAATTATTTGCTGAAAATAATATAGGTACAGCATTAAAACCAATAGTGACTGGCAAATCAAACGTTTCTACTACTTCTACTCGCTGACCAATAAAAGTACTCATTGCCCCCATAGATGCATCGCTGAAAGGACAAACAGCCATACAGGCTTCATAAATATTATATGTTTGTTCGATAATATAATGATGCAACAGCAGGCATTTCTCCTTCACCAACACCTTCTGTGCCTATAACAGCTTGAATATTGCATAAATTATTCCAGAACAAAGAGATAAAGCCTCGATAAAGTATTATATTGTAATAGCTTAAGTTACATTATACCCCCGAGGTCTGCCTGCAACAAAATGTAGTGCATCAAGTCCGTTCTTTCAAGGTCCGGCAAGGAGAAAAATAGAATTCAACTTCGATGGCGGCAATATCAGCAGTGATGGTGGGTTGCTTTTTATGAAGGAATTTGATCGCAAGTTCGACTTGATGCGCCGCGCGGGGAACTTATTGACCTCTTTCGATATTCGACAGTCCGGCAAAGTGAAACACTCTTTTCCGGACCTGCTTCGGTAAAGAGTGTTTGCGCTGGTTGCGGGCAATGAAGATTTCAATGTCCATCATGAATTACGAAACAATCCGTTGATTCAGACCGTTGTCGGTCGTGACCGGCCACTCGCCGCCCCGAGCACTTTGTGTCGATTTGAAAACGGAATGGGAAGCCTTGTTCCCGGCGCAGTTTCACGAATGCGTTTCCCGACAGCTTCACTGTCCGGCAGTTCTGTCTTTGCCATGACAGTCTCCTGTATTATCGTTATCGTTCGGGATTAATATGCCATCGTTTGATCGATGGTCAAATGTTTTCTTCCCGCTCGGGATTTGTTTTATGGCGTGTTCGGTTGGTTATAACGTTTTCATTCGGCTGTTTGTTAATCGCAAGAATGCCGCAGAAAGTGTTTTCACAGGATCGACACCTGACAAAATTGACAGAAGGCGATAAGACGCAAGTTTGAATCTCGTCTGCGGCTCCGTTCATATTGTTTTTATAATGACCGGAATGGCAGAGAATAACATTGCTGATTATTAGTAATTTACGACCTGTGCCTAAAATCGGAGGTGACACAGGTCGTTTCCAAAAAATTTGAGCAGTTGAGCAGATTTGGCGGTTCTGCAGTGTGTCCGATCGCCAAGAGGGGGTACGCGATGCATTTTGAGCTCGAAGTTTAGGGCGGAAAACAAAAAAGCCAGTCACCTGGACTGGCGTATATACAAAAAATGGTGGCAAGACCCAGAATCGAACTGGGGACACAAGGATTTTCAGTCCTCTGCTCTACCGACTGAGCTATCTCGCCACCGGAATCGAAATCAACAGTTCGCTGTTGACGTTTTTTAATAAACATCGAAAATGGCGAAAAGCAAATTTTGATGATGAAAAAAACAGTTTTTTTTGAGGCTATTCACGCTTTCCAGGCCGTTTTCTTGCTTTCGCGGTTGCTTTCAGCGGCCGGGAGGGTAATTTATAAATCTATATGTAAACAGTATGTAAACAGTGATGCAACCGGAAATGCCGGGAATGGTCGAGAGGGACAGGCTGCACATGTCGAGCCGTGAATTTTTTGAGAATCTGGAACAATATTTTTTGAAGCTGATCATGGGGCGGCAGCGCCGCAGCTATACGGATTATGCAATGATCGGGGTGATGTTTTTCGCCTCGCGTTTCTACCGGATGGCGACTCAGTTCCGCATCTGGCTGTATGATAAGCGCATCGTCCGCAACCGGGCGATCGGCTGCCTGGTCGTCAGCATCGGCAACCTGAGCTGCGGCGGCACCGGCAAAACGCCGGTCGTCGAAGTATTCGCCCGGACTTTGAGCCAGAAGGGACGCCGGGTGGCGATCCTGAGCCGCGGCTACCGCAGCAAAAAACGGACCTGGCGGGAGAAAATCCGGCAGAAATTCAGTTCCGAAAAGATGGAAGTGCCGCCGAAGGTGGTTTCCGACGGGGAGAAGCTGTTGCTCGATTCGGCTTACGCCGGGGACGAACCGTATATGCTGGCCCGCAATTTGAAAGGCGTCGTCGTCCTGGTGGACAAGGACCGGGTGAAGTCGGGGCTTTACGCGATTGACGAATTCGAGACGGACACGCTGATTCTGGATGACGGTTTCCAGTATTTGCGCCTGAAGCCGCATATCAACATCGTTCTGGTCGATACCACCAGTCCGTTCGGCAACCATCATGTGCTGCCGAGGGGAACGTTGCGGGAACCGGTGAAAAATATCCGGCGCGCCGATTATATTTTTCTGACCAAGTCGAACGGCGGCAATCAACTGCGTCATTTGAAATCGTTTCTGCGCCGGCACAATCACCGGGCGGAAATCATCGAATGCTGCCACATGCCGCAATATCTGGAGCACGCTTTCCAGCCCGACGACAAACTGGAACTGGAGCATCTGAAGAATCTGAAAGTGGCGGCGATTTCGGCGATCGCCAATCCGTTGAGTTTCGAAAATTTTCTCGAGGGGTTCGGCGCCAAATTGACATTGCGGGAGCATTATGCCGACCATCACCGTTATTCCGAGACGGAAATTGAGATTTTTGCGCATCAGGCGAAGCTTTCCGGCGCCAGAATGATCGTCACGACGGAAAAGGACGCCGTCCGGATTCCGGCATCGGTAAAAACGGAGTTGCCGATCTATTTTCTGCGGATCAAAATCGATATCCTGAGCGGGCAGGAAAATTTCGATCAGTGCATTTCCCGCATTTGTTTTCTGTCGGACTGATCAATCCTGCAGTGCTTTCGGTTTGTCGAGGATGAGCTGCAGTTTCATTGCCGTGCGCCGGTGATGTCGCAGAAAGTCGGCCGTACTGCCGCCGTACGACTCTTCCGTCATTTTGTCGTCAACCGGCGAGAAGGCTGACGATGGAGGCGATGCCCTGAACGGCGAAGCCTGCAACTGCTCCAATTGATCCTGCAGTGCAACCGTTTGATTTTCAATGTCGTCGATGGCTTCCTGGGCGACCTCCGGCTCGATGGCGTCCCAATCCGGCTCCTCCGTCATTTCCAGCGGCCAGGCCGTCCCGGCCTCCTGTTCGTATTCGTAAGACGGTTCGTCGGTTGCCGCATCGGTCCAATTGCCGTCGGTTTGATCGTCATTGGCGGACTGGGCTTGCCGTTCGTGCTGGCGCTCTTCCAGTCCCTTCTGGTATTCCCGGCGTTCTTTGTATTTGCGGTGCCATTCGTAAAGTTTGTAGGCGCCGATTGCCACCACCACCAGAAAGCTGACTAGTTCTTCCATTGTATGCTGATCGGGACTCTCCGCCCCGCCTTCCATTGGTTAGGATGAATTATTTGGCTTTGACGCCCTTGTCGGATTCCAGGGCGATGGACTGGCGCATATCGGTGTCGGCCATGATATTTTTCATCCGGTAGTAATCCATGATGCCCATCCGGCCTTCCAGCAGTGCTTCGGCGATCGATTGCGGAATGGCGGATTGGGCTTTGACCAGCTCCGCTTCCATTTCGCGGATTTTCGCCTTCATTTCCTGGTCGCGGGCGACGGCCATCGCCCGGCGCTCTTCCGCTTTGGCCTGGGCGATATCCTTGTCGGCGTTGGCCTGCGCCATCTGCAGTTCGGCGCCGATGTTCTTGCCGACGTCGACATCGGCGATGTCGATCGACAGAATTTCAAAGGCGGTCCCGGAATCCAATCCCTTGGCCAGCACCGTCTTGGAAATGATGTCCGGATTTTCCAGGACATCTTTGTGCTTGGTTGCCGACCCGATCGTCGAAACGATGCCTTCGCCGACCCGCGCCAGGACGGTCTCTTCGCCGGCACCGCCGACCAGCCGGTTGATGTTGGCCCGCACCGTGACCCGGGCGATCGCTTTCAACTGGATGCCGTCTTTGGCCATCGCCGCAACCATCGGCGTTTCAATCACTTTCGGATTGACGCTCATCTTGACCGCCTCAAGCACATCGCGGCCGGCCAGGTCGATGGCGGTCGCCCGCTGCAGCGACAGTTCGATGTTGGCCTTGTCGGCGGCGATCAACGCCAGGACGACGCGAAAGACGTTGCCGCCGGCCAGGTAATGCGCTTCCAGCGCGTTGGAATCGACGGTGATGCCGGCTTTCTTCGATTGAATCAGGGCCGACAGGATCACTTGCGGCGGCACCCGCCGCATCCGCATGCCGACCAGCGAGCCGACGCTGACCCGCACTCCGGACAGCAGGGCCGCCACCCACAGCGGAATCGGGATGATGACCACCAGAAGAAGCACGATAAAAATGCCGACGATGACCAGGCCGATCAACAGTGCCAGAGAGAAATCCATGGTTTGTTTCCTTATCGATAAAAATTCATTATTTGCTTTCCAGAATGAACTGGCCGTCCCGGAAGGCCTTGGCGATCGCCAGCGGCACCTGCGCCTCCGTTTCGATCAATTTGGCCCGCATTTCGCTGATCTGGGCGGTCATCTCCTGCTCGTGGGCGACGGCCATCGCCCGGCGCTCTTCCGCTTTGGCCTGGGCGATGTTCTTGTCGGCGTTGGCCTGGTCGGTCTGCAGTTGGGCGCCGATGTTCTTGCCGATGTTGACGTCGGCGATATCGATCGACAGAATTTCGAAGGCGGTGCCGGCGTCCAGGCCTTTGGCCAGCACCGTCTTGGAGATGGTGTCCGGATTTTCCAGCACTTTCTTGTGGCTGTCGGAGGAGCCGATCGTCGTGACGATGCCCTCGCCGACCCGGGCCAGAATGGTCTGTTCGCCGGCGCCGCCGATCAACCGGTCGATGTTGGCCCGCACCGTGACCCGGGCGATCGCTTTCAACTGGATGCCGTCTTTG
>OJMH01003264.1_pt1 | contig 12249 bp, 10 predicted proteins | sample 1597111 | NCBI WGS metagenome assembly OJMH01 (sample SAMEA2452115, study PRJEB22498) | human gut metagenome | reverse complement strand
CTCACTGGTTATATTACCCCACTGCAACTTCCACTCTTTTTCCGCAGAACGCCACACCATATTTATAAATCACTTCTACCCCTGCTGCCCGCAGTTCCGTATCATATTGTTTTTCCTGAATCTGTTTTAGTGCAGTCTCTGACAACTGTTTCAGGCTCTCTTCTGTACCATTTTTTTCTGCTTTCAATTCAATAATAATACCCGGAAGACCTTTCTTTACCGGTTTCAACTGGATATCATAGCGTCCTTCGCCAGACTCCCTGTTCGATGTGACAAAAAATCCTCCCAGCAATGCACAAAGTCCAAGCATAAATCCATGATAAAAATTTTCTCCGGCTGTATCAAACGAGCTTACCGATTCCATCAGCAATGTCTGTATCTGTGTCTTCAACTTTCTGTTATCTCCTGAAAAAATTGCTTCCTGTACTGCAATTGCAGTTGACTGCGGAATCATGGTTTCGAATTTCTGCAGGATTTCCTTGTGATACACAAGTGCTATCTCACGGTTTGGCAGTGAAATCTCACACATAAAATCCCCATTAAAGGATAATGTTGTTTTTACTGCTTTCAGATAACCTGTAACCAAAAGGAAACTGTAAATCGTTGACGGATTCTTTTTTATCTGTGGATAGATGACACCGGTATCGATATAAGTCGTAATCGTTTCCCCATTTACCAAGGATGCCAGACGATGATAGATTTCCTCATCTGCCTCCGCCAGAACCTCACCGATCACATCATTGCTTCCGGTAGATACCCAGAACGCCCGCGGTTCACATTCATTACTGAAATAGTTCACAACTGACCACGGATTAAATATTTCTGTTTTTCCAAATCGATAACCATCATACCATTCACAAATTTCATCATATTTATCGGATGCTCCATAATATGCAGCCATCTCTCTCACTTCATCCGGTGTGAAGCCAAAATAAGCACTATATTTATGATCCAAAACCGAATTGATGGACAGATTGTTCATTCCACTGAAAATGCTTTCTTTTGCCACCCTCAAAATTCCGGTAAGAAAACCAAATGCCAGATGTCTGTTATCCTTAAACCCTCCGGAGAACAGATTTCTCATAAAAAGAATGATCTCTTCATAATACCCTTTCATATATCCCTGCTGGATAGGCGTATCATACTCATCAATAATAATCACCGGAGCGGTTCCATAATGTTTATGAAGCATTGCCGAAAGATCCGCCAATGCACTTGAGAGTTCTACTTCCGTCACATTTCCTTCCGCTAGCCTTGCATATTTCCGCTCATCATATTCATCACACCGGTCACTCGTCCGAAGTTCTTCGTGTCTCTGCGTCTCTTTTGCAAAAATATCCCTGACTGCAGAAAATGTCTCCTCCCAGGTATTAAATTTCACATCTTTAAACGTCAGGAAAATAACTGGATATTTGCCCTGATACGCCCGGTATTTCTGACCACATGCCCATATTTTCTTATCCTGAAAATATACCGATGTATCCTGCCCTGTTTTTTCAAAAAAAATCCGCAGCATATCCATATTCAACGTTTTTCCAAATCTGCGTGGTCGTGTAAAAAGTGTTACCATCGGACGTTCATCAATGAAATCTTTTATCAGCATCGTCTTATCAACATAGTAATATTCCGCCTGTGCCAGCCGGAAATCTGACACACCGATTGGCAGAGGCAGGCAGGATGATCTCTGATTTTTCCGGTAATAACCAGAGCGTATTCTTTTATCTGCTGGTTTAGACGCATCTGCTGGAATCTGCCAACTGCGTCCCTGTCTCACAGTTCCCTCGATTCTTCCACTTCTGCAAAGTTCCGCTACTCTCCGCTCTGTGATATTCCATTGTCTTGCAGCTTCTTTTACTGAAATCATTTTTATCATTTTGCGCTTCCTCCACCTTATTTATATATAGTATATCCATATGTGCTTATTTCTGCAACATTTAGTGGAATTATTCCGTATATTTTTCGATATTATTCCGAGTATTTTTTATATTATTCTGCTATTATCAAAACAAATAAAATACTTTTTTACTTTGCAGGCACAGAATTTTCTGTAAAGTAAAGGGACATGAAAAATGAGATAACCTCATAAATCCATGTCCTTTTCTTTTATAGTTATATGAACCTATTTATTTTTGCTAATATCGATTGTGCAGCTCCAAATTTGTCCTGTTCTGCACCTATATGTATTATTCGTATTGTACGTATCCTACAATTCCACAATAAACTCTTCCACAAGTTTCGCACAATGCTCCGCCGCTTTTTTCTCAAAAGTAGGATAATCCATCTCCGCAGAATTATCTGCCTTATCAGAGATCGCACGCAGGATCACAAATGGGATTTCATTTAAGTATGCTGCCTGTCCGATCGCAGCCCCCTCCATCTCAGTGCAGAGTGGGTGGAAGTTCTCGACTAATTTGTCCTTCACTTCCTTATCACAGATAAACTGGTCGCCGCTTACGATCCTGCCGGAGAACACTTTCACTTCGGTGTTGACTTTCTCGCACACACTCCTGGCAAGGGATGCCATTCTCTCGTCCGCCGGAAAACTTAAAGTTCCAAGCTGTGGGATCTCGCCTAACGGATAACCGAATACACGCACATCCATGTCATGCTGAAGGACATCTGTGGAAACAACGATATCCCCGATATCGATCTGTGCGTCCAGAGAACCTGCGATACCGGTATTGATGATATGTGTCACGTCAAATAAATCTGCAAGGATCTGTGTGCAGATACCGGCGTTTACTTTTCCAATACCACTGCGCACGATGACAACCTCGACACCGTTTAATGTTCCCTCGAAAAATTCCATATTTGCTTTTTTTGTTGTTTTTACAACATTCATTTTCGATTTTAAAGTTTCTACTTCAAGCTCCATGGCTCCGATAATTCCGATTTTTTTCATCTGTTTCTGCTCCATTCTTTTTTTCATACTGTTGATATTCTAACATAAAAATGGAAATTTCGCTTTATTTTTGCGAAATTTCCATTTGTATTTCTCTTTTTATTCACTTGCAGTTCACCAAATGCAAATAAATTTGTATTTCTATATCTTTACGCTACACGGATCTTCTGTAAAACATTTCCAAGTTCGGCTTCCTTCTTCTCGCAGTCGCTCTCAGAAATCTTCTCTGTCACAAAGCCAAGCTCTCCGGTCACGCCTTCTGCCTGTACATACGTAACAGTTCCAAATACTCTTTCTACAGCTGCTTTGTCTGCTGTTGTGCGGATGAAGAACCGGTTCTCCCACTCCTTGTAATCTACAAGTTCCAACTTCTGGGAGCTCCACTCGATTGGAATATTTTTGTCCAGATTTTTTGCCATCTCAACGACATCGGCAACCACTGCACTAGCTGTTGGGAGTTTTCCTGCACCACTGCCGTAAAACATTGCATCACCTAACACATTGCCATGTACAAAAATTGCATTGAACACGCCGTTTACTGCATAGAGCGGATGAGATGCCGGAAGTAAGAATGGAGCAACAATTGCTGTGTAACCTTTTGGTCCTTTTTTGCTGGTTGCGAGCAGTTTGATCGCTCTTCCCATCACCTGTGCGTATTTGATATCCGTCGGTGTGATTTTAGTGATTCCCTCTGTGTGAATGTCCTCAAAGTCAACCTGCTGTCCGCATACTAAAGATGTTAAAATAGCAATCTTACGGCATGCATCATAACCTTCCACATCGGCAGTAGGATCTTTCTCTGCATACCCCTTTGCCTGCGCATCCTTTAAAACTTCATTAAAATCAGCACCCTTTTCTGTCATCTCAGTCATCATATAGTTCGTTGTACCGTTTACGATACCAGTGATCTCTTCGATCTCATCTGCAGTAAGACAGGAATTTAACGGACGGATGATCGGAATACCGCCGCCGACACTCGCCTCAAACATGAAATTCACATTTTTTTCTTTTGCAAGTGCGATCAGTTCTGCACCTTTTGCAGCCACCAGTGCCTTATTGGAAGTTGTCACATGTTTTCCAGCCTCTAACATTGTTTTTACAAAAGTATACGCCGGTTCCACGCCACCCATTGTCTCAACTACAATCGCTACTTCCGGATCTTCTGCGATCACTTTATAATCATGTACGATTTTCTCCTGGATCGGATCTCCCTCAAAATCCCTTAAATCCAGAACATACTTTAATTCCACTTCATCGCCGACACGTGCCGCAATGCTCTTCTTATTGATGTCTAAAACCTCTGCCACACCGGAACCGATCGTTCCAAAACCCATAATTGCTACTTTTATCATTTTTATTCTGCCTTTCTGTTTTTGTATTATGTAAACTATTCTGTTCTGCCAGTCTGTTTTTATTCTCTCGCCAGAATTTTCACATACTGAATGCCGCCCACACTCTCAATCTTTGTGACCATCTCTGCAACATCCCCCGTCTGCGGTAAAATATCAATACTGAGCGTCAGCGTTGCGATTCCATTGACCGGTATACTCTGATGAATGGTAAGGATATTGGCATGAAAATCAGCAATCGTTTTCAATACCCCGGACAAAAGTCCCGGCTCATCATCCATCTGAATGACCATCGTAATGGTCTTTCCCTTTGTTGTCTCGTGAAAAGGAAAAATATCATCTTTATACTTGTAAAAAGAACTGCGGCTGATCCCTACACTCTCTGTCGCCTCCTGCACCGATGCGATCTTACCGGAATCGATCAGCCTTTTTGCCTCCACTACTTTCAGCAGTACTTCCGGCACTGCCTTCTCTTTCAAAACATAATATTGCATTTTGTCTTTCATGGAAATGAATACCTCTTAGTTGCCAGATTCAACAGATTCTCTTTTGTATATAGAATCCATTCTGTTTGTTTGGGACTTACATCTGTCCTCATGAGGAAGATAATAACACAAAGAGGCTGCCAAAGCAACCTCTTTTCCAGAACATTTCTATATTTTTGTTTCTTATTCACCAAATTTTTGATATTTAGAACTTGCGGCTTCCGCCTCCATGACTTCTGCCAGAACTGCTGGTATGTACCGTTGATCTGCCGGAATGGCTGCTGCCACCTCCGCTGCTTCCACTATTGGTCTGGATTCTCCGATGCGTCACCATCTGGTTGACAAAACGGTCTTCCTGACCGGTCAGGTTAACTTTTCCGAACGCATGGTAATCATACTGGTATCCACCGCCAAATTTCAGACGGTATTTTCCGGTAATTCCAAAAAATACAGCGGCAAACACAGCTGCTGCAAGTACAACTGCAAACAGAATTTCGCCCATCGTGAGTACATGGTAATAATGGATCTCGCCTGTTTCTTCATCATAGGTATATGCGTCAGATGGGACTCCCACCTCATAATAGTACTCTGCATCACTTAACATGGAAGAAAAGCAGGAAGCATATTCCCCATCCACAACATAATCATAACAGTTATCCAGAATATCATCGATCCTGTCGTCATTCAGATAGTAAATGGCTTCTCCCGCAGTCGATATCGTAACCTCTCTGTTATCCATGTCAATGAGGAACACCACGCCATCATCGCCTGTTGCTGTCGTGTCATAAAAATCATCCGCATACTCTCTCGCTGTCTTTCCCTGTGCATCCTCTGTCGTCAGGACAAAAATCTCCCAGCCTGTGGTCTCCTGCAGATTGGTGATTTCTTCCGAAAGCGACTGCTGTTCCTCATCTGAAAGTAACGCTGCATCATCATACACCGCATCATAAGTATCCGCATAGACCGGTACAGCCGCAAAAAGTGTCAGTGCAGTTACTGCGGACAGAGCGATTCTTTTTCTTAATTTATCTCTCATAAGAAATACCCTCCGATCAATGCAATGATTAAGACAACGACTGCCGAAATAATACCCGTCAGCGTGACTTTTCCGTAGTCTACCGGAAGTTCTCCGAACACTTTTCCTGTCTGCCCGTTCATGGAATAATAGTAGATTTTTCCATCTTTCCCCTTATAGGTAACAGTCCAGACCGGAAGCAACGCATAAGACCAGTCCTCCTTCTTCGGGATCACCCCGAATGAGTTGACCGATAACGCATTGTATCCCTGAACAGATTCCCGCATGAGTTTTTCCGCTGAGTTTTTCATCGTAGCCTGCATATTTCCTTCCACTGCTTTCTGCTCGATGTCACGTTTCTCTGCCATGAAACCGGAAAGATATCCCATATTAAAATCTTTCATCTCATTGAACTGATACGGCAGTACCCCTTTCACAAGCTGCACATTTGCCTTTTGCAGTGCGTTCTCTGCAAGATTCTTCAGATTAACCTCACCCTCACGCTCCACATGGTAAAACTTTGTCTCTGTGTACTCGGTATCTCCGGTTCTCCACACACGGATTTTCTTGCCTTCGCCCTGCAGTTTTCCCTGCAATTTTGCATCATAGATCCAATATGGGAAATAGACACCACTCAGACATTCGATCTGTTTCTTATTAAAAAATGCCTTTGGAACAAATTTTTTCTTTCCAACATATTCTAAGAAACGTTTTTCCGCTTCCTTTTTGGAAATTTTAAAAGGAATGACTTTATTTGGAAGATACTTTCCTTCCAGCCGTTTTCCAAGCACGACCGGATTGTGACAATAATAACAGAACGTGGCTGCTGTCGTTGCATCTGTCACGATTTCTGCTCCACAGGAAGGGCAGTTATAAATGACTGCCTCTGCGCCGCCGTCCTCCCCTTCTTTTTTCTTTGTGTCCGCACTCTGCTGTTCGGTTGTTTCCTGCTCTGCTTCATCAGAACCATCCGCTGCACCGGCATCCGTTTCCTCAGACTCTGCCGGCTGCAATGCATCCAATTCCGCCTGGGTAAATTTTGAACCACAGTACTCGCATTTATACTTCTGTGTTTCCGGGTCAAAAATCAGTTCTCCGTCACAGTTTGGACACTTAAAACTGATAACTGCCATAGTTAGCTCCTTGCCTTTCCGCAATTGCTGCAGAATTTACCTTTGTTGACGGTTCCACACTCACAAGTCCACTCCGCTGCCGGTGCAGGTTTTCCACACTCACTGCAGAACTTTCCGGTATTCACGGTTCCACATTCACAAGTCCAGCTATTTACCGGAGCCGGTGCAGGTTTTCCGCACTCACTGCAGAACTTTCCGGTATTTGATGCTCCGCACTCACAGGTCCAGCTATTTGCCGGGGCTGCTGTCTGCTGTGGTGATGCTGCCTGCTGTGGTGCTGCCTGTGGCTGTGTTCCTGCCATGCCTGCTGTCATGGCGTTCAATCCTTCCATGGAAGTGTTAAACTGCTGCATTCCCATGCCGACACCCATGAATCCTGTCATCGCACCGCCTGCATTGGAACCTGCGTCACGCACACCTTCTGTTAAATTCTTAACAGCCATACCACGGAGCACACTTGCATCTCCACCTAACATTGCACCTTCATTTCTCATGTTGATGAGCTTCTGGGATTCCTCATCATAAGAAACGCTTGCAATACCGACTGCCTGGATTTCCATACCACGTGTCTGGTTCCACTCTTCATCGAGTGTAGTAGACATATATTTTCCAAGTTCTCTTGCTTTGGATGTCACATAGGAAATACGTGTTCCGTCTGCGGACATCTGGTTGATGGAGGACTGTAATGCCTCTAAGAACTCTGACAGATACTGCTCGTTGATCTCATCGATCTCCACTCTGTCTGCGTTTCTCGGAATTACTTCTGCATAGAACTGGAGTGGATTGGTGATCTTAACGGAATATGTACCATGCGCTCTTAAGAAAAGCTCGGCATTATAAAAATTATCAAAGTAATTGATCGGATTTCTCGTGCCAAACTTGATCCCTTTAATTTCCTGCAGATTGATAAAGAATACTTTCTGCGCAGTTGGTGTCTGACCGCCATATTTAATACGGTTAAAAGAATCCTTTAATGAATCTCCAAACTGTCCGTTAAACAATGATGGCAGGGAAGAGTTATCCACTTTGTAATATCCCGGTTCTGCCGTGTAATCGACTACCTTGCCGCCATCCACTAACATCATGAACTGATTGTCATAAACATGGATGATCGAACCATTGGAAACTGTGTTGCCTGTTCCCTTGGTATTCTGTCCTTTGCGGATCAGCACACCGCTTGTAAAGACGGTTTTGTCGCTCATGTCATCTGCTTCGATGACTTCTAACCACTGATCTGCAAGTGTTCCTCCGATCGCCTGTCCAATTGCCTTAATAATTCCCATAACATATCCTCCTATACGTGATTGTAATCTACTTCATAAAAACGATGAAGCGTCCAAACTTTTAAATTGATCGGTGTGATTGCAAGCCCGCAGTACTCGCAGTACATTGCCCCCAGATTGGTGACCGGTGCACCGCAATGCGGACAGGTTGTTCCGACAGCATTGTCGATTTTTGCTATCTTCTCATCCTGAATATACATGACCTCAACATTATACTTTGTCTGCTCCAATCGGTTTTCATCCCCTGAAACCACTGTTCCATCTTTCTTTTTATAATGAAGATGTTCCACAGCACTCTGAAATGTAATGATACATTTTCCCTGTTTTTTTTCATAGTTGGAAATCTCCGTCCGGTGAATCCGGATCTTTTCGTATACTTCCCGGATTCCTTCCGACCGGTTCATTTCAATTCTATTTTCTACCTGCGCTTTTAATTCCTCTGAAGCATCCCGGATCAGCGAAACATTCCCGGAATCAATTGCCTGCAAAGCGGAAACCAGCATATTCTCAGCCTTATTCTTAAACTGCACCAGATTAAAATCCGGAAAATCCCTCTGGATCTGCGGTTCAAAGATCCGCGTCATCCCGGACACGGATTTCGGGGTGGCTGCAAGCTCATCTGCCTGCTTATTCCATCCCTCCACCAATGAATCTGTCCCGAATAAAGCCTGGGAAACATCCTCTACTTTTCTTTTGATTTTCCGGTATGCATAATAACCGCCACCTGCGAGCACCGCCAGTATGACGATCACCGGAATCCAGTTATTCATCGTCGCCACCTAATCCCTTCGGACATCCCAAAGATAACCACTTTAAGTATCCGTTGATAAATAAATCTATTTTTCCATCCATTACGCTGTCCACATTTCCGGTTTCCACACCTGTACGATGATCTTTGACCATCGTATATGGCTGCATGACATAGGATCTGATCTGGTTACCCCAGCCGATCTCTGTGACCTCACCGCGGATACCGGCTGCCTTCTCTGCATTTTCCTGTTCCTTCAACAGATACAGTTTTGCCTTTAACATCTGCATTGCCTTATCCTTGTTCTGGTGCTGGGAGCGCTCATTCTGGCACTGCACGACAATTCCGGTCGTAAGGTGCGTGATCCGGATCGCAGAGGAAGTCTTGTTGATATGCTGTCCACCGGCTCCGCTGGAACGGTAAGTATCAATTCTTAAGTCATCTTCATTGATCTCAATGTCGAGATCTTCCTCGATATCCGGCATAACATCACAGGATACAAAAGATGTCTGGCGCTTTCCAGCCGCATTAAACGGAGAAATACGGACCAGACGGTGTACGCCTTTTTCCGATTTCAGATATCCATACGCATTCTCTCCATTGATCTGGAATGTGATGGACTTGATGCCTGCCTCATCTCCATCTAACGAGTCTAAGACAACCAGCTCATATCCCCTGCTGTCTGCCCATTTGGAATACATGCGGAACAGCATCTGTGCCCAGTCACACGACTCGGTTCCACCAGCTCCGGCATGTAATGACAGGATCGCATTATCCCCATCATATTCACCGGAAAGCAGTGTCTTAATACGGATATTGTCGAAAGTCGTAACAAATTCACTCAACATCTCCTCGATCTCCGGGATCAGGGAAGCATCATTCTCCTCATACCCCATCTCGATGAGTGTCTCTATGTCGTCAAACTGTGTTGCAAGCTTCTCATAAGTTGCAACATCATCCTTCATACTCTTTAAGGTTTTCATTTTATTCTGGGAAACGACCGGATCATTCCAAAAATCGCCGTCTTCCATTTCCCGCTCTAATTCCTGGATTTTCTGCTCTTTGTCAGCCAGGTCAAAGTGAATCCCTCACTTCCTGCAGCGGTCCTCTGTATGAATTCAGAGTCACTTTAAATTGATCAAGTTCTACCACAGTATCACCTCTTTCATTTTTTATCTGACAGACTCTTTTATCTGTCTGTTATTTTTATTGTAAAGTAAGCTTTGATTTTTGGCAATGTTTTCGCACTACTTTTAAGGTAAAAAAAAGAATTGCAAGTCCGATCGACGCGCCGAGCGTGTCAATGCACACATCCATCACCTCTGCCGACCTTCCCGGTATAAAATACTGATGAAACTCATCTGTAGCCGCATAAACTGCCGCCGTGAGCAGCGCCGCAAGAAACTGTCGCTTTTCTTTTTTCAGGATTCCGCGGTAAAATGTAAAAGAAAGCAGACCTAATATGGCATACTCTGTCATATGGGCTGCTTTTCTTACCGGATATTCGATTTTTTCTGCCATGGTCAACTGCTGTTTTTCGGTCATATCCAGATGGAGCGTATCATTGGCACGCTCCACCAGACGATGACACAATCCGCCACTCACTTTACTCGATTCCGTCGCAGGCTGATTGGAAAAAGAAAAAATCAGACACATCCATGCTACTGCCAATATCCCTGTAACGATCCGATAAAGTTGTTTTTTCATGCTATTCTCCTGTTATTTACTGGATTTTATCCTTTAAAACCTCTATCGCCTTCTGAATCTGGTTATCATATGCCTCGTCATAAGAAGTTGCATCTTTGTCGAGATATTCGTATTCCAGTTCAATATCCGGCTCAATTCCGACACCGTGAATATAATTTCCGTTCGGAGTAAAATATTTGGCAGTCGTAAGCTTCACTGCGTCCCCATCCTCCAACGGGAAGATTGTCTGCACAATTCCTTTTCCAAAGGTTGTCGTTCCGATCAGAGTGCCGTACTGATAATCTTTGACCGCACCCGCCAGAATCTCGGATGCACTGGCACTCTCCCCATTAATCAATACCGCAATTGGATAATCCAGATAGGTATCCCCGCTGGAAGTGTAGTCCTGACGGTTTCCGTTTTTATCTTCTGTATACACAACTGTTCCCTCCGGCAGAATATCATCCAGAATCTGGACAACTGCGGTCACCATACCACCGGGATTATATCTCACATCAATGATCAGTGCTTTCATTCCCTGATCTTCAAGATCTTTTACTGCCTCCTCAAATTGTGTTGCCGTCTCTGTCTCAAAGGAATCAATATGTACATATCCGATACCATCCTCGAACATCTTGTGGGACACACTTGGCAATGTAATGTCCTGTCTTTCTACATCAAAGGAAAGATTTTCCTCGGTAGACGGACGGTAAATCTCCAGATGGACAGTCGTTCCCTTCTCTCCGCGAATCAGTTTTACCAGTTCCGAAAGTTCCATGGAAGCAGCCTCTGTTCCGTCCACGGAAACGATCACATCATCTTTTAACAATCCTGCTGACTCAGAAGGGGTTCCCTCATAAATCTTGTTGACTGTTACCACCATGGTATCCTTATCCTGGCTTAACCCTGCACCGATTCCATAGTACTGGCCTGTCGTAGATACCTGAAGCGCCTGATAATCTTCTGCATTATAGTAAACAGAATATTTATCTCCCAATCCATCGATCAGACCTGTATACAGTCCATCCTGCAGTTTCTCATTTTCAATGTCATCATAATAATAGAGCTTTGTGTATGCAGTCAGTTCATTGATCTTGCTGACCGTATCTGCGTCGAGCACTGCGCCCTCTCCGTCATCTGCACTTTCCTTGTTCGTGATCAGGATCTGTGAATTTGTTGCCAGACATGCCACATTGATTCCCGTCCAGCTTATCAGAAGTGTTCCGATCACACCGATCACGATCCCTTTGACTGTGCTTCCTTTTTTCTTCTTTGGAGTCTCTTCCGCTCCAGTTTGATCCAGTTCATAATTCTGCTGATCCATAAATTTCCTTTCGCAGCAATTTCAAAACATTTTTGCTGCATCCTTTCCATGTAAACATATGCATAACCACGCCTCCACTTTCATAGCAATTGAGAAAAATGCCGAGGTGCCGGTTTTATTTTCCATAACCTTTACAAAACAGAAAAAAGAGATTGTACACAAAATGCCGTTTCTGATTTCCGGCTTTCGTGTGGCAACCTCTTTTTATATACTTTATCTGCCTGATTCCCGGAACGCTTATCAGCCCTTGAGATAACTCCACGGACTGACATAACTTCCGTTTAATGATACACCAAAATGTAAATGATTTCCAGTAGAAATACC
>OJMH01003262.1_pt1 | contig 12253 bp, 10 predicted proteins | sample 1597111 | NCBI WGS metagenome assembly OJMH01 (sample SAMEA2452115, study PRJEB22498) | human gut metagenome | reverse complement strand
GAAATTGGCTTCGCCCGTGGCAAATTTATTGTCTTTGATGACACCGCCATACATCATCATGGTTCCTTTATTAATGATTCCGCTTCCGCGTCCGTCCATGCTGTTGTTGTTTTTGATCTCCGTTCCCGGATAGATGTTTAAGCTGCCGCCGACTTCCACGCAGACCAGTCTTCCCATGTGTGCTATGCCTCTTCCATCCAAAATGACACCGTGTTTTCCGTTTTTCTCATTATCCCCCAGTGTCAGGGAGGAACCTTTTTCCACACGGAACATATCGGAATAGGTATTCGGGTCTTTACTCATGGTGCTTTTAACGCAAAGAGAAATGTTTGTACTTTCACTTACGATAACAAGTTCTGTATGATTGGATACGTCGATCCGCTGTCCGCAATAAAGATTTTTTCCTCCATCTGCTTTTTGCTTCCGCCTCCTCATGCAGAAATTCGAATGGTTCTTTATCATGCAGAAAATGCACAGCAGGAGTAAAAGCAGTGTATAAACAATCATGCCGGCGATGGAACATATTCCCATGTGTCTGGCAGACAGGGTAAGGATCTCCAGAAACAGGATCAGTGCCGTGTTCAGCCAGCAGGAGATCAGCCAGAAGTTCTTCCAGAGGTTTTTCTTTGCGCGTGCATAATTGATATTCACGTCACTGTCCGTACTGATGACGGAAACCGGCTGGCGGTCTATCCATACAGCTGCAAGCCAGAAGACCAGCCCGCAGGAGGCACCGATCAGACAGGAAATCCCAAGCCCGACTTTGGAAGCAGCAACAGGGCACTTGCAATACTGATGATATTTGGCAGGAAAAACGGGAGAAACAGGACTTTTCTTACGGAGCCAGCCTGTTTTAATTCCACATAATGTTCCGGCTGCCGGTCTTCGTACAGATGGTTTTGCGTTTTCCATGTTTTCAACCGGTGATTCGCACGCATGATCGGCAGGGAAAGCAGAAAAATCGCATCCAGATGGTAAGCTGAATGGACATATGGGAGGTCAGCAGACTTACAAATGGAACAATCGCAAGGAGAATGGCGTAGTAACGCATTTCCTTTTTAAATTTTTGCCGGATGTCTGCGACGGTGGCATCTTTTATCCATTCTTTTTTCATGTTTACGGCAAACAGGCGTCCGTTCTCATACTTATTTTGTGTGGAAAATAAAAACAGCATGATAAAGACGATCGGATACATGGTTGCAAAAAAGATAATATTCATAATCATAATCATAACAATCACCCCTTATAGATGCGTTTGCATAAGTCGAAAAATTCTGTCTGCGTCATGCCGCTTACTTTCGCTTCGGAAATGATCTGGCGCAGCAGTTCCTGGGATTTTTCCGACAATTCTTTATTCGTTTCAAATTCCTGCCGCACGCGGGCACCGCCTCTGCGGTCGGTGTAGATGTAGCCCTCCTGTTTTAAGAGGGTGTAGGCTTTGCTGACGGTCATGGAGTTGATACCGATCTCCTCTGCCAGTGCCCGCACGGTGGGAAGTTGTTCGCCCGGAGCAAGCCGCCCGTCCGAAATGCCGAGCACGATCTGATTGCGGATCTGCTGGTAGATCGGAATCTCGGAGGCATCATTGATGGAAATTACCATGTTTTCTCCATCCGTAAATATCATACAGTATTTTGTATTAGCTACAATAATACAAACAATACAAAATGTCAAGTAAAACAAGAAGGAATCTCAGGCATTGAAAAATAAATAAAAAATTGAATAATAGGTTATAGAAGGAAGGGAAATTATTCTATGAAAAAATCAATGATCTATCGTGTATTGATCTATATTGCAGGATTATTAATTCTGGCGATGGAATCGTACAGGCGATTGCGGATTGTATTCACAGAAGTGTCGGATTTACGAAGAACTGTTTTGATGTGCTCAACGTGACAATTACGATTGCGATCAGTCTGGTCTGCACCGGGCGGTTGCATGGGATCGGGATCGGAACAGTGCTTGCCGTGATCCTTGTAGGGCGTACGATTGCGGTCTTTAATCATTTTACAAAGGAAAAACTGACGGCACTTGCCGGAATCGAGGAGTAAACAGGCGGTTACTTTTCCAGTGGAATTACTGCAAACGGGGAGCGTTCCCTGTTGTAGGTATGCAGTAAACCATCTGGAAAATTTCAAACCGCAATCTACATAATCAATTCTAAAAATATTCGTTTTCTATATAGTATAAAATAATCAGGAAATTCTCAGGAGAATAATTATTCAATCAATTTCATTTCAGTTTTCGTGAGCTCAAGTCAGGGCATATTTCGAGCGTGGTGGTGACGAAAATAAGACTATACTATTGAATCAGAAGCATCTGATACCTATCTTGTACTATCTTTTTTTGGTCAGTCAGTTGTTATATATATATAGTTTTTGATTGTGTGCTGTTTAAACTGACACCTGTGGATGTCGAAGCAAAAATCGTATGATGTTTATAAGTAGGCAAATATGGATGCATTTTCCTAGAATATTGCGAAGAATAATATAATACTTTACACAGAGATTTTAATTTTCTGAAATGAACACGAGTACAAATATTGCAAATAGTAAAAATGCACAAAAAACTAATGGGAAATATGACACTACAGACAAAAATGCAAAAGAATATTGACATTAACAAGAACAGGTAATATATTTAATTTACAAGATAAATGTACACGTGTACAACACGACGCAGCAAGAATAGTTGAAGGTTATTTGCTTGACGAAGCAGAATAATTGGACATATTTCAGAATGGAGGATATATGAATAAGTTTAAAAAGTTTATGGCATTGGGATTGGCGGCAATGATGGTTACATCACTTGTAGCCTGTGGTGGATCAACAGGTAATGCAAAAAATAAGAAATCAGATTCATCAAAAGGGACAACAGTTACTTTCTGGAATAGCTTTACCGGAGCTGATGGAGATATGCTGGTAAAGATGGTTGATAAATTTAATAAGGAAAATACTGATGGAATCAAAGTAAAGATGGATATTTCATCAGATTTTGACAGCCAGTTATCAACAGCATTTGCAGCTGGCGAAGGGCCAACAATGATTCTTAGCTCAAGTGCTTACAGATTTACATATGGGGACTATTTGCAGGATGTTAGTGATGTGTTTGATAAGACAGATTTGAATAAGGATGATTTTATTCAGTCATATTTGGATTATTGTTCTGATGGTGATAAAACATATTTCGTCCCATTCCAGGTAGTTGGATACTATATGTACTGGAACAAAGATCTGTTTAAAAAGGCTGGTCTTGACCCTGAGACACCTCCTACATCATGGGATGAGTGGCAGCAGGATGCAGCAAAGATTTCTGATTCAACCCAAAATATTTACGGCTCAGGAATTTCTTATGATTATGCCTACCAAATTGCACACATTATGCAGAGATTTGGGGGATTGGCTGTTACTGATGATAATGGAACGTGGAAGGCTAATTTTGAAAATAATGCGGGATATGAGAATTTCCTTAACATGTACAAAGATATGGTGGACGATGGCGATAATCCTCTTGAAGCAGATACGGATTCAATGATGAGTGCTGGACAGGTTGGAATTACTGTTGGAGGTCCTTGGGTAACAGCAGGACTTGACACTGCCGGGGTGGATTATGGTATCGGGCTTATTCCACAGGGCGATGCAGGAGATATGAATTCTGTTGAGGTTATTGGATTTGGTATTACAACAGCAGCAAGTGATGCCGAAAAAGAAGCTGCTTATAAATTCATCGACTGGTGGAATACCCAGGATAAAGATGGAAGCAGTCCTGCTTTAGAGTGGTCTCTTCAGAATGGATTCCCGGCATATACATATTCAGTTCAAAATAACAAAGAATATAAAGCTAATAAGAAACTGAGCGCCATGTCGGCAGCTAATCCGGAAGCTCCTACAGATTTTATAGTTGATTCAAACTTCCCTGGCATTAATTCTGTATTATCAGATGTTATTCCAGAGATGATCAACTCAGTGGCATTTGGTAATTCATCGGTTGAAGATGCGTTAGCAAAAGCTCAGAAATCGACCCAGAAGATAGTTGATAAATACAACAAATAGCAGGAAACATAAATAGCAAAAGAAGGGGCGGCTTTAATAAAAGGTCGCCCTTTCAATAGAAAGGTTGAAGTAATAGATGGAAAAAATAAGAAAGTATTGGAATAGACCATCCCGAAGTGCATATGTTTTTATCGCTCCTTCAATAATTTTATTGATATTATTCAATATAATTCCCTTAATTATGGCATTTGGTTTAAGCTTTTTTGATGTCCCTATTACGATGAATCATGCTACATTCGTAGGATGGGATAATTTTGTAGAAGCATTTCATGATCCACGCTTTATAAACAGTTTAAAGGTTACTGCGATTTTTACAGGCATTGAGGTACCTGTGCAAGTATTAGGGGCCTTGGTAATAGCAGCATTTATTAGCAAAAATAATAAGAGAAATAAGTTTTTACGTGCAGTGTACTTTCTCCCTGTTATTTGTTCTGCAACTGTAATAGGTATTATGTGGAGAATGATTTTACATTCAAATATAGGCTTTATAACGGCTGCTTTACAGTCAATGGGATTAGGAAAAATTAATTTTATGAATACTCCGGGACTTACAATATTTGTAATCTCGTTTATATCAATATGGAGAAGCTTTGGTATTTCGACAATAATATATGTTACTGCAATCCAGCAGGTATCACCTTCATTATTTGAAGCAGCTCAAATGGATGGGGCGGGAAAAATTCTTCAGTTTTTACATATAACAGTTCCTTCCATACGGCCTACATTCTGGTATATCATGATGACCAGATTTGCAGGTGCTCTTCAGATTTTTGATATCATATATGTAACGACAAACGGTGGACCAAATTATACTACAGAGTCAACTGTTAGTTATATATATTCAAGAGCGTTTTCATCAAATTCAAGCATGGGATATGCATCGGCAATGTCGGTAGTACTTTTCATTATTATTATGTTCATTACTGTCTTGATGTATAGAAGAATGGTAAAGGAGGACTAACGGTATGAAAAAGAAAAAGACGATAAGTATTGGGAAAGTATTCTTTAATGTACCGGTTGCTTTGATATTGATCATAATTGCTTTGCTGGTTTTAGTGCCGGTCATTTGGATGACATTTAGTGCTTTCAAGACAGAAAGAGAGATCATTTCATGGCCACCTACATTTATTCCTAAAACATTTACACTTGAAAACTTTGTGGACGTGCAGGGGCGAATTAACATTATTCGTTATATTGCAAACTCTGTAATATATGCAGGTGTAACAACTGCTTTAGCTGTTGTCGTAAATAGTATGGCTGGATATGCATATGCATTTTACGAATTTAAAGGTAAAACAGGAACATTTTTGATGACATTGGCAACAATGATGGTTCCTTTTCAGGTAATTATGGTTCCGTTATTCCTTGTTGTATACAAGATGGGAATGTATGACACTTATTGGGGACTTATAATTCCGAGAGTGGCAGTTGCTGGTTCAATATTTATGATGAGAGCTGCGTTTACGGGGATACCGAAAGAAATGGCAGAGGCAGCCAGAATTGATGGCCTGTCGGAATTTGGAATATTCTGGAAAATTATGCTTCCGCAGGTAAAACCAGCGGTAATAACATTGGTTATTTTAAGTGTTAATGGCTCTTGGAATGATCTGTTATGGCCGATGATTGTTACAAGCAGTACAGAAATGAGAACACTTGCAAATGGATTAGCATTATTTATAGGACAAAATACTATTGAATATGGTGCTGCTTTTGCAGGAGCACTTGTTTCATTACTGCCGATGTTTGTACTTTATATGTTTGGACAGAAGTACTTTGTTGAAGGTATGAGCAGTGGTGGATTAAAAGGATAGGAGTTGAGGAAGATGGAAACTACAAAAGTAGTATGTAATAAAGAATTTCAAATTGACAGAGTAGATTCTAGATTGTTTGGCTCTTTTCTTGAGCATATGGGAAGAGTCATATATTCTGGAATATATGAACCTGACAACAAGAATGCTGATGAAGACGGCTTTAGGCAGGATGTGATTGATCGCGTAAAAGAAATGAATGTAACAACAGTACGTTATCCAGGTGGTAATTTTGTTTCTGCATACCATTGGGAGGATGGTGTTGGGGCTAAAGAAAAGAGACCGCATAAACTTGATCTTGCATGGAGGTCAATTGAAACAAATGAATTCGGTACAAATGAGTTTATGAAATGGGCCAAAAAAACAAATGTTAATCCTATTTTTACGGTAAATTTAGGAACACGGGGTGTTGAAGATGCTGCACATTATCTTGAATACTGTAATTTTTCTAGCGGAACACAGTATAGTGACATGCGTAAATCTCACGGTGTAGATGAGCCATACGGAATAAAAATGTGGTGTTTGGGGAATGAGATGGACGGAAGCTGGCAGATAGGACACAAATCAGCGGAAGAGTATGGAAAGATTGCGGCTGAGACCGGAAAGGTTATGAAGTTGATAGATCCTGATATAGAACTGATTGTATGCGGAAGTTCTCTGTCAAGTATGGATACATATCCTGAGTGGGATATGGAAGTATTGGATAAAACTTATGATGTTGCAGATTATCTGGCACTGCATCAGTATTATGCAGGACAGGAAAAGGGAACAAAAACTTTTCTGGCACAATCGGTTGATATGGAAGAGTATATTCATACTATTAGATCTGTTGCACAGGTTATCAAGCAAAAAAAACGTTCTAAAAAAGATATGAAGTTTAGCGTTGATGAGTGGGGCGTATGGGCTGTGCCAAGCAATACTGTAAATAATGAAATTGATGAGAAACCATGGCAGATAGCACCCGCAATCAGTGAACAGATTTACACCCTTGAAGATGCGTTATTGTTTGCAGAGATGCAGATGGTAATAATTAGAAATGCAGATGCAATTAAAATCGCATGCCAGTCACTTCTTACTAATATAAGTGCATGTATTATGACAGAAAAGGGTGGGGGGCATTGGTTACAGACTATATATTATCCATTTTATTATTTCGCAAATTACGCTAAGGGGATAGTTTTAAATGTCTCGAGTACTGGGCCAGTATATGACTGTAAAGAATTTAACAATGTGCCTTATGTAGATTCTATTGTTGTATGGAATGATGAGGATGGAGAGTTAGTCTTTTTTGCAGTAAATCGTGATGAAGATAATAAACAGAAAGTGTCACTTCAATTGTCGGATTTTGAAGTAGATAGTGTAATCGAAAGTATCGGTATGACAGCAGCAGATAAAAAAATGACAAATCAATTTCAGCATGATGCTGTTAAACCGGAAACAGTTGACAATGTGAAACTGGGCAATGGGGAGGCGAAAGTAGTATTAAAACCATTATCATTTAATATGGTTAGATTAAGAATAAATCAGTAACAGGAATATATAGTGAATCCTGAGAAAATCGTGAGTTCATTGATGATAACAGGCGATTATGGTATACTCTGACTAGAAATATACGGGGGTACGGATATGGCAATTACAGTAAATCAGATAGCAGAGCAGTGTGGTGTTTCCAGAACGACAGTTCTTAGAGCTTTAAATGGTGGAAGTGTGTCAAAGGACACTAAGGAACGAATATTGCAGGTTGCTAAAGATAATAATTATCGCCCGAATCTTCTGGCTAGGAGCTTAAATCATGGAAGAACAATGTCACTTGGGGTTGTAACAATTAATATCGAAAACATGTACTTTGTACAATCATTAAATACTATTAATAAAGAGGCTGATAAAAGAGGATATTTTACTAATATAGTAGTTTGTGATGATAGCCTTGAATGGGAGAAAAAACTTATTCAGGGTTTGGCTGAACGTCAAATGGAAGGGATATTGATTAACCCAATAAACAAAGGAAAAGAATTTGAAGATTTTCTCTTATCACTGCATGTTCCGGTAGTATGTATTGGCAATCAGGTATCAGAAAAGATTACAACTGTGCAGGTAAATGAAATGGTTGCGACCATGGATGCGGTAAAACATATTGTATCAAAGGGCTATGAGAAGATTCTGTTTATCTGTCCTCCGCTTGAGATGAAAGAAGTGAAAAATACTTATACGCATGAGCAGAGAGAATTGGGATTTAGAAATGCTATGGGGATGTATCCAGATGTAAATATGCATGTAATTGGAAAAAATGAATTTTTACAAGAAGTGCAAACAGTTTGCAAAAATAATCTGGATAAAAGAACCGCTTTTCTTTGTTCAGGAGACAGCTATGCATTGATGATAATGCAATGGGCTGCTAAGGAAGGCTATGAAATTCCAAAAGATTTTGGATTAATGGGATTTGATGATATCAGTGTTTTACAATATATTTCTCCAAAACTTACAACGGTTTCGACAAATGTTGAGGGAGTTGCATCTACTGCGGTAGTGGAACTTATCCAACAGATAGAATCAGAAGTATATTCGCCTAAGTCTATATATTTGAATCACAAAATATTAGATAGAGATACATTATAATTACCGTATTCATATTTCCTGTGCGAATAAAGGAGATATGAATATGAATAAGAACAATTATATAGAAACTGAGTACAATAAACCATTTATTAGACAGCGTGCAGATCCATATGTGTATAGGCATTCGGATGGAAGCTATTATTTTACAGCTTCCGTGCCGGAGTATGACAGAATAGTATTGCGACGGAGTAATACTTTAAACGGGTTAAGAGAGTCAGATGAAGTAACTATATGGAAAAAGCATGATAAGGGAATCATGAGCGTGCATATTTGGGCACCAGAGATTCATTATCTAGACAATAAATGGTTTATTTATTATGCAGGAGGAGATATTGATGATATATGGGCTATAAGACCATATGTGTTAGTGTGTGAAGGACAGAATCCGTTAAATGATCCGTGGAAAGAACTTGGAATGGTAAAGGCAACTGATGCTTTTTCTTTCAATGATTTTTCATTGGATATGACGGTGTTTGAAAACAAAGGTAAGAGATATTGTGTATGGGCTGAGAAAGTAAATATCGGTAAGAAAATATCTAACTTGTATATTGCAGAGATGAAGTCTCCTACAGAACTTGCTACAGCGCAAGTACTTTTATCCTCTCCTGATTATGAATGGGAAAGGGTTGGTTTTTGGGTAAATGAAGGACCGGCAGTAATCAAACATAATGGAAAGATTTTCTTGACATATTCAGCAAGTGAAACGGGAGAATGCTATTGTATGGGAATGCTGAGCATTGGCGAAAATGAAGAGATTTTGAATCCTCGTGCTTGGAAGAAGGAATGTAATCCTGTTTTGAAAACTGATGTTGATAAGCAAATATATGGACCAGGACATAATTCGTTTGTAAAAGATGAAACAGGTAATGATGTAATGATTTATCATGCCAGACAGTATGATGAAATTATAGGTGATCCGTTGTATGATCACAATCGTCATGTTTATCGGATGAAAATAAAATGGAATTCAAGAGCTGAACCCGTTTTTAACTATGGCAATAACTTTTAACATGATTTTCAGAAAGAATAAGGAGGAGCCACTAAAACAAGCAAATATAAAAACAGACCGCCTAAGTGAAAAATCAAAGCGGCTAAATTTCCATACCGAAAATACATCGAAGATCTGGAAATGAATCTTCTTCCGGAAGGAATGCGAAAATGCCTACCGGAGCTGTGTACGCTGGATTTTATCAGAGAAGGAAAAAACATCATTATGACCGGCAATCCGGGAACCGGGAAAACGCACACGGCTATCGGACTTGGAATAAAGGCCTGTGAACAGGGCTATCGTGTCCTGTATACAACAATTCCTTATCTGGTAACAGAACTAAAAGAAAGTAATAGCAAGCAAAAACTCCGCACATATCAGAAACGCTTTGAAAAATACGATCTGATCATAGCTGATGAGTTTGGTTACATATCTTTTGATCGGGAAGCTACTGATTTGTTATTCACAGTCCTTTCATTAAGGGCATCCCAGAAATCAACCATTATTACTTCAAACCCTACATTTGAGAGATGGGACGAAATCTTCGAAGATGCCGCCATTACAAGTGCAATCGTTGATAGGCTTACATACAAAGCTTATCTGATTGATATGGAAGGCGATTCCTACAGGCTCCGTGAAACTCTGCGGAACAACGGAACCGACTTCGAAACAGTAGTAAAATAGTAACTGCACCTGTGGCAGTAATGCTGCAGGTGCCAAACTTGGTCTATAGTGACCTAGTTTTCAATGAGCGGTTGACCGAATTTTCGGTTGACAAATACAGCAAGTATTTATTACAAAATAAAAAGATCTCAGGATTATTCCTAAGACTGAGATTTTGATTATATAATAACACTGACTAAAATGCCCTTCTATTTTACTGAATTTCTTCTCCATTTTCATTTAAAAACTTGTATTGTATATCATAATCAGATGGAATATTTGACATGTCCAAATAATATACAAATGGAATATTATTAATTTCTATATTTTTGGTTATATCAGCTCCATTTCGTGGCGATATGACAGCCTGTATGGTACTAACATTTTCATTATTGCAGACTATGATATATCCGGTATTCAGTTTACCTAACCTTAATTGCCATCCTATATCATTCAAGGAAATGGCATTTTTATATTTATATTTTCCATCCTGATTTTTGGAAAACTGTGCTGCATAATAATGATATGTTTTGTCGTTTTCCCCTGTCATTCCGACAACTATGGTAGTATCATTATCTACAATACGGCCACACTCTATCATATCAACTTCAGCAGATATATTTTCTTTTTCTTTCACAACATCTAACATTTCATCAGGTGTACTCACTTTTTTCCGCAAGCAGCAAGGCATATCGCCAAAGAAAGGATAAGTAAAACGGTTACTTTTTTCATCTTATTCCGTTATCATTGTGATTAAATTACTCTTTTTCGTAACATTCATTATCTATATAGTATAAAAAAATCAGAAAGTTTTCAAGAGAATAAAATTATCAAAATTGATAGAAAAATGTTGTTTTGGTCGTAAAATCTTGAAACTTGCGTAAAATAGTTGTAATTTGTATATCTTTATGTTATTATCCCACTATAACCTAAAACTATAATCTTAGTTTATACTCAAAAAATATTATCAATGTTAACGATGAAAGGGGAAAATATGGAGGAACTGACTACAGCGGAATCCATGGTGATGAAAACAATCTGGGATCATCCCCATGAAATGGCACTACAGGAAATTATGAAACTGACAAACGAAACATACGGGAAAGACTGGAAATCCCAGACCGTATCAACTTATATTGCAAAGCTGGTGAAAAAGGGCTTTCTAAGGATGAACCAGAGCGGGCGCAATGCCACATATGAGATCATAATACCGGAACTTTCCTATCAGCAGGAGCAGAGTCGCAAATTTGTAAAATTCTGGAACCGTGGATCGGTTGCACAGTTTTTAACTGCTTTTTATAAAGATCATAAACTTACCAAAGAGGAAATAGAGGAGTTGAGAAAAAGCATTGATGAACTGGATCAATAATTTGTTTTACATGGGGCTGTTTACTGCACTTACAGGCAGTATTGCATTTGCGGTATATGCAGTTGTTGCAGGCGTTTTGGATGGGTTAAAAAAATACCGCTATATATATGGGCTGTTGCTTGTGGTGTTACCGTTCTGGCTGTTTCCGGGGCTGTTTCTCCTGTTGTATGTTACGCATTACCGCAAAATGGGGGAGGCACTGTTTATCAAGGGGCACCTGTTTGAACTGACACCTGTGATTGCGCACATAGAGTGTGTGGCGGCAGTGGTCTGGCTGCTTGGTGCAGCAACGGTTCTTGTGCTTCATCTGGTTCGTTATTACCGGGTGGAACATTACATAAAAAAGCACCGGCAATATTATCATTGACCATGCACTTGCTCTCCAAGCATTAGTAAAATCTCCAACTCCAAAGTTTGTAAGAAGTGCAAGAACCAATGTAAGTAAAGCACAAAATACAAGTGAAATTATTGCCAATATGGCAAGGATACGTTTTAATTTTTCCATAAAAACTCCATTCTGTCACAAAAATGCAACGATAAAGCTAAAAAAGCTTATTTTCTGAACTCTTTTTAGTATAGTAGAAATAATATTTTATTGCAATTATTGTTTACTATTTGTATAATACTTGAGAGAAGAAAAATATAATGTTAGGTAAGAACAGGTGCTTAGCATATTAATACATTTGGAGGAAAAAATGGCAAACGATTATTTATTAAAGACATGGCGTGAAATCGCTTATAATCAGGAACAGACACA
>OJMH01003256.1_pt1 | contig 12267 bp, 11 predicted proteins | sample 1597111 | NCBI WGS metagenome assembly OJMH01 (sample SAMEA2452115, study PRJEB22498) | human gut metagenome | reverse complement strand
GACGCCTTCCAGCCCGCGCACGATGCCCAGCCCCAGCTTTTCCAGCCCGTACCCTATGCCGCCCAAAAAGCCGCCCTTGTTCTGCTCCTCTGCGGGCGTCTCCCGTACCGGCTGTACGGTCTGCTGCTGCGTCATATCTGTCTTGTACTGCCGCTCGTTCTTTAACCGGTAGTACCGCTGTAAGGCCGTCTCCGGTGCGCTTTTCTTTTTGCTGTAATCCGACACTGCCATGTTTTTCTCCTTAAATAGCTTGTTTTTTATGCGATTCTGTGGTATTATGGTAGAAAGATACTTGTGAGGTGTACTGTATGCGTACCATGAGCGGTAAAGTTAAGTGGGCAATCGGTCTGTTGGTCGTGTGGATGGTGCTTGGGTTCGGACAAATGGTGCAAAATTCCGGTTCTGCAAGTTTTCTGTTGGTGATCGTTGTGCTTATGGAATGTTTGCCTACCATTGCTGTCATTGTCCTCACCCACTACGACCACAAGTACGCTGCCCCGAAAAACGGCACTTTCACCCTGCTGCGCGTATGGGCGCTGGCCTTAATATGGTTTCAGCCCGTGCTTTCGCTCCTCTCGTACATAGCCGCCGGCGCTTTTACTTCTTTTATACTCGGCGTTTGGGTCGCTTCCTGCCTCTTCCCGCTTATTGCTTTTATCCTGCTGTTCGTCGATGGGAAACATACAAAGCAAAGCAATATACATAAAATCGGTTTTTCCGATGAATCAAATAGTCTTTATATTTCTGCACGCGAAAAGAAGAAATTACTCTCTAGAATTGAAACCATTTTGCTTGGTCGTCATATTTACTACTTTTCCACCTCCGATTTACTTGAGATTCTCAATAAATCCTATCAAAATGGCACCCTCAATGAAGATATTCTCCTTAATGCGGTATCTGAGTTACAAAGGGAGACAGCAAATACACAAAACTTAATAATGGAAGCAGTAAAAGAAACCTTATCCCCCGATGTATTTACAGATTGGCGCATAAATGAAATATTTATCGAAACCTGTCGATATGCAAAATCTCATAATTACACGTTAGATAATGTTAAACACTATTTGAAAAACTCGACTTATTAGCTAACGCATTTTAAGCCACATATCTCCAGATTTTCTATAATACTCGCCTCCGTAACGAACTACTTTCGTATTGCCGCTTTTCGATACCACGGGAGCTTTTTCCAATCTTGCAATCAGTTTATCATCGGTTATTTCCGAGCTAACTGCATCGGTTTGTACATTCTCTCCGGTAAAATTGGCAATATTCTCATCGGTAATATCAGCCTTTTCACTTGTCTTATAGAATCTCCCCTCATAATACACATAGTTGTCCGTGCCTATACCGTAGTTGAAATCGACTACGGTACCGTTTTCCAGTTGCCCGGATTTAGCCAACGACAATACTTTGAGAATGTAAGCATCCTGTTTCCCGCCGCTGCCCGTGCCGCTGAAATCTCCGAAATCGGATACGATTGCCGTCTGTACGGCAATACCGTTCGTATCGGAGATACCATACTGGACGATAGTATCCTCGTTGGGCACACGATTAGAGACAGTACCGGATTCAGCGTCATATCTTTCGTTTAGCATGCGGGCAAAGGTATCCTTATCCTCATCGCTTACGTTGGCGTCGTTGACGGCCTGTATGATCTCCTCACGCGTATACAGCCCCTCTCCGTCGAGATAGCTTTGCACCTTGAGCGTAAGGTTTTCAAGCGTCTGTTCCGCTTCCGCCTGCGCGTCCTGAATAAGCTGGTTGTTGCGCTCCTGCATCATCTGCGCGGCGAGCTGCTGGTACTGCTGCAAAGCGGAGGACTGCGCGGCGTTCTTCTCACTCATCGCCCCGGCCACATAGTTGTCTATGTTGTTGTTCATCGGTAAAAATTAAAAAAAGATGCCCAGTCCCTCAAAAAGGCCGATATAAGGCATCTTGTCAAAAAATATGTGCAAAAAATATACGCCCATGACGATCGTATCGAGATCATCACAGGCGTATCTACAAATGTCTTGGTAGTACAAAAAAGCTGTCATATTTCATATATGCATATCAAAATCAATCTTCGCTTAGAAACTTAGATATATCAACTCCTTGTAATCTTAAAACATCTCCTAAAGTTGTAGGCTTGTCATTCTTGTCCATATAGGTTTGGCTCTTCTGATATTTCCGTGCTCTTCTTTCAGTATAGAGTTTGCAGTTTATATAGTCTACCTTGTTTAAATCTTTTTCCGTAAGTCCTAACAAACTCACTGCTTCTGCAAGAGATAATATCTTAATTTCTTTTTCTTCCTTTTCAATGACTTGTTTAATGCTTTCCATACGAACATCCTCCTTTTCTCCGTCCTGATATTCTATGAAAATGTCACACACGCTAGCCTTGCCTGTATAAGTCGCACCGTATTCATATACCCTTTTTATAATCGCCAGGAATTCATTAAATCTTTTTGCCTGAAAATGAGAACTTATACATACGATTTTGCCAAAGAATATAGCTTCTTTCTTTTCTTCCGATACTTTCAGTCTATGAATAAAATTCTTAAGAAATTCGCTCTGTGCCTTTGAGTTTCCGCTGTTGATCTTCTCTATAAGTGACAGGTTGTGTTCCCTTGCTCTTTCAGCCTTATAACTTTTATTTTTCTGTTTTAACATTTCAAGAGTTTCGGGAAGTGTCAACTTTTCTCTTTCCCCTATAATTTGTAATGCTCTGATTACTGCATATGCATCATCGTCACTTTTGTGAAGCTGTATACCGATGATCTCCAGTTCTTTTACAATCCCCTCTACCGACGTCCTGTTCTTTGCCTTTGTGTATCCCTGATACAACTTTTGAAAATCGTAGTATGTAAAAGGTATCGGTTCTTTTCCAAAAAGTTCGCATGCCGTTGCCAGGAAGCCCGTATCATTGGATAACGAGAAACCTATAATTTGGCACTCTTTCATGGTCAATAAAGCCTTGATCCTGTCATAATAAAAATCGAACTTCGGGCTTGAATAGTACACCTCTTCCGCGAAAGCGAGCTGTATATCACTCTCATGTTCTCTGCCTGTTAATTTGAATTTATGCCCCGGATCTATGGTTAAGCAATCTCTTTCTAAAATATGAAACTGCTCATCAATCAGTACATATCCGAATTCGCAAATATGATGCCCGTCACAACACTCAATATCAAAAAATAAATATTTCATTTGTATTAAAATTTTACTCCGTTTTAAACTTACATTGTATTAATTTATCAAACCATTTCATTTATCAAGTCCCGATATTCAGTCCATATAGAAGCCTTAAGATATTCTTTTTTTAGACCCTTTTTAACATAGAAAACCTTTTCTTCTGCTGTTGAATAAAATGCATTTGCTCCAAACAATACACAATTAGAGGAGTTTATGGTTATTTGGGATAAATTATGACAGTAACGGAAAGCGTTCATTCCTATAAACTCAACTGTTTTCGGAAGAGTTATAGCCTCTATACAGTCGCAGTAAGCGAAGGCCCAACACCCAATGGTCTTCACATCGGTAAAGGTCACGGCTTTCAAAGCCGAATTATTGTAAAAACTCCAACCGCCAAACTTTTCAGCGTGAAGTATCTGTAATTCCTGCAAATATGGATTGTTTCTACAAAAATCGTCTGATACATTTCCGTGCACGTATAATTTTGTAACCTTAGGCATTTTACCGCCAAAATAGGAAGTCAGCTTATATTCACCGCTTATCGTCATAGTATTGACAGATTCACTATCGAGCAAAACCGATTTACCTACCCGTGTTTTATAATCAATTTTTACCCAGGACAGTTTTGGCAGTTGATATAAAGCAAAATCCCCGATATAGCGGCCTGCAAATTTTATACTTTTAAGCCCCGTTTTTGCCAAAGCAAACCGCTCTATTGTATCTATTGTATTAAAGTCCAAACCTTCAAGATTTTCACAAGAAAACAATGCGCCGTCAAGAAGTTTATCTACACCATATACATGCTCTAATTTTCTTGCATAAGCCAGTGCACATACTCCGATATTTTTTGCACTTATTGATTGCACATTACGACAGTTGTAAAGACCGAATTTACCGATGTCTTCCACTGAAAATTGCGTCTTCAATTTCACGCAATCGTAAAAACAATACGGCGGTATATTATCTATATCTATGGCTATCTCATGAAGATTTTTGCACCGATAGAATACCCCTTCACCCAAAGATACACGCTGTACTGCTTTTACTCTCTCGACACCGGAATCCGCAAACGCATAGCTTGCAAGATTAGCAATTTCTTCCGGCAAAAGAACTGTGAGGTTGTCCCCTTTATATTTGTACAAAGTCTTGCCTATAACTGCAAAATCCCCTTGTTTTTCAAGCCAAGGCGTTTTATAAAATGCGCTGTTGCCTATATGCGCAACCAAATCGCCGCCGATGATTTTCGCAAGCTTTGTCGCTCCTAAAAAAGAATGGTCTCCTATATACGTCAGATTCTTCGGCAGGCGAATTTCAGCCAGGTTACAACATTTAGAAAAAGCATAGTCCCCGATCATTTCGATTGTATCCGGTAAATCGATAGAAAGCATTTCACTTCTGTCATGAAAAGCCCCGCTTGCAATAATTTTTACAGTTTTTCCGTTGATCGTTTTCGGTACGGCATGATGGGACATTTTCTTTCCCTCTCTGGTCATACCCTTGATTTCAATCACGTCACCTTTTTGATTATACTTGAATTCCTCAAACACTCCGAAAGTCTGCGACTCATATTTTATATTTGACGCGTTCTTTTTTGAAAGCACTACAATTTTGCACCATTCGCATCCCTCGTCATAAATTTTTTCGTAGATATAAGGGGGAGTAGAAGAAGCACTGAGAAGTTTTATCTTAGGATATTTCTTTCTCACTTCCGTCACGGTGGCAAACCAATCTCCGCATTCCTGTATTTCATTTATAATCAGATATAATGCTTCGCTTGCCGCTCTTGCGGAGTAAAAATCTGAAATCAGTTGTACGACATCTTCACCGTGTAAAATAGGTAATTCATAGTTCAGATAGAGAATATCTTCTTTCTCTATGCCGCGCAAAAGTAAATCTTTGCAAATCCTTGCAAGCATATCCTTTTTGCGTAAACCGCATTCTCCTGCAAGAAAAACAAAATTGTTTTGGGTTTCATCAAAGTAAAGTTCCTGAACTTCGTTATAGTCATAAGCAAAAGCAGGATCAGAAAAATCCGCGTCAATTTCTTCGCAAAAAATATCAAGTCGTCGAATATAATCAATAAATTGCTGTTTCATACTATTCTCCCAATCTTAAAACCGATTCGAATACACCCACAAACGGTTCGATATGAATATCCTTATGGTGATGTCCAAAATACCATTTCTTAAAGTTTAGTTTTTCAGATATGTTTTGCAAGTAATCGTTTAATATCTTTTCTTCGGATAGAAGTTTTGCTCCTATATTTTCAGCAATTCCTGTCGGCGCCACATGAGTAAATACATAGTCGACAGTAAAAGCATTCTTCTTAAGGTTTTGAATGCCGTTACTATATTCATTTTCTGTAGGCATTTCCTGTTCCCAAACATAAACAGGTGATGCGTTCGTGAGTTTTTTTACAGAAAAGCCGCCGCCAAACACAAAAAACGTCTTTCCGTCTATACAGTAAATCTCGCCACGCATCAGATGAAATAATTTGTCACTGATTTGATGAACCAGACCACCGCAAAATTCTTTTACCGGATGTTCATAAATCAAATCAAAGTTTTCATGATTGCCATCTAAAAACAATGTTTTACAAGGCAATCCTTCATAATACGCTCGCACTTCAAGATGTTCTGTCTGACTCCAGATCATGCCCGCATCACCGAGAATGATCAGATAATCAGACTCTTTAAGCGATAATTGATTTAGTTGGAGCCTCAGCCATTCGATCCTTATATGACCGTGAATATCCGATGCAAGATATATCATTCTCTGACCTCTTTCGTTAATCTTTCCGAAGTAAATGCAAATGCTTTTTCTCCGATTACTGTTGTTTCCTTAAAAATGACACGTTCAAGAGACGTCGCATAATAGAACGCTTTTTCGCCGACAATCTGAACATTTTGTAAGTCAGCGATCTTGATAAAATACGCGTCCGAAACAGCCCGAAAAGCAATTTTTTCCGTTCCTGCAGGAAGAACAAAAATCTCATCCTTTTTTGCGATCGCATATTGAAGCAATTCGCGCATGTCTTTTGTATACAAATCACCTTGATGTGAGCAGTAGTATGGATTTCTTTTATCGACCTCTATCGTCCGGAGAGATTCGCAAGAACCAAACGCATATAATCCAATGGTTTTTACGTTTTTCGACAGAGCGATCCTCTCAATTTTATCGCATCCGTGAAAAGCCCACGCACCAATATAAGTTACCGTATTCGGAATAGTGATTTTTAGCAAGTTTTTGCAATCGTCAAAGGCGCTGTCATCAATTGACTCCAATGTATCCGGCAATATGATTTCCGTCAGATTCCTCGCATTTTGGAATGCGTGTTTTCCGATTATCTTTATGCCTTCCGGCACAGTATAGCTTTTCTCGGACGATTTCGGCGGAAAGCGTACAAGCATTGTTTTTTCTTTGTTAAATAATACACCTGCCGCCGCCGAATAAAATTGATTTTCTTTTTCCACAAAAATTTTTTTAACATCAGCGGAATAAAAACAGTCCGGATCGACCTTTTCAACCTTTTCGGAAACGTAAACGACCCCTTCATAACAATTTTGTTCGTCGATTTTTTCGATACTTTTAATATCGAGAATACAAAGCCCCCTACCAGAAAGCAAAGCTTTCACGTCTATGCAAAGAGATATTAAGTCACGCATTGTTCTTTCCGAGTCTTGCTTCAGCGCCATTAAGTACAGTTCTTCAGCCTTTGCCAAATCCTTATGGACACCCACCCCTTTCAGATAGCAATACGCAAGATCTGTTGTACCGTGCGAATAGTTATTTTCAGAAGCGAGCCTGAAATATTCTGCGGCAAGTTCAGCGTTCTCTTTTACCCCATATCCGTGCAAATAATTTTGTCCTATATCACGCATAGCGTGAACATACCCGAGATCAGCCGACTTTTTGTACCAATATGAAGACTTTTCCTTATCCATTCCTACGCCCTGACCTACGAGATACATATACCCAAGATCGCACATTGCTTCAAGATTGCCAAACTCGGCGGCTTTCGAATAGAGCGTAAAAGCTTTTTTAAAATCCTGTTCTTTTCCCAAACCGAAAGAATACATATCCGCAAGTATCACAACATATTCCGCTATGTTTTCATTTGCCTTGTGTTCTACAGCAAGCACAATCGGATTGACCAATTCTTTTGCCTTTTCTCTGTCTTTTGCCGTACCGTTTCCCTCAAAAAATCCAAGCGCGTAATAAAAAGTTCCTCGGATATTGCCAAGCAAATGAGCCCTCTTAAATGATGCAAACGATAATTCTTTACTGCGAATAAAACGCTTGCTGCCTATTGAATATTCCTTCCCTCTTTGAATCCACTCGTCAGCATCAGCGTTTGAATAAATACCATCAAGCAATGCAGCCTGAAACTTATCATCAAACAATATGGATTTCTTTGGCGTAAACTGCGGCGCTGCTTTGATTCGCTCTGTTATCTTACTCTTCCAAAGTTCAAACGTAAGCGGCAGATAATCGATCAGCCCGAGTTGCACCTCGCGTGTCACCGCATCTGAAACAATACACGGAACTCCGACCGCCTGCGCTTCTATAAGCGTAATCGGAAGACCTTCATAACGAGACGGCAATAAAAATGCCGATGAAATGGATAAAAGTTCGGGAATATTGCTATCCGAAGGAAGAATAGAAACATTCTTTAATCCTTTTTCTGCAATAAATTGTTCTATGCTCTCCTTTTTGGGCCCATGACCTACAAGCAGAAAATATAAAGAATCATTTTCTTTCATGATATCACAAACGGATAGCAAAAAGTCTGTATTTTTTTGTTCGGAAAAACGGCCGACAAACAGGCAATACCTTTTCCCTTTGTCAAAATGGTATTTTGCATAAACATCTTCACAAGAAACAGAAAAAAGAGCATAGTCAACAGCATTGAAAAATACTTCGCCGGCAGTTCCATAAAGAAATTTTCTTGCAGTATCAGAACAAGCGAAGGAATGGGTAGCATATTTTCTCACCATCTTAGAAGACAAGAATTTTGCTATCCTTTTTCCGAATGTCAAGCCTTTTGGATTTGACTGATGGCAATGCGATATACGTACAGGCACGTTTTCAAGAAAGGCTTGTCTCAGGTATAAACCATTATTAGAATAATAATGAGAATGAACGACAACAGGGTTCTCTTTATGAATAATACTCCGAATTTCTCTTGCCTGCCTTAACGCTCTTGTAAGTCCCTTCCCTTTGACAATAACATCATAAACCTTTCCCCCCATTGCTTCTATTTCAGCGCGGTAATGGTCTTTTCCTTCGGCTGTATTTATAAAAATAAACTGATACTCATCTTGCAGATTGCGATAAAGCGTCATAATAAAAGATGAGATACCGTTTATCCTCAAATGATTCCAAAAATATCTATTGTTGTCCATGCAGCTAGTCCGAAACACAAACCTGTCAAAAAGATTGATATGAAAAAAATAATACAACAGATAAAAGAACGAACCGATAACTTATTTGCATATAGAATATATCGGAAACTGCTGTCCACTTCATTTCTGCCCTCAGTTTGAGAATTTTGAAGCACTGCAGTTAGCGTTTCCGGGCTATTTAAATCTATCGACTCATCAAGCAGAGCATCAAATGATACTCTCAATACTTCGGCTAAATCTCGAATGTTTTCAAGCTTAGGTTCTGTCTTCCCGTTTTCCCAATCTGAAACCGATTGACGACTGATTCCATATTGACTAGATCTGGACAGTTTTTCTCCTAGACCTTCTTGTGAAAGACCGCGAGCTTTTCTGATGATTCTGATTTTATCTGAAAGCTTCATATACCCTTATCCCTCCTTTACCAACATTGTAAAGCGTAGCCTGCTGAAAAACAACCAAGCGCTGCTTTGAATTTTGTAAGGAGCTACCTTACATTTTGATTTTACAGCAAAAAACCTGACAGTTACCCTGTCAGGTTTCTCAAAATAAGCAAAAAAACCAGGACAGGTCTGCATTAGCCTGTAACTGCATTGAAATGTTTTACTGCTTCCTGTCAACCTGTAATGACATGAGAAACAACCGCACAATCGGACATTCCCATACAGTTCAATTCTTTTTGCATTATAACATAAATTATTAATTCTGTCAATATCCAGTTCCTTTATATATCCGCGTTTCAAACTGTACGGCGTGTATTTCAAATCGAAAATAATCGGATTGACTGCCATCACTTATCTCCGAGTTCCTTAAACGCTCTGACTTCGTATCCCTCCAAATACGACGGAGTGAATCGGTACGCGCCGCTCTCGAAAGTTCGTTTCGGCAAAGGCTGTCCGTCAAGCTCCGCCACCTTTCCGTTAAAGAGCGAAGACACAATGGATTTGATGATCGACAAATACACGATGTTCTCTTTCATCAGTCCGACGAGCTCTTCCATAAACTCACACACCTGTACCGACTCGCTCCTGTCCTCCCATTCTTCTTCCTTAGGCTTTACCTCTTCCGTCGGCTTATCGTCGACCTTGAACGAGTCGATTCCGCGCGCCAGCAGATCGTTTGCAAGTTTGTTGAAGTTGTAATTGTAATCGGATTTTGCAAGCAACTCATTGATTTCATCCACCATTTGTTCATCCGTCAACACGATGGATTTTGCTCCGCAACTTATCTGTTTTTTCTTCGTCATTGTTCTCCTTTCCCGTGACTTACGGTAAAAGACAAGTGGGTTTCCCACTTCGTCTCAAAGCCGCAAAAAATCAGTTTTATTATTTTTTCTTTACCTGCTTCAAAAATCAGCCTCTTTTCGCTACATTTTCATACTTTTCAATCCGCCCCTGTCCTTCATTTTGAGCAGTCTTTTTCATTCCTCATCGTCCTTACAACAATCGCCGAGACCTTTTTCCAAAATGATTTTGAGCAGCTCGTCAACCGTATCGACGTTAAACACGTCGAGCACAACCGAGCGGTTTTCCTCTGCCTTCTGCCTCAGCTCGTTGCTTTTGAGTCCGCCGAGCCTGCCCGTCTCGCGGAAGAAATTTTCCATGTCGATCTTCTCTTTGAAGTTATCGTAATACACTTTCAAAATCTTGTCTTTGGGCGATGCGTCGATACCGTAATAGACATACTCGCACAGCGCCCTGACGAGCGTTCCGAAGTCTCTGTCGCTCAGGGACTTCGCAATGTTATAATCCTTCTTGTTGATTTTAAGTACCTTTTCTTTCATCCCTTTTTTGTTCCCCTTTTATTTTTTATTTGTCCTTTATCAAATTTTCGCGTTCATGCCGAATTTTCCTTTCCCTATATCGACCGGGGTTTTCGGAGGCAGAGGATTAAATTTGCCGTTTAAGGTTGTCATCGTCCTTTCGGCGAGCTGCATGTAATACGAAGTAGGCTTGATGTCACGGAACTGTCCCGAAGACTTGAACACTCTAACAAGTTGTTCGGTATCTCCATTACAGAACATTCCCAAGCGCATCATAAGTATCCTCTCGTCCTTTGTTTCACTTTCAAACACTCGCTCGCCGTTATACAGTTTGGAAAAGGTATCTCCTCCCCTTACGTTTTTTGCTTTCTCTACAACCTCTCTGTCCGACATGCGGGTGAGACTGTCTATCCCTCGATCCGCCATATTGACCGCCACGGCTGCCGGTACGCTTCTTGCGACTAACTCACTCGGTCTGATATACTCTTGCGAAGGAGCGGGAATAATCTCTGCCTCTTCCTCTTGTTTTTCATTTTCCCCCGCATCCGATTTCGTCTGCGAAAGTTCCTCATAACTCACTTCCTGAAATTCTGCGTCCTTCCATAACGGATCTTCCTGAAATTCTTTGAAGGATTCCATGAGTTGCTCTCTCGTATCATACGCGGCTGCCATTGCCATGACAATCGCGCCCGACTCATCTTGCATATACACCCTGTAAATTGTTTCCCCGACCGCATTCTCGCTCTCTCGGATAGCGTACTTCTGCACGCGTTTATTCTTCGATTTTTCCTTTTCCACAAGGTATTTTGCAATCCTGTCCGCGTCTATAATTGCCTTAAACAAAGCGTTCGGATCTTCCTTGATTTCCTCTTTCCATGCTTGCAGATACGCAGAGTTATTGCGTACCGCACTTTCGTCGACCTTAATTCCGAACTCCTGTTCAATGAACATGGAGGCGATTTCGGCCCGCAATTCTTCCTTTGCATATTCCGAGCTTCCAAAACCGCCTTCGAGATTTCTGTTTAACCTCTTTTCGTGTCCCGTAGAGTGTCCGATCTCATGGAATGCCGTCGAATAATAGTCCTCTGCCGTATGGAAATCCCTGCGCTCAGGCAAGCGGATTTTATCCGTTTTGGGATTGTAATACGCACTGCCGCCGCCATAAGAAATTTCCGATTCGGTTTTGCTCCAAAAATCAATGAACTGTTCGGCTCGTTCCGAACGTTTACGCTCATCAATTTCATTTGTTTGCTCTGGCGCGGGGATACCGTCAATGATGTCGGCATTGAAAACCTTGTAATACTTTCGGAGAGGATACACGTTCTCTTTCATGTAATCGTCTCTCTCCTCTTTCGTTAAGCCGTCCAAAACAGACCTGTCAAAAGGCTTCTTTGTCGCTTTGTCCCGCAATTCGTAAAATTCAACGGTTTCGCTTTTGCCTTTTGCTATGCTTTTCCCCTCTTCGTCCGTCTTGAACGACCAGCCGTTTTCCTGTATCTGATGAAAGGTTGCCCAACGATTATCCTTGTAACCTTCGCGCATGGCGGCAAGCGTAAGGAAGAAGTTATTTAGCCCCCTATAACGCTTGCCGGTCGTCGCAGACTGCGGTGCTCCCGTTACAACCCATCCCTGCTTCCATAAACCTGCGCCTTCTTCAAGGTTTTTCAGCACCTGCTCTACAAGTGCTTGCTGTTGTGCGGTCAGTTTGGAATTCTCACTCATATTCCACTTCTACCTCCTGTATCAGCACAGGCTCGCCGTTGTCATACCCGGTGTCGTCCGTATCCATAACTTCTTCGAGGTCGTACCCTTCCGCCACTTTAATCACGGGGGTATCCCTGATGTGCTTCTTTTTCATTCTCTTTCTCCTTAATTTTTTATAATTCGTTGAAAACTTGCTTTGTTTTACATGCAAGTTTTCAATAGACT
>OJMH01003255.1_pt1 | contig 12267 bp, 10 predicted proteins | sample 1597111 | NCBI WGS metagenome assembly OJMH01 (sample SAMEA2452115, study PRJEB22498) | human gut metagenome | reverse complement strand
ATGCAAGGCAATCGGTAGACAAAAAGGACAGCATTTCCATTGAAAGCCAGATTGAGTTTTGCAAATACGAATTGAAAGGCGGGAACTGTAAGGAATACACAGACAAAGGGTACAGCGGCAAGAACACAGACCGCCCGAAGTTTCAGGAACTGGTGCGGGATATTAAGCGGGGCTTGATTGCAAAGGTCATTGTTTACAAACTTGACCGTATCAGCCGTTCCATTCTGGACTTTGCCAACATGATGGAACTGTTCCAGCAGTACGATGTGGAGTTTGTGTCCTCTACGGAGAAGTTTGATACCTCCACCCCGATGGGGCGGGCTATGCTGAATATCTGTATCGTGTTCGCCCAGCTTGAACGGGAAACGATACAGAAGCGGGTGACAGACGCTTACTACTCCCGCAGTCAGCGGGGCTTCAAGATGGGCGGGAAAGCCCCTTACGGCTTCCACACCGAGCCTATCAAAATGGACGGTATCAACACAAAGAAGCTGGTGGTAAACCCGGACGAAGCGGCCAATATCCGGCTGATATTTGAGATGTACGCCCAGCCCACAACCTCTTACGGGGACATTACCCGGTACTTTGCCGAACAGGGGATTTTGTTCTACGGCAAGGAACTGATACGCCCCACACTGGCGCAGATGTTACGCAATCCCGTCTATGTGCAGGCGGACTTGGATGTGTACGAATTTTTCAAAAGCCAGGGTACGGTTATCGTCAATGACGCCGCCGACTTTACGGGGACAAACGGCTGTTATCTGTATCAGGGGCGGGATGTGAAGCCCAGCAAGAAAAACGACTTGAAAGACCAAATGCTGGTGCTGGCTCCCCATGAGGGCATTGTTCCGGCGGATATATGGCTGGCTTGCCGCAAGAAGCTGATGAACAACATGAAAATCCAGTCCGCCCGAAAAGCCACCCACACATGGCTGGCGGGGAAAATCAAGTGCGGGAACTGCGGATATGCGCTTATGAGTATCTTCAATCCGTCCGGCAGGCAATATCTCCGCTGTACGAAACGGCTGGACAATAAAAGCTGTCCGGGCTGTGGGAAAATCATCACTTCCGAACTGGAAGCGGTGGTTTACCAGCAGATGGTGAAGAAGCTGGAAAAGCACAAGACGCTGACGGGCAGGAAGAAAGCGGCAAAGGCCAATCCCAAAATCGCCGCCCTGCAAGTAGAGCTTCTCCATGTGGACAGCGAGATTGAAAAGCTGGTGGACAGTCTGACGGGCGCGAACAATGTCCTGCTCTCCTATGTGAATGTGAAGATAGCGGAACTGGACGGGCGCAAGCAGGAACTTGTGAAGCAGATAGCCGAGCTGACGGTGGAAACCATCAGCCCGGGACAGGTCAACCAGATTTCCGGCTACCTCGACACATGGGACGATGTATCCTTTGACGACAAGCGGCGGGTGGTGGATTTGATGATTACCACCGTTGCCGCCACAAGCGACAGCTTGAACATTACATGGAAAATCTGACGGGCGGTAATCCTCCCGTCAGACCGTTACCCTGTGTAGTCCCTTGTAAACTGTACTTTCTCATAAAATCTAAAACTTTTTCAGCAGGGTGTAAGAAGCGTACACACAATTTACACACTTTGCTGGCACGGAAACGCTCGATATGGGTGAAGATCCGGTGTCCTCTTATGGTGGACACCGGATCTTTTCATGCCCATGAAGTAATTGACACGCTTGTCAGCGCGCCCCCTGTGAGGTACAATATTTTGCGGTAGCCGCAGCGCGGCGCCCCATCAATCCGAAAAGGGGAACACTATATATGAATCAAAAAGAAGTGGGAGAGCTGCGCCGACGCTTCAAGCTGGAGAAGAGCGCCATCAGCCATATCTACGGGTGTTTTGTGAATGGTGGAAGTCGAGAGATCATCTCCGACCTGGACGAGCCTCTGAGCTCTATGCCCCAGGAAGAGGCGGAAAAGTACCTGGGTCTCTTAAAGAAGGCTCTCTCCGGCAAACTTGGCAAAAATCTCATAGACATCGTCTTCTCCACCCAACAGGTGGCAGACAGCGACGAGCACCGCCTCCTCACCTCCTTGCGTGACTCCGGACTGAAGGACGGTAGTGTGCGTCGGGAATTTTACGAGAAAGTTATTTCCAGCCTTGATTTGGAGGAGAGCAACTACTTATTGCTCTTGGCTCATGATAGTTATGATGTACCTTATCGAGGTAAGGACGGAGCAAACCAGGCAGACGCTGGCAACCAGGTGTTCTCCTACATTGTTTGCTGTGTCTGCCCAGTGAAACAGGGCAAGGAGAGTTTGGGATTCTTCCCGGGAGACAACGAGTTCCACGCATACGCTGCCCAGACAGTGGCCCCACCGGAGCTGGGCTTCTTATTTCCGGCCTTTGATGACAGAACCGCAAATCTATATAATGCACTGTTCTACTCCAGAAAGGCCGATCAGCTCCACCAGGAGTTCATCGATGCCGTCTTCCACACTGAACCGCCCATGTCCGCTGCCGAGCAGAAGGAGGCATTCCAAAATGCCCTCAGTGAGGCTTTGGGGGATGCCTGCAATGTGGAGGTGATCCAGACCCTCCATGAGCGGTTGCGGGAAAAAATCGAGGCGCATCAGGAGAGCCGGTCGGAGGAACCCCTGGAGGTGACTGCCAAAGAGATAGGTTCTGTTCTTATGGAGCAAGGAGTTGATACAGCGAAGGTGGAGGAATTTCAGCGGCAGTGTGATGATTACTTCGGCCAGGGCGTCCTCAATCCCGCTAATCTCATGGACAGCAGCCGATTTGAAGTGAAGACTGCCGATGCCTCCGTTACGATGGACCCAGAGCGCAGCTACCTGATAGAGTTGCGGGAAATTGACGGCCGAAAATATCTGCTTCTTCCCGCAGATGACGGCATAGAGATCAATGGCTTTCCCATTGCTACCAAATTAAAGCCGACAGAAAGTTAAGAATTACCACAGCAGGGCCAGAGAATCTCGCCGTTAGATTCCCTGGCCCTGTGCTGCTTTCAACTATATTTCAAGATTGACATGCACATGAGAAAAATATATGCCCTATTTTACACTTTCGAAGAAATGAGGGACCTGTTGAGGCGATGCTGCTTTACTCATAGTGAAGATTTTGAGATTGAAGTAACAGATCGATATTTCTGGAAAATCAATTACTTTCCTGATAATACAGACGATGAATGCCTGAGCCTTTCCGATTACGAAGCGCTGCCTAATCTTTCGAAAATCGTAGGAATGCCCTTGTCTAACACCCATGTGAGCCATGACGGCATATGACTGGAAGGTCTTGATGTCATATCAAAAACGCCAGGACATAAAAATAAACGATGAACTTAGGAGATCTCCATGCATATCAGAAAAGAAACGACAAAAGATTATGAGACGGTGTATTCTGTTATAAAACGCGCCTTTGAAAGCGCCGAACACGCCGATGGAAACGAGCAGGACTTGGTAGATGCTCTGCGAAAAGGAGATGCTTTTATACCGGAGCTGTCGCTAGTGGCCGAGACAGATGGGAAAATCGTAGGGCACATCATGTTTACAAAAGCAACGGTTGATGGAAAACCAGTTCTCGCTTTAGCTCCGCTGTCCGTCTTACCGGAGTACCAGCGAAGGGGGATTGGTAAAGCCCTAGTCCGAGAGGGACACAAAATTGCAGCAGAACTGGGTTTTACTCACTCTATTGTGTTGGGAAGTGAAAAATACTACCCAAAGTTAGGTTACTCCCCCGCTGAAGGTTTTGGAATAAAGGCTCCATTCGATGTGCCCAGTGAAAATTTCATGGTCTATATGCTCGGTGAACCATGCGACAAAGTTCACGGAACGATAAAATACGCTCCTGAGTTTGGCATAGGATAAAAGCCCCTATCTCAAGAGTAAGCTTGGCAACGAGCAGTGCTTCTCGATGGATGGAAGTAGCATTCTACCTTGCATATTGAGATAGGCAGCAGGCGTTATGTGATTACAACGCTTTGCTGCCTATTCTTTATTCTGCATCTCACTGGACAACCTGTGATGCACCTACAGGACGCCGCAGCTTGAATATAGCCGCATTTTGAGTTTTTAAGTAATTCCCTTCAATCGAGTAGCTTCCCTGCTCATCCATGCCGTTCAGCCGCATGAGGTTCTGGACAAATTGTTGGCTGTAAATCCTGAAGTTGCAATGACGATCTGTGAGGAAGCGGTCAGGCACTTTGAATGACATGACCTCTTTTCCCTCAGTGGGCTCAATCACGAGAGAGTCATTTTCTTCATTCACTCTTATCCTGATATGGGTTGGAACCCCCAGCAGCAAGATCACATCTTTTCCAATCCCAATCGCATTCTTCTTGCCAAACAGAGAAATTCTAGGTGTTCTCTTGGACAGAGTATGAACTTCCTTCATATTCGCTCCCCCCACCAGGCTCATCTGCGTATCCGGTCAAATCCTCAAATAGGTTAAGTTGCCTGCTTGCGGCATAGTCATTATAGGACTTTCCAATGCAATCCTTATATTCGTCCGGATAGAATTTCACTTGCCGCTTTTTGACCTGACCAGTCTCGGGATCCTCGTATTCTACCGGCTTTGCGCCGAACATGATCGCTTCATTCAGGTCAAAGACCAAGATCAAGCCGCTGCTTGATGTCGCAACATGGCCCAAAGCTTTATATCGGCACAACCGGTCCCAACCCATGAACGCAAAGATCTTTTCGACAACCTCAACAGACGAGATTTCCCGGTTGATCCAAATTCCATCCTTTTGCCTTGCCCATTGCACAGAGGCACTTTCTTCTTCAGCGCAGGTTACGACCGCTATGCGCCGTCTTGCACGATTCACAATGGGGAGAATGTACTGGACACCCTCAAACAGGTGAACGCAGGCCATGTTGAATTTGAGATACCCGTATTTGATCGTAAGGGCAGGTTTTTTCAACATGGAGAATTGTGTGCGGGGTGGCAATTCATAGCCTTCCAGACTCTCATGCTCCAGTTCGGCTTTATGCTCCAGCCGCGCTTTGATCAGCTCTTGGATTAGCTCAGTTTCGCGAACAGAGTAACCTTGCTCTTTGGCGGTTGGCTTTGTGTTCGCCTGAACTGCATTCATTTCCATCGTATCACCTCGTCTTTCACATCGACAGGAGGAGTTCATCGACCTCTTCCTGCACCGCATTTATGTCCGGCAACTCGCCGATCATCGGATTTGTGATGGCTATACCCGGTTCAAAAATATCCTCTTCCGCAGTTATGTGCATGAGTGCATCTCTATGTTTTTGTAAAGACATACTGACACCTATTCTCTTTTCTGCCCATTCCAGCGGATACGCTCTTCCTGTCAGATGACATGTTTTTGCATCACCCCCTCTATAAGGGATGTACTGGATCGGAGACTCATTTTCATCATCCGTCACAAACGATTTACCAAGTGATTTGCCTGTAATAATGCGTGGCTCCTCCAGATGAAAGAACAAAATCCTGCCTTTGCCACGCTCCCTCGAAATGCCTCTAAATTGGAAACGGTAGTCGCGAAACCAGTCCATTTTATCGTATATGGAACCTACATAAGCTTTAGCCGAAATGGAAGTCACGAGCTTTCCATCCGGCTTGATCCACCGAACTGCATTGGGAGCTTCTTCATCGGATGGACGTACAATGAGCGTCTGAAGAATAGGGTGATAGAGAACTTCAATGTATTGACAGTCCCCAAGCCGGTCATGGCAAGCCTTATTAAACGATAGGGAACGATTGCTCATAGTCAGAGCCGGCGTATTCCTGCCCATGAAATAGACCCCACGCGGTACCTCATAACCAGTCAGCTCCATGGAAAGAACATTGGAGTGTTCCTGTCCAGTCAGCAAGCGTGCTTCTTCCTCGATCTGGAGCCACTCAGCTTCGCTGTAAGCGCATTTGCACGCATGGACGAAGGTTTTCTCATCTATCCCGCTCCAGCCCGGAGACACGCTTACAAAGCCTTTCAGCGTGCCCTGATTGATAACGATAAGTTCTGATAGCCCATTTACCTGCCTGCTGCTGGACATGAGATACTTGAGCGCACTGGCAATCTCCCTACTCACAATACCTTGGTGGTGGTTTGGGATAAAGGCTGCATCCCGGTCGTTGTGATTCTTTGCAACCTTCCCGGCCTTGTAGTCGATCACAATCGTCTTTCTCGCCTGCAAATCACCCCAGCGCCGCTCATTGGTGAGGATGTTCTTGACCATACCCGGCGTCCAGTCAGTCCGCCCATGTAAAGTGGGTCTCGCCTTGTTGGTGAGAATCACAGCGACTTCTTCAGCGCTATACCCTACGAGAAGGGCAAGAAATATAAAGCGGCAAGTCTTGGCCCCTTCCGGCTCAATTACCAAGTCACCGTCTTTGGTGTGCTTCAGGCCTAAAAGGTCAAGTACTGGATATTGGCCGGTGCAGATCCGCTGGTCATAGGAAAGGATCATACGACGGCTCTTATTGGCCGATTCCCAGTCCGCCAGGAGCGCATGGATCTGCAAACTCTGGTCACTGTCAGGATCAAGCGTGTAGATGTTCTCCGTCTCGAAATAGACGCCCACCGGGTGTGATGGGTTCATCGTCCGCAACAACCTGACCTGGTCTATGCAGTCAGACACATTTCGTGCGAAGCGGGAAACGCTGGCGCACAAGATCAAGTCCATTTTCTTCTCAGCAGCATCCGCGAGCATCTTCTTAAACTGCTCCCTGCGGCGCATAGAGGTCCCGGATTTTCCCTCATCCGTATAGATCTGTTGCAGGTTCCAATTCGGATTCTTTTCGATTTTCTCGGTATAGTATTGCGTCTGATTTTCAATGGAGGATGTCTGATCCTTGCTGAGTGTGCTCACGCGAGTATAGGCGGCGACTTCTTTTTTTCCCTCATCTCTGATGCTCGGTTTTGGTTTTGCCGGTTGGAAGACTGCTCTGGAGACCCAGTCATGCTGCCTGCGCTTTCGAATCATCTCCCGAACAAACTCCCGCTCGTCCTCTGATGTCAGGGAGGTAATATCGTTATCCTCAGCGTGCGCTCCACTCCCGACGGCCGCCGTTTCCTCCTGGTGCAGCAGGCCGGTCTCTCTGTCTTCCATGCCAATCCCTCTTTGTTGATATTTGTTGATAAATCCTTAGAGAAGGAGTTTATTCATTCCCTCTACTATGCTGGTTTTCCACATTTCGTATGAGCTTGGGGATAATCCAGCATACTTATTTGCTGTATTCAGCAGCGTCTCCCGCTGATGATCCAGATTCGCTATGGTGTTGAAACTGTAATCGATGTCCTCTGTGATAATCTCTATGGGAGGTTCCATCTCGAAGATAAACTTAATCAGGTAGAAGAACTCTTTTGAGTTGGCGGCCAAATATGCCTGCGTCTGTGTGGCAATGCAGTCGATTTGCCCCAGCGTGCAATCTCTGAGCAGCCGCAACATCTCAGGACGGTTTTTTATCTCTTTCTTACCGGTGATATCCACATAGACATCTGATAGTTGCATATCAGGATTATCCGCAAATTTCTCTTGGTAATATCTTCTATGATAGGCGGAGGCAGCATCGCGACTCCGCTCCCATAGTTTTGCCAGCTTGACATAAGCAGCAACTCTAAGTGGTGGCATCGCATTCCCTCTCCTTTTTCTGGCGGTCTATCTCTTCAAGCATCTGTTTCAATGCCTCGTCTGGATGATCTGTAAAACCTGCATAGGTTTCGAGCGACATGATAGCTGCATCTCGTTTCCGCCTGACCGTAATGATGACAACATGACCCCTGACTTCGAGATATTCCCATATTTGAGCTGGATGGCGCTTGAACTCACTGATTGGAACCTCACATTCCTGTATCTCTTCAGGCCGAAGTTTCATAGGGTGGGTCAGAGCTCTATTTTCCTCCAATACCATGCACCACCTTTCCGGTAGGTATCTATATCCAATGATTTCTTGGCAGATTTAATGGTTCGCTCTGAAAATCCAAGCTGAGTCATACGCTCAAACACCTCGGAACTTGCCATATCACCGGTAGAAAGCATAAGGAGAAGAAGATCCTTTGCACGTTCCAATTTCCCCATGCGTGGGGGCCGGTAATCAGCATCTTCAGGGCGTATACTACAACGCCCAATCCAGCGGAAGCCGAGCTCTGGATCAAAAAGGAAACCGATGGCTTGACCTTCCGGCGCCAGACTGGACTTAACTGGGAACATATAGCGTATGTCCGGGTTCATCTGATCACGTACAATCATCAGAACGCTGCGCGCTATTGCTGCGATGTCGATGCTGCCCAATCCCCTGTAGAGGTTCTTTCCTCCCTTTGACTTATTCATATGGCCCACCAGGACGACGGCACACTGGTGTTTCTCCGCAATCTCAGCCAAGCGGCGGATGGTGCTGCGCATCTTTGTCGCACTCTGCATGTCTCCATCCTGGCCAATGTAAGCCTGAATGGGATCTAAGATAAGCAGTTGGGATCCGGTCTCTCCAATCGCACGGTCAAGGCGCTCATCGCCAAGCGTCAGGCTCTGATCATCATCTTCAATGAATGCGACTCGATCACAGTCTGCTCCAGCCTGTATGAGCCTGGGCTTAATCGTATCCTCGTTGCTGTCCTCCGCACACTGATATAAGATCGTCTTGGGCCCATTCAATGCGCTACCGTCAGGAAGCCTCACCCCCTGGGACAGGGCCGCAGCAAGATGAACCATAAAAGTGGACTTACCCTCCCCGGGATCCCCCTGGAGAACAGTGACTTTACCATATGGAATATAGGGATACCAAAGCCATGAAACCGGCCGCTCTTTTACAGCGGAATAATACTTGTATCGGACCTCATCGGCCATCATGCGGCACCTCTTCCTGCAATTGACGCCACCGCAGGAGCTCGCTCCCGGCAAACTCCGGATTCTCTATGCACCAGTTGAAAAATTTGATTAGAGCCTGCTCTAATGTGATGGGGTACCGACGAAATACCCCTTCCGCTTGATCCACAAGGTCCTTATTCAACTCAATCTCCACTGTGATCATTCCGGTTTCCATGGATCCAGTTCCTCCATATGTATATTCTTCAATGTCATCATCGTCACGAGTTGGTTGATCACAGAAATCTCTTCGAGTGTCAGCCCAGAAACATCTATCGTGTGATTACTTGCGCACCCCAAAAGATAATCTGTGCTCACGCGATATAGTGTGGCCAATCGAACCAGGGTACCATAGGGTGGCTGCCTCATGTCGTTCTCATATAAACTGATCGTGCTCTTTTTGACCCCAATCAATGCTGCGACTTGATCTTGCTGTAACCGCTTTTCCTCCCTAAGTTGCCGCAACCGACTACCTAAAGTCTCTATCATGTGCATCACTCCTTTATGCACTATGATATGTGCTGGGCAATTATATTCGCAGTATAGCATAATCCGGTTTTCAGTTGGAAAATCGGAGTTTTCACTTTGTAATCCAGCCTGATAAGTTGGCATTAAATTCAGATAACGCGTCTTTATATCTTTCTATTTGTAAGACTATCCAGCTATTACTTATTTATTTTGCCAAGAAGCAGGAAATTCATCAGAGAAAAAGTCGGACAGTGGTATCAACCGCTGTCCGCCTCGTATTGCGTTGAGTGTTCTATGGATGGTTTCACCCACTTTGGAACCCGCCATATCAAAGAGCTGCGGGAAGATACCGTACAGCTTCTTCCCTCTGGCATGGCTTACCCTATTTTCCGGGCCGAGAGCCGGGAACGGTTTGAACAGCTTCTGAAAAACGACCTGCGGAATGGCTCCATTACCGAGTCCCTTTCCGCTGACCCGGAGAAAGCAGACCAGGACCTGCGGGAAGTGCTGACTTCCGGCCTGTTTACCTGGCAGGATAAGGAGTATATTTCCCGCTGGCTGCGGGATGGCGAGGGCAACACCAAAATCGCCAAACGCCTTTCCGAGCTGTATTCCGGGCGTGTGGAGACGATGGACCTTGCGACCGGGGATATAGCGGACTACCGCACCTTTACCACCAGCGTTGAGGTGGAAATCCTGGACCGTGAGGAACGAAAACTTGCAACGCTGGCATACCGCTGGGAGGAACTTACACCGCTTCTGCGGGGGCTGTATGTAAAGGAGCAGGACGGCTTCTTCCAGGACCCGGAAGGCTTCGCAGACCGGCACACCCCTCCCCTGGAAGGGACCCCGTCCTACCAGGTGGGCGACCCTGTGACGCTCCCCGCGCCCGACCACCCCATCACCGGCACGATTGATGCCATTGAAGAAACAACGGTCCGCATTTACACCGGGCCTTACGCCTGGAGCTATGATGTCATCAGCCGGGAACAGTTTGAAATCTGGCTGCGCCAGGATGAGCGAAACGCCGGACTGTTCACGCAGGAGGAAAAAGAAACCCCTGCGCCGGAAATTACTTCTGAGCCGGTAACGGTCTATCCGGGGGACAAAAACGGACTTCCCTATGATGTGGTGGTGGAACGGCTACACATAGACGAGCCGGAACCCACGCCGCCGGAACCGGCCCCGCCTGCGGAACAAGCTGGCCATCAGGGAAACACGGGCCAGCTTCGCCGAACCGGGCAAAACTTCCGCATCACGGACGACCACCTGGGCGAAGGCGGGCCGAGGCTCAAATATCAGGCCAATATCACGGCCATCCGGCTGTTGAAGGAGCTTGATGCGGCGGGTCAGCAGGCCAGCCCGGAACAGCAGGAAGTCCTTTCCCGCTATGTGGGCTGGGGCGGCGTGCCGGAGGCTTTCGATCCGTCCAAAACCGCCTGGGCGAAGGAATATGCCGAGCTGAAGGAGCTTTTGACCCCGGAGGAATATGAAGCGGCCAGGGCCTCCACCCTGAACGCCCACTACACCAGCCCTATGGTGATCCGCGCCATTTATGAGGCCGTGGAACAGATGGGCTTTCACAGCGGCAACATTCTGGAACCGTCCTGCGGCGTGGGCAACTTCTTCGGGATGCTCCCGGAGAGCATGAGCGAAAGCAAGCTGTACGGCGTGGAGCTGGACAGCATCACCGGGCGCATCGCCCGCCAGCTTTATCCCAATGCCCGCATCGAGGTCAACGGCTTTGAGAAAACGCAGTACCCGGATGGCGTTTTTGACCTTGCCATCGGAAATGTGCCGTTTGGCAACTACCGGGTGAGTGACCGCCCCTATGACCGGCACAACCTGCTGATCCACGATTATTTCTTTGCCAAGACCATCGACAAGGTGCGGGCAGGCGGCATCATCGCTTTCATCACCTCCAACGGCATCAGCGGCGGCACGATGGACAAAAAGGACGCACACGCCAGGGAATATATGGCCCGGCGCTGCGACCTGCTGGGCGCGGTCCGCCTGCCGAACACTACCTTCCGGGCCAATGCCGGGACAGACATAGCGATGGACATTGTTTTCCTGCAAAAGCGGGATGTCCCCCGGATGCAGGGTGAGCCGCTGCCGGAATGGGTGGAGACAGACCTGTTACACACAAACACTTATACGGATAAAGATGGGCGGGAACGGCACGACCATGTGACCATGAACCGCTACTTCCGTACCCACCCGGAAATGGTGCTGGGCGACCTGGATATTGTGACCGGGCCGTTTGGCCCCCAGCTCGTCTGCAATCCGAGGGAAGGCGCAGACCTGGAACAGCAGCTCCGTGAAGCGATGCAGCATATCCAGGGCCGCTATACCGAGGCCGAGCTGCCGGAGCTGGGCGAAGGCGAGGACATCGACACCTCCCTCCCGGCAGACCCGGATGTGAAAAACTATTCTTACACAGTGGTGGATGGCGCGGTGTACTACCGGGAAAACAGCCGCATGGTACGCCCTGACTTAAACGCCACCGCCGAGGCCCGCGTCAAGGGGCTGGTGGAGCTGCGGGACTGTGTGCAGCGGCTCATCGACTTGGAAATGAACGCCGCCATGCCGGATGCCGCCATCCGGGAACAGATGGCGGAGCTGAACCGGCTCTATGATGCCTTTTCTGCCAAGTTCGGCCTCATCAATGACCGGGCGAACCGGCTGGCCTTTGCCGATGACAGCAGCTATTACCTGCTCTGCGCCCTGGAGGTGCTGGACGAGGACGGCAGGCTGGAACGCAAGGCAGATATGTTCACCAAGCGCACTATCAAACCCCATGAGGCCGTCACCACCGTGGACACGGCCAGCGAGGCGCTGGCGGTCTCCATCTCGGAGAAAGCCTGCGTGGACATGGCCTATATGGAACAGCTCACCGGCAAAACCGGCGAGGAACTGGCGGACGAGCTGCGTGGTGTGATCTTCCGTGTGCCGGGCCAGACCGAGCCGGACGGGACGCCC
>OJMH01003253.1_pt1 | contig 12271 bp, 9 predicted proteins | sample 1597111 | NCBI WGS metagenome assembly OJMH01 (sample SAMEA2452115, study PRJEB22498) | human gut metagenome | reverse complement strand
CTTCGACGATATCGAACTGGCCGGCCAGTGGGGCATCGAACTGACCACCGTCAAGGTACTGTGCGAGGACATCGCCCGGGAATCGGTGCGGATCGTCGCCGAACAGATCCGCCGCCAGCACCGATTGATCGAAAACGTCATCACGCCGGTGGAGCTGGTCCCCCGCCGCACCACCCTTGGCAAAGGCCCCCGGCAGAGGATCGTTTTCCCAACCGGCAATAAAACAGGAATGGTTCCTCCGAATCAATCGTTTTCCAACCAAAATTAGTGAAAGGACACTCGAAATGAAACACCGGGAACAGTTTACATTGATTGAATTGCTCGTCGTAATTGCGATCATTGCCATTCTCGCCAGCATGCTGCTGCCGGCACTCGGCCGGGCCAAAGCCAGCGCGATGGCCACCAAATGCCTTTCCAATCTCAAACAGAACGGCCTGACGCTGATCATGTATGCGGACGAGAGCGCCAACAGCCTGCCGCCGACCTACGACGACAACACGAATTGCACCTGGGGGGAAACGATGAAGAATTCCGGCTACGAATCTCCGGCCATCCTCTGTCCAACCGGCACGCCGTCCGACTACGACGCCGGCGACCACTGGTTCCGCTACAGCTACGGCATGTGGGCCTACGATTACAACTACGTGATCAAACTGACCGACAGTTTCACCGGCGCCGGCGGCATTCCCTATACCAAGGAAGGCTTGAGCAAAATGATCGTGCTGGCCGACTCGCTGGACGATCCGGCCACCCAAACGCAAATGTATCACATCTATGGCTGGATTGAAGGCTCGCGCCTCTTCGATTTGCGGCACAACCAGAAGTGCAACGCTCTTTTCGGCGACGGCCATGCCGCCGGTTTCAATGCCGACGAAGCCAATGAGCTGGGCATCCAATACTATTACCGGAACGGCGTGGTCGGCAAAAACTGGTAACCGCGGGAATTCCGCAACCGCCGTCGGAGGGCATCGCGCCGGCGGGGGTGTACCTTGTGCAAACCTCTGAACATCCGGAGCAAATTATGATTTTTCGAAAACTGGCGGCAATCGTGCTGATGATCGGCGGTTGGAGCGGCGCGACGGGCGCGACGGACATTCATCTGGACTTTGATGACGGCGTGATTTCACGCTTCGACCCTCCGAAACTGGACGGATCTTCCCACGAACGGGTAGCCTTACAGACCAATTCGTTCTGCGCCGGCATCGGCGCCGGACGGGCCTTGGATTTGTCGAGCCGGGCGCCGGCCCGCATCCCGCTGCAATTGACGGCAACGCCGGATTACGGCGACAGTTTCAGCGTAGTTTTCTACGTTAAAACGCTGCCCGGCGCGCCGCAGGGTACCGCGATCGCCGGCAACTGCCGTTATGACGACGGCGAATCGGCCGGCTGGCTACTGTACGCCCAGGAAAATGGCGCCTGGGCAGTCCGGCTTTCCGACGGCAAAAATAGCTATACCTATACGCCGACCGCCCGTCAGGCCATCAACGACGGCAAATTTCATCAACTGGCTTTCAGCGTCGACCGCCAGAACGGCTGTGTCCGCTTTTATCGCGACGGCGTCTGCCGGGCGATTTACAATACGCCCGGTCTGGGCGATTTGAGTTCCGGCAATCAAACAGTGGTCGGCGGTTCGGCCGACCAGGACTATTACGGCCAGGAATACGCCTTCAACGGCATGCTCGACGAAGTGCGCCTAAGCCGGGGAACGCTGGACGATGAAACGGTGCGCCGGCAGTTCAATGAATTCTTTCCGGACCGGGCGGTCAGCGTACCGGAGAACCGGACCGGGCGGCTGCGCGTTTTCGAATGGAATATCTGGAGCGCCGGCAGGAATTTCGGCCGTAAAGTCGGCATCGAACGGACGCTCGATGTCATTTTGAACGCCGATCCGGATGTCGTCGCGCTGATCGAAACCTACGGCCGCGGCGAGGAGATCGCCGACGCACTGGGATTTCAATTTTATCTGATCAGCAACAACCTGTCGATCCACAGCCGCTATCCGATCGAACAGATCGTCAAAGTGTTCGATCCGTCGTTTTCCGGCGGCGCGGTCATCCGGCTCAATGAGCGGCAACAGATTGCCGTCTTCGATATCTGGCTGAATTACCTGCCCGACTATTGGAGCAGCATTTCCAAAGGCGAAAAGACCGATGCCGAAATGACGCAGGACGAAAAAGAAACCCGCCACGCCGAAATCAAGCGGATTCTGACCGGCATCGAACCATTTCTCAACCAGGCCGACCAGATCCCGGTCGTCATGCTGGGCGATTTCAACAACGGTTCGCACCTGGATTGGACGGCCGCCGCCGCCGCCCAGCACCAGGGCCACGTCATCGCCTGGCCGGTCAGCAGGACCATGCAGGAAGCCGGCCTGACCGACTCCTACCGGCTGCTCAACCCGAACGTCCACGTCTCGCCGGGTATGACCTGGTCGCCGTGGTTCGTTTCCGGCGATTACAACGTCGACCGCTGGAGCCTGTCCGACCGGATCGACTACATTTATTTCAAAGGCAAAGCGCTGCGGCCGCTGCATTCCCGGGTCGTCGACTACCATCCGGTGATGTTTCCATCGGACCACGCCGCGTTGCTGACCGATTTCGCCTGGCTCGACTGACCGACATTTGCGGTTCCCGGACGGCGGCGAAAAATTCGTCACCTTGAAGCTGCCGCCGGGAACCGTATTTCCTTCCCTTTATTACTCCTTCAGCCATTCCCATCGTGCCGTTTTCGGGAAAGGGATTCGGCAACGGCGCGTCCCCGAAACGCCGGCAAAACCAGACAGGTAAACCAGAAACATCCGGCAAAAGCGGCAATTCCAACTGGAGCCGGTTTGACACCACGACCGGTTCATGGTATGGTAAGCATATATATCGGAATGTTTTGAAGAAGAAAGGTTGTAAGAGGATGAATCGGATTCTGGCTTGCCTGGTGATCGTGTGCTCCGTATGGTCGGCGGTCGCCGACTCCATTGTGCCGAACCGACCCTACGACGGCGCGGTGGTTTCCCAATTCAAAGCGGCGCAGAAGCTCTTTCTCCTGCTGACCGAGGCGGCCGGGCGCGAAGTCCTGGCCGATAACGCGCTGCGTTATGATTTCGACCACCGGGTCCGGTCCTTTCCGGAAGGTGTTGAATTGAGCTGGCATTTCAGCGGCGACCGGCCCCGGATCCGCTACCGCCTGACCTGGGCGACCGACGCCGAATTCAGCGACGCCCGGCAGGCCGAACCGCCCCACAGTTCATACCGCCTCTACAACCTCGAAGCGGGCAGGACCTATTACTGGAAAGCCGCTGCCTGCTACGATGACGGCAGCGTAATCGAAACCCCGGTATGGAGCTTCAGCGTGGAAGAACTGACTCCCCGGGTCATGAACGTGCCCGATGTCGACAACTTTCGCGACCTGGGCGGCCGCCTCGGTCTGGAAGGCCGCCGCATCGCCCAGAACAAGATCTACCGCAGCTCCGGGTTGAACAACAATTCAAGTGACAGCAAAATTCCCGGCCCGGCCCGCTTCACCGAGGAAGGACGGCGCATCATGCTCGAAGAGCTCGGCCTCAAAACCGAAGTCGATCTGCGCAGTTCGGGCGAAACCGCCGGCATGACCGCTTCGCCGCTGGGCGACGCGGTCCAATACATCAATATCTCTTCGACCAGCTATGCCGGCCTTTACTCTTCCGCCGGGCGGGACAATTATGCCGCACTCTTCCGGATATTCTGCGATCCCGAAAATTACCCGGTGAATTTCCACTGCATCGCCGGAGCCGACCGAACCGGGTCGCTGGCCTTTCTGCTGGAGGCGATTCTGGGGGTTTCCCGCCAGGAGATGATGCAGGATTACGTCTTTACCAGCTTCTTCACCATCCGCGATTACAGCGGCTTCGACACGCTGGCTGAAGGCATGGACGCCTACGGTACCGCCGAGGAATCTCTGGCCGTCAAGGCCGAACGCTATCTGCTGCAGGCCGGCATCGAACCCGAGGAAATCATGGCTTTCCGCTCCATCATGCTGGGAGAAGGGGTGCCGCCGGGACCGGTCCTGGCCGGGATCATGCAACTCAAGGCATTGATGGCGGAATATCCGGCGGCGCCCGGCGGCCTCTCCGTCGAACCGGCGGCGCTCCGGCGCGAGACGGTGCGGGTTTGCGGCAAAGATTACGAGCTGGCGCTGCCTGTATGGCAAGGAAACGCGTTGCAGGCGATCGCCGGCGACGGCAACGGCGGCTTCCGTCTTCACCTCTTCAATTCCGGAGACGCTCCGCTTTGCTTCACGTTCGCGGCCGATCCGGAGCAGTTGGCCGCCGCGGAATATTCGGTCATGAAAATGCCGCTGCCGGCGCAGCCGCAAAGTCCGATTCTTTACAGCCATGACGGCGGCAGAACACTGTGGAGCGCGGAAGAATTGAATTCCTTCCGCATGATGTTGTCGCCGCAGGAGCGCCTGCTGATTCAGGTGACGCCCGGCCGACCGGCCGGGAACGCCCTCCCGGCGATGGAACCGCCGGTGAAGATGGTGAATTTTCCGGCGCTCGCAGTGATGACGTCGAAGGAAGCGCCTGACATCGACGGCGTGCTGGATGACGAAATCTGGCAACGGGCGCAGACGCTTCCCCTGCAGGGAGTGAACGGAGAAAAACTGGAAAATCCGCCCACGGTCCAATTCGCCGCCGATCCGGATTTCAACGTGCTTTACCTCGCGGCCCGTTTTCCGGATACCGAGATCATTTCGCGGCAGTGCGGCCGGGATTCGGCAGTTTATACCGATGACAGCATGGAACTGTTCCTCTCGGCGCAAAACGAAACGGACTATTACCAGATGATCTTCAACCCGGACGGCGAACTCTACGACGGGCGCAACCGGGATTCCTCCTGGTCGCTCGAAGCCTATACCGTCGGAACGCAACAGGACGAGCGGGGCTGGACGCTGGAGCTGGCGCTGCCGCTGGCGCAGTTCAATTTCACCGCGCCGCTGGAGTTGAACCTGGGGTGTTCCGATTATCCGGCCGGAAAACTTGCCAATCTCTTCCGGACCGGCGGCAGTTTCCACAACCGGAGCGCATTGCAGCCGGTGATCGGACGAGCCGACTGATTCATTCCATTCCGGCGTAAAATCCGTTCCAACGGGTTGAAACGGCGGTCGGGCGGTTGCAATCCGGTCCGAATTATTTTATAGTAAACGCCGAGACAGGAAAACACTTTTGCGAAGGAGCGAGAAGATGAACCGATTCCGGATTATGGCATGCGGTATGCTGCTGGCGGCGGCCGGCTGCAGCGCGCTTCCGCCGGCGGAAGATTCCGCGGCGAACAGCGATCGGCTGGTCGTCGCCGATTTCACCCGGGAAGCGGCGCCGGCCAATTTGAAAGTCAAACCCTCGGTGACGGTCGCGGCCGCACCGGACAACGGGCTGCTGGTGTCGATTCCGGCCCTGACGCCGGAAGAACGCTGGCCCGGCATCATCCTGTCGACCGCCCGACTGCCGCAGCGGGATTTCAGCCATTTCCCGACGCTGCTGCTGGACATCGCGCCGGAACAGGGCGATAATTTTTCCATGGAAATCGCTTTGTACAACAGCGCCGGCGAGGCGGGTTACGCCAAAATCCAACCCGGCGACGCCCAGACGGCGGAACGTCAGGTGGTGGTGGTCAATCTGGATGAAATCGCCATCGACAAGCATGACATCCGGGAAATTCATCTCTTCCACTCCCAGGTTCCCGAACCGATCCGTTATGAATTGTATCAGGTTTTCCTGCAGGGCAAGGATCTCGGGGAACAACTGGCCGGTCAAATGACACTGCTGGAACAGATCGCCGCCACCGCCGCCGTCGCCCCGGATTTGCGGAAAACGGCGGCGGACAAGCTGCAAGAGCTCAAGGGAAGCCGGGAGCTGCTGTTCGCGGCCGGCGAAACCGGGCGGGCCGCGTTTCGCACGCTGCTGAACGATACCGGCGACTGGCTGAAAGCGAACGAAACGGCTTATTACGCCGCGTTGTGTCCGCCGGAACTGGTGACGGTCGACCATACCCCGGCGCCCAAACACCGGCAGGACAGCCGGGGACGGGAGATGCAACTGGTCTGGCAGGATGAATTTGACGGCAGCGGTTTGCCGGATCCGTCCAAATGGAATTACGAAGTGGGTTTCGTCCGCAACGGTGAACGGCAATTCTATACCGAAGCGCGCGAAAAGAACGTGCGGCAGGAAAACGGCTATCTGCTGATCCAGTCACACAAGGAATCCCTGCCGCTGCCGGAAGGTCAGCCGCTCCGGGGAGAGGGCTGGCCGGCAACCATCGAATACACCTCCGGCAGCATCACCACCCACCGGCTGGCCAGTTGGTCGGCCGGCCGGATCGAAGTCCGGGCGATGCTGCCCGGCGGGCGCGGAATTTGGCCGGCCATCTGGCTGCTCGGAGAAAACATCGACACGGCCGGCTATCCGGCCTGCGGAGAAATCGACATCATGGAATATGTCGGCTATGAACCGGAACGAATTTACGGTACCGTCCACATTGCCGGTTCGCCGAATCCCTACCCGCTGACCTCGCGCGGCGACAGTATTTTCGTCGAGCGGCCGGATTTGACTTATCATGTTTATGCGGTGGAATGGGACCGGGACGGCCTCCGTCTCTTCGTTGATGACCAGCAATATTTCGAGTATTCCAGTGAGCAGGCACTTCAACTGACCAACGGCACCCCGTGGCCGTTCAATCTGCCGCAATATCTGATTCTCAATACGGCGGTCGGCGGCAGTTGGGGCGGTGCCCAGGGAATCGACGACAGTATTTTCCCGGCCGATTACAAAATCGATTATGTCCGGGTCTACGAGCCGGTTGCGGCTCAACCATGAAACCGCAGATTCCGCTGGGCGCTCCGGAGCCACCGGGCGATTGACGACTGCTGCCGGCGGTATAACAAGATTTCAGCGACAAGTGGATCCAAACAAAAGCTGACGTTCCGGGGGCGACCCGGGACGTCAGCTTTTGTTTCAGGATGTAAAAACAGCGGAATCGTAATTATTTCAAAATCAAACCATTCAAACCACGCACCTGCGTCCGCCCAAGCGCTCTGGCCAAATGCACCAGTTCGGAATCACTGTAGGTCGGCCGTTGCGGCAACGTCTCATCGATGACCTCGACCGGATTGAATTGCTGCAACGTCCAGTCGGCGACTCCGAGCGCATCCAATTCCCGCCGCATCGCGTTCAAGTCTTCCGGCGACAGCAAATCCCGGTGGACGGTAGTACGGACATCCAGTTGAATGCCCCGCTCCAAAGCAAAACGGATCACTTGCTTGACTCGTTCGGCACAATCCGGCAGCGCGCTGCCGGTCAAGGCGGCATAACGGCCGGACGGCGCTTTGAAATCAACCCCGAGCGCATCGAGCCCGCCCTCCTGGTGCAACTGCTCGATCACCGCCGGGAGGCTGCCGTTGGTATCGATTTTGATATCGAATCCCAGTTGCTTGACCTTGACGGCGAAAGCGGCCAAATCCGGCTGCAAAGTCGGTTCACCGCCGCTGATGACCACTCCGTCGAGCTTGCCGACCCGCCGGTTCAGAAAATTGAAGACGGCCGTCTCGGTGATGCGCGGTTGACTGGCCGGATCAAAAACCAGGCAGGGATTGTGGCAGAACGGACAGCGGAAATTGCAGCCGCCGACAAACAACACGCACCCCAGATGAGCCGGAAAATCGACGAGAGTGAATTTATATAATCCACGAATATCCATTTGAATTCTCTTGCAATATCGACGGAAAAACGCCGACGGTTCAAAAAAAATCGCACCAAGCTGCGCTGCCCGGTGCGAAAAGCAGAATCGGCGAAAAAATTATTTTTCGCAACCGCAACCTACTTCATAGGTCTTGCGGTCCTTGAACTCTTCCTTCTTGCCCTTGTTCCAGTTGGACACCGGCCGAAAATAGCCGCAAACTCTGCTGTACACTTCAGTTTTTTCTCCGCACTTAGCCATTTTTTACTCCTTCAATTTGGATGTTGTCCCGCCGTTTTCGACGGAATGAATAATTCTTTATGCTTCCAACGGGCACTCGGCATGTTCCCCCGGGATGTAGCCATGAACCGGGCAGATGCTGAATGACGGCGTCAGCGTGAAATACGGAATATGATAATTTTCGGCCATGCGGCGAATCAGGCTGGCCACCTGCCTGCCGCTGTCGAGCTTCTCGCCGACAAAAGCGTGAAACACGGTACCGCCGGTATAAGCGGCCTGCAGCGGCTCCTGCAAATCGAGCGCCTCGAACAAATCCGCCGTGTAACCGACCGGCAACTGCGTCGAATTGGTATAATACGGCGTCGCGTCGCCGGCGCAGATAATATTCGGGAATTTCTTGCGGTCCAGCCGGGCCAGCCGGAAACTGGTCCCCTCCGCCGGCGTCGCTTCCAGATTGTAGATGTGGCCGCTGGCCTCCTGGAAATCCTGAATTTTCTTCTTCATATGCTGCAGCACCCGCTGCGCGAAATCCCGCCCCTCTCCATCGCAGATCGAGCAGCCGAGGAAATTCAGACACGCCTCGTTCATGCCGACCAGCCCGATGGTGCTGAAATGGTTGTTCAAGGTACCGAGATAAGTTTTCGTATAGGGCAGCAGGTCGCCGTCCAGATAGCGCTGCACCACCTTGCGCTTGATTTCCAGCGATTCCATCGCCATGATCATCAGCCGGTCCAGCCGGGCGAAGAAGTCCGCTTCGTCCTGGGCCAGGTAACCGAGCCGCGGCATATTGATCGTCACCACGCCGATCGAACCGGTCTGCTCGCCGGCGCCGAACAGGCCGCCGGTTTTCTTACGCAGTTCGCGGACATCCATCTGCAGCCGGCAGCACATGCTGCGGACATCGCCGGGATTCAAATCGCTGTTGATAAAATTCTGGAAGTACGGCAAACCGTATTTGCCGGTCACTTCGAAAAGCAGCCTGGCGTTGTCGCTTTCCCAGTCGAAATCCTTCGTGACGTTGTAAGTCGGAATCGGGAAGGTGAAAATCCGCCCGTCGCGGTCGCCTTCGGACATCACTTCCAGAAACGCCCGGTTGATCAGGTTCATTTCTTCCTGATAATCGCCGTAACAGCCTTCGTCCACCACCTGACCGCCGATGATCACCGGCGAATCTTTCAAATCCTCCGGCACCACCCAGTCGAAGGTCAAATTGGTGAACGGCGTCTGTCCCCAGCGGCTGGCGATATTCAGTCCGAAAACAAACTGCTGGATATTCTGCTTGATCTCCTTGTAGGACAGCCCGTCGTGCCGGACGAACGGCGCCAGCAGCGTATCGAACGAATTGAACGCCTGAGCGCCGGCCCATTCGGTCTGCAAAGTCGACAGGAAATTGACGATCTGGCCGAGCGCCGTATCGAAATGCTTGGCCGGCGCCGCACTGGCCCGGCCGCCGCGGCCGCGGAACCCCTCCTGCAGCAGCTGGCGCAATAACCGACGATGCCGCAGGAAAGATCGTGCAGGTGAAAATCGCCGCTGGAATGCGCTTCGGCGATCTCGGCCGGATAAATATTGGCCAGCGTATAATTGGCGATCACCGTACCGCTGACATGGTTGAGCAGACTGGCATAGGAATAGCCCGAATTGGAATTTTCATTGACCCGCCAATCCTCGCGGTCGATGTAGCTGGCGACCAATTCCTGGACATCCATCATCAACTGCTTGTGATCGCGCAGTTTGTCGTGCTGGGCGCGATAAAGGATGTAAAGTTTGGCCGCTTTGGTCAAGCCGCGTTTGATAAACGCCGCCTCCACCTGGTCCTGAATGACCGCGATATCCGGCACTTCGCTTTCACCGAATCCCTTGTCGGCCAATTCAAACAGAACATCCTTGCAGATCGTCTTCGCCAATTTGTCATTGGCGGTGCCGGCCGCTTTCAGCGCCTTGCCGGCCGCCAGAGTAATGCGCTCCGGATCGAAATCGACAATCCGGCCGTCCCGTTTACGAACTTTCGTCAACTGCAACAAATGCTCCGCCATTTTCCTCCCCTTCCAGAGTAATCAGATCAAAATCTTAACTTTTATGGATTTTATTTAAAATATTTTTTTCGTCCAAGCAATCTTCCATCTAGACAACGGCGCTTAATAAACCACACAATATAGAATATGTCAAATTAAAAAACCACAATATATAGTATAAATTTTCCCAAAGCGCGGTTTTCACTCACACTCAAATACTTAGGACAATGCAAGCGGCAAAGGCAAAAAAAACGCGATTTTTTTATTGGCCCGGCCTTTTCTTCCGAAATCATTTCCGGAAAGAATCGAACCGCCCGCCGGAGCGCGCCCCCAAAAAACAATTGAAAAAAGCACATCCGTCATATTAATAGCAAATTTATCCTATTTTAATTCCAATGTTCGCAGCTATAGTAAGTTCTACCGTTAAACCAATAACCATATTATCGGAGATCTTTCATGAGTGAGCAAACCCAAAGTCACGCTTTTCACACGAAGAAAGCGGAACAACTCGGCATCACCTCGAGTGTCAGCCGGCCATTGAAAATCGTCTTCATGGGAGCCGGCAGCGGTTTCTTTCAGCCGCTGCTGACCGACGTCATGAACATCCCCGGCGCCGAAACCGGTGAAGTCGGCATCGTCGACATCAATGCCGAGCGGCTGGCGCTGGCCGAACAACTCGGCAACAAAATTCTCAAGGCGATGGGCAAAACCGGCTGGAAACTGACGGCCACGACCAACCGGCTGGAAGTGCTGCCCGGCGCCGACTACGTCATCAACTGCATCGAAGTCAGCGGCACCTCCTGCGTCCGTTTCGACAATGACATTCCGGCGGAATACGGCGTGCATCAATGCATCGGCGACACCATCGGACCGGGCGGGCTGTTCAAGGCGTTGCGTACCGTGCCGGTTTTCCTGGCCCTGCTGAAAGATGTCGAGAAATACTGTCCGGATGCCTGGGTTTTGAATTACACCAACCCGATGAGCATCCTCTGCCTGGCCGCCGCCCGCTATTCGAAAGCGAAAGTCATCGGCCTGTGCCACAGCGTCCAGGGTTCCAGCCACACGCTGGCCACTTACCTGGACATCCCTTACCCGGAATTGCAGTGGCGCTGCGCCGGCATCAATCATCTGGCCTGGTTCGTCGAATTGAGCCACAAAGGACGCGACCTCTATCCGCTCCTGAAAGAAAAAGCCCGGACCGATGCCGAATTTCTGGCCCAGGATCCGATCCGGCTGGATATGATGCTCTACTTCGACCATTTCGTCACCGAATCCAGCGGCCATTTCAGCGAATACCTGCCCTACTACCGGAAACGCCCGGAGCTGATCGCCAAACATTGCGGCAAAGGCTACCTCGGGGAGAGCTCCTTCTACGCCGACAACTGGCCGACCTGGCGCCAGGATTGCGACCAGCGCCGCCGCGCCTGGGTCGACGGCGAGAAGGAACTCGATCTCGACCGGTCCTGGGAATACGCCAGCTTCATCATCGAAGCGATGGAAACCAACAATCCGTTCAAAATTCACGGCACGGTGATCAATCACGGCCTGATTCCGAATCTGCCGTGGAACAATGTGGTGGAAGTTCCCTGCTTCGTCAACCGCAACGGCATCAATCCGACCCGTTTCGACGACCTGCCGGACCATTGCGCGGCGGTCTGCGCCTCCAATTTGCGCATGTTCGACCTGGCCGCCAACGCCTGTATCGAGCGCAGCAAGGATCTGGCGATGAAAGCGCTGCTGCTTGATCCGCTGACTGCGGCAGTTTGTGCGCCGTCGGAAATCAAGGAGATGACCTACCGGCTGTTCGACGCGGAAAAGGATTTCCTGCCCGACTACAAATAATCGGTCGAATAACCATTTCCCTTTCCGAACGGGCCGCCGGTCATTTCCTCCGGCGGCCCGTTTCACGGTTGTGAAGCGGACATCCGACGCCGTCCGATTCCGTTTGCCAGACCAACCGCAATTCCCGCAGCCGCAGATTCCGCAGCACGCCGCAGCCGCAGCACTGATCGGCAAATGCCAGCGGCCGGCCCGACGACAGTTCCAAATGTTTGGCAAACCAGATTCGACCTCCGGCGGCAAACAACTCAACGGAGCCGCGGTCGGTCAGAATCCGGAACATTTTCCCGGCGTCGGCCGGCAACTCCAGTTCATCGGCGGCAATCCGCAGTTTCCGCTGTTCCGGCTCGAAAGCGACGTCGATACCGCAAACGGAAGCGATCAGCGGCGTTGCCGTTTCCAGTTCGAATTCGATTTCCCAGCCGCAGTCGTCCGTTTTCAGTTCCAGCAATTCGCGCGGCATGCCATTCCGCACTT
>OJMH01003252.1_pt1 | contig 12277 bp, 7 predicted proteins | sample 1597111 | NCBI WGS metagenome assembly OJMH01 (sample SAMEA2452115, study PRJEB22498) | human gut metagenome | reverse complement strand
ATCAAATAAAAAACTACATAACAAACATAAGAAAATTTTCGGGAGGATAATATGCTTAAATTTGCCATAGCATTGGGACTGACATTTTGGCTTAGCCTCACAGGACTTGCGCAGAATAAAGAACCTGTTGACTACGTAAATACGATAATAGGCGCGTCAACTTCGCCAAAGGCGGGCAAGGCCGGGCACGGCTTGGGCAAGACCTTCCCCGGAGCGGCAACTCCCTTTGGCTTGGTGCAACTTAGCCCCGACACAATGACAGGTGGCGACAACGGCCCCGGCTACTCTTGGCATATGTCCACAATAGAGGGCTTTAGCTTCACGCACATGTCGGGCATAGGCTGGTATGGCGACTTCGGAAACTTCCTTGTAATGCCAACTTGCGGCAAACTTTACACCTCAAAGGGAACTCCGCCCAAAGAAGATATGGACTTTGGGAACGACCTCCACACAAGGCCCATCAAGGGCTGGCGCTCAAAATTTAGCCACGACACGGAAGTGACAAAGGCGGGCTACTACGCAGTAACTCTCGACGACTACAATATAAGAACCGAACTTACCGCCACGCCACACGCAGGAATCATTCGCTTTACCTACCCCGAAAGCGAAACTTCGCGCATACAAATAGACCTATCGCGCCGAATAGGGGGTGTTTCTAAGGAACAATTTGTCGAAAAGCTCGGCGACTACGCGATACGCGGCTGGATGGATTGCCCCTACACGCACGGCGGCTGGGGTCAAGGCTCGGGAAAGGTTAGCTACAAGGTGCACTTCTACGCAAAGTTTAGCGAGCCTTTAAAAAATTTCGGCATCTGGAAGGCGCAGTTTCCGGAGGGTTTTAAGAGAAATCACGAAGTAAACACAAAGGCAAAGGCGCAGGAAATCATAGCAAATGCAAAAGTTTACAGGGGGCTAAAAAAGGCGCAGGGCGAGCATCTGGGATTTTTTACGGAATTTGCGACAAAGGCGAATCAAAAAGTTTTAATGAAAGTCGGGATTTCCTTTGTCAGCATGGAAAACGCAGAGGAGAATCTAAAACTTGAAATTCCCGATTGGAATTTTGAAAAAGTTGCCGGAAACGCGCGCAAAACTTGGAATGAGGCCCTCTCGAAAATAGAAGTCGAGGGCGCAAGCGAGAGGGAAAAGACGATATTTTACACAGCGCTTTACCATGCTATGATTGACCCGCGCGCGGCTTCCGACGCAAACGGCCAATACATGGCAGGCGACGGCAAAGTCCACACTGCAGACGGCTTTGTGTACCGCACAATCTTTAGCGGCTGGGACGTGTTTAGAAGCGAATTTCCGCTGCTTACAATAATCGCGCCCGACGTCGTAAACGACGAAATCAATTCGCTCATACAACTTGCCGATTTAAGCGGCCGCAAGCTATTTCCGCGCTGGGAAATTATGAACTCCTACTCGGGCTGCATGTTGGGCGACCCGGCAGTGAGCGTCCTTGCCGACGCATACGCAAAGGGAATTAGAAATTACGACGCCGAAAAAGCCTACGAGTACGCCGCAAACACAAACGCCAAAAGAGACGGCTCGAACATAAACTACAAAAAGTACGGCTACGTTCCCAATCAAGTTTCGCACACTCTGGAACTCGCATATTCCGACTGGTGCATGGGCAGGCTATCGGAGCTTATGAACAAGCCGGAGGAGGCCAAGAAATACTACGAGGGCTCTAAGAACTACAAAAATATCTGGAATGAAAAAGAACGCTGGTTTACGGCAAAGGACAAGGACGGAAACTTTCTGCCCTTCAAGGGCAAAACCGTCCACAACCAAGGCTGCACCGAGAGCAACAACTTCCAACAGGGCTGGTTTATCGCCCACGATATTGAAGGCGCCAAAAAGCTCATGGGCGAGGACTTCTTCTTGCAGGAGCTAGAGACCTTCTTTGAAAAGACCCCGGCGGACTTTCTTTGGAATGACTACTACAACCACCCAAACGAACCCAACCACCAAGTGCCCTTCATGTTTAACTACACCAAGAAGCCCTACCTTACGCAAAAGTGGTCGCGCACAATCTGCGACAAGGCATACGGCGATGACGTTTTGGGACTTGTTGGAAACGACGATGTTGGGCAGATGTCAGCCTGGTATGTGCTTGCCTCCTCTGGTTTGCACCCGGTCTGCCCTGGAAGCACCAGATACGAAATCACAAGCCCCGTATTAAAACGCGTAAAAATCACCCTAAATAAAAAGTACCACAAGGGAAAATTTTTTGAAATTATTGCAAAAAATAATTCGCCCGAAAATATATACATAAGGAGGGCTTGGCTAAACGGAAAGCCGCTAAATCGGCTGTGGATAGACTACTTTGAAATTACCGCGGGCGGCAAACTGGAATTGGAAATGTCCGACAAGCCAAACGCGCACATGCGCTAGGAGAATCAAATACCCAAAAACTACTAGTCAGAAATGCAGTTGCAGGGCTTAGATGTGGGTCCCTAAAAAAAATGCAAACTAACGCACAGTAAGAGCTTCGCATTGCCCTTTGAAAAAAAGGCGCGCTCGTGCATTAAAACCAGTTAAAATCGAATAATTCGAGATTAGAAGTTCACATTAAAATGCTGTAATAAATTATCAGTACGAGAATAAGAGCAAGCGATAGTATTGCAAGCCTAAGCAGATTTGGAAAACGCGCCTCAGCAGCAAACGCATTTCCACGCCCGCCATTGAAATAACTAAAGCCAAAAATCAGATTTAATATAGCATAGAGAATAGAAAAGGAAAATGCCGAAGCTATAACTGCTGCGGACAAGACAATATACATATCATCGTCTGAAAATAAGATATTGGCAGCAAAGTATATTTTATAATTTCAAAATGAACCCGCGGGGGTATTTAGCCCCCACGGGCTTTATCGTTTTAACTTTATACTACTTACTACTTTCTCTTGCGAGAAATTACAAAAACCAGGGCAAAGGCGCCGAATATGAGCGCGTATGTCGAAGGTTCGGGAACGACGGTCAAAGCGTAATCGGACATGCTGTCGGCTATAAAGCTTAATATTCCATCGCTCAAGGACAATGCATCCAAATCTCCCGTAACGTTAGTCCAGGCATCGCCGTCGCGCTGATATACGCCTATGTCCGAAAGGTCGAGCCCTTCGCCTATTGCGAAGCTTAGAACTACCGTATTGTCCTGATCGACCCCGAGAACGTCAAAGGCCCAAGCAGCCATGAGAGTCTCGTTGGAGGCAAGGCTGATTTCGCCCATAAAATCGGCGTCGTTGTGATCTGCAAGCGCTGCGGAATTTACGGTTATCGAATCGGAGGAAGTTGCGATAGAAACGCTCTTTGCAGCAGACTCTATGGAAGAGTCGCTATTTATCGTAACTATGCTTCCCGCATCAACGGTGGTGGCGCTTGTAATGTCGCTATTTACCACTTTTGCATTGATTGTAAGTACGTTGTTTTCATACACGCCGCCGTAAACGGATACTAGACCCTCGCCGCTTATGCCGCCGCTTGCAATATTGAAGTTCTTGGTTTCGCTCGTGCCAAGCTTTGCCTGCAAGACGAGTTCGCCCGCATTTGCTATCGCGGAATTTACCTGATATTCGGCTGTTGAAGCGCTGTCGATTGTCAGGTTCATCCTGCCAAAAGAACCGATATTGATATTTGAGGCCGTAACACTGCCGCCGTCCATGCTCAAAACGCCGGTATTCTTCGTACCTACGTTTATGTTGCTCGCAACGCTTACGCTGCCGCCGTTTACATTGAAGTAGCCTTCGCCGCTAGAAACATTGTCGGAAGCAACTCTGCTGGACGAGCCTATATTCAAATCGCCCTCGGAGACGGTGAAGGTTCCGCCCTCGTTTACGTTTACTATGGCGTCCTTGCTCGTGCCGTCTTCTCCCTTCCTGTGGCCGATATTAACGTTTGTAGCAAACGTTGCCGTGCCGCCGTTTTGGATTGTCATCTCGCTTTTGCCGTACTCTTCGGAAGTTGTGCCGCCGAAGTTAATTTCGTTGCCTGCAGCCTTTCCTACAATCAAATCGCCCTCAATTACGGCTTTTCCGCCAAAGGCTAGGTAGCCGAGATCGGCCTTTCCGCCCTCTCTGAGAGTAAATGTCGACCCCTCCTGAATGCCGACTTGGTAGGAGTGCTGCCAAGTGCCGGATACATCGAGAGTCTTTCCGGCCTGCAAGGTCATCCAATTTGTCGCGCGTTCGCCGTAGTTTGTGTTGAGAGTCGCGCCCGCGGCAACGCTTATGTTGTTTGCGATGCTCGTATTGACGGGAACTACGCCGAGATTCAGCGTGCCTTCATTTACATTGAGGTCGCCCTTGTAATTTGCCATGGACGAATTTACAGTGAGCGTACCCGCGCCGGTCTTGTTGATGACCTGCTGGGAGGACGCGCCCGCTTCAGAGGCGATGGAATCCTGCCCCGCCGTGCCGTCGCCTATAGTGTAGATTGCTCCTTCAGCTATGTCGAAATCTACGGTGCTTGCGCCCCTAAGGAACATGAAACCGCCGCGAGAGTCGTCTTTTACGCCGGCTTGCTCAAAGTAATTTCCGACATTGCTGATATCTTTTGTTGCTGAAATTTTAACGTTCGAGTTTCTCACAACCAAGGCGCCGCCACCATTGTAAGAGATTTCCGCGCCGGCTTCGCCGACCGAGGCCGAATTTCCGTTAAACGACGTATTTTCGACAGTCGCCGAACCGCCGTTTATGTAGAGAGCTCCCGCGAGAGAATCCTCAGAACCCACGGTTTTGTTGCCATCAAAGCTCGAGTCGCTTATTTTGAAGCTAGAGCCTTCAGTTCCCAAGCCCACATAGAGAGCACCGCCGTAAGCCCAAGTTCCCTGAGTCTGGTTATTCTTGAAGCTCGTACCGTTAACGTCTAGATTCATAGCAACTTTGGGATCGCTCCAAGAATTGCCGGCAAAATATCCGGCAGCTCCGTAGGCCTCGCCATCTTCAAAGCCCGTAGCATCGGATACGTTACCTTCAAAGGAACCTCCCTCAATGCTGTAATTTCCGCCAAAGCCCGCTATTACACCGCCCTGAACGCTCGGACCTTTCGCGGTGTTGTTTGCAAAGTTTACGTCCGTAAAGTTTGCGTCCTTCGCGTTGGCTGCATACAAGACGGATCCCTGGGCTGTAGGAGCAGTAGAGACGGTTTCGCCCGGAACATTCTCGCTCTTATTGTTCGAGAATGTCGTATTTGACACGCTAATTGAAGCATCGGATAGGGTTATGATGCCCTGTGCGCCAACGCCTGAACTCAAAGACCCCGTATGGGTGACTTTGTTGTCCGAAAATTCTGAATCGCTTATGTTGAGATTGCCCGAAGAACTTACGCTAAAGAGGGGCTTTGATGTGTAATTCTGGCCGTTATTCCACTCGGCTGTAGTTTCCATTCCGCTCAAAGTAGCGTCGGAAACATTCGCCGTGCCGGAATTGCTCACATTTACAAAGCTGTTTGAAAGCCCCGCTTGGGTCGTCATCGAGCTGCCCTCGCCACTCACATTTACAGTCATGTCTGAAACTTTGTCGGCAGCTATCTGATTGCCGCTTGTAACGTTCCAAATAGAGCCCTCGCCAATGAAATTCCAAGCGTAGTCCTGACCCGCGAGGTTCATATTGAAGCTCTTTATGTCGAGCCCCGGATTCGACATATTGTTGTTTGTGTCGTTTACTGCAATTGAAACGCCCCAAACTTTTTCGGAGGAGTAATCTCTAACACAGGAGGGATCGGACGGATTTGTGATACTAACCGCCCCATTCTGAAGTTCATTCCAAGTTGAGCCAAAGCCCATAGCTCCCTGAAAACCGCTGCCGTTTCCGCCGCGATTAGGCGTCGAATCATACACGGTAATATATGCGTTATCGCCAGTATTTTCCGTACTCCAAGTATACCAATTCCCCGCACCTGTGTATTTATCATAATTCCCGGCGTAATAGGGTTCCACATTCAGGCGCGATTCATACCAACTCGGCGAGCTAGATCCCTCAATCTTCTGAGTATATATGTTGATATATGCATTTGATTGCGCATTTGAAGTTGGATCTTGCCTCGTTGTAATCGAAAAGCTCTTTATATCGGAAATTTTATAACCGCCTGTTTCGGTAAGATTAGGCATATAAATGTACTCATATGATACCTTTCCGCCCTCCGCTTTTACCGTTGTGTAGTCCTGATTTTCGGCTACAACCTCATTACCACTCACACCAGTCCCTTGCCAAGACTGGCCCTCAACCTTGTCTTCGGGAGAGACGAAGTAATTTATCGTGCTCCCCTGCTGAGCCCACGCAGCCGCAGCTATAAATAAGCCAAGCAGCGCAAAGCTAGTTTTTCTTTTTACTACATTTGTTTTCATTGTCTTACTCCAATCTAACGCAATTGAAATTCCTTACTTCAGTAAACAGCCTATCTCAAGGGCGACAGGTGACTAACACCCTAAAAGTAATAAAAATTCCTTCCGCTTACTTTTCCTTCTTGTCCTTTTTAGCTTTCAGTTTTTTTTCTTTCGAAGTCCCGGAGAGCGAAAGTTTCTTTCCGCCGAGGTGACTAACACCCCTCAAAAAAGCCTCCCTTACTACCTCTTTTAAGTTCAAATTTAGCTTCTCAATCTTGCTTATCGTCTCCTGACTTACCTTTAGCGTTATTGCTTCTTTTTTCATCCAAAACCTCATCAATCATCTTTTCATAGAGAAATTGCGTCAGTGCTGCAAGGTTAGTGCCCTTCTCGCGAGCAATAGCCTGCAACATTTCCTTCATTTCCTTCGGGATATAGATACATACGCCCCGCTTGTTCTTATCTCGCTGATTCGGCATGCTATATCTATTTTCCTTTTCTAGTTTGCAGGTGTATAAACACCCTTGTCAATATTTTTTTAATCATAAACTATGAAAATCTGAAACTTTTACATTCGCTTTAGCTTCTTTTAGTTTTTAGTAACTAAAAAATTAAAACTTAAGTACTTAAAAAAAAGAAAAAGCCTCAATAGTGCAATAAAAAATTAGAATATCACAGCAAGTTAACCCCATGTTTTTACCATAAAAGTTATAAAAGCCTAGGTCTTTCGCGCAAACTTCTTCAACGCCATGATTCGCTTTAAATTTAACAAACATAAAAGTAGAGATTTAAAATTTAACCACATCAGACAGACTAATCGGAGGAATCATAAAAAGTTTTAAGCCTTGCAAGAATCAAAGTAAATTTCAAGCGTTAGTTTCAAAAATCAATCTCCCCATTTTTTGTGGGAAAACAGCTAAAAAAAGAGCGCAACTTTAAGTTTCTAGTGATATTCTTCGCACCAAGCGACTTTAATAGTCTAGGTTTTGCAGCTTGCAAAAAAGCCCGAGATAAAATCTCGGGCTTTAAGAAAAATACAAATCCTAAAGTTTTGTCAGCTCAAAAGCCTTTGGATTTTCATACTCGTTTTTCCAGCCTCCGCCAAGCGACATTATAAGCGAGACGCAAGACCTGTAGCGCGCGCCCAACAGCCTTATTTCCCCGCGCTTATAAAGCAAGTACTGCCTCTGCGCATCGCTTACCGCAAAGTAATCCTGATCTCCAAGCTCGTACTGCTTTTGCGTGTAGGACTGCACGTTTAAGGAGTAGCTGGACGTCTTTTTGCGATTCTCGTATTCGTTTTCCATATTCGATATGTCCGAAAGCAAAGTCTCGATCTCCTCTATAACTTTTAAAACGGTTGACTTGTACTTCTCAGTCGCAGCCTTGTGGGCGGCCAAGTCGGACTGTTTCTGCGCGTATAGCTTGCCTGCTTGGAAGATAGGTATGTAAACCTGCGGGCTTATTCCCCACGCAAGCGAGCTTGACTGCAGGAGGTTCTCAAGCTTATTTGCCTTAAAGCCGACATCTCCAGTTATGGAAACCGTCGGGAAAAATGCGGCTATATCGGCGCCCAACTGAGCGTTTGCCGCGTAAACTTCGCGCTCAGCAGCAGCGACATCGGGCCTTCTCTCCAATAGTTGCGATGGAACGGCTCTAGGCATTTTAGGCATGGAGTCGCTTAGGGGCTCGCACTTCAATTCAAAATTTGACGGCGAAAGTCCGCACAAAAGCGCTATGCGATTTTTCGACGCATCAAGCTGCCTCTTTACCGAATCCAGCTGGGAGGCGGCCTCATACTCCAAAACCTTTGCGCGCGACAAATCCAAGTCGCTTGCAAAATTCAGGCGCATTCTCTTTTCCACAAACGAGGTCTGCTGCTTTCTAACTAACAGCGTCTCATTCAGCAACCTAAGCTCGGATTCGCACTGGCGGGCGTAGAAATACTCGGCGGCAATTCTTGCGTGTATTGACAGCATTAGGTTGCAGTACACGTTGTAAGAAGCCTGAACCAAGGCTCTATCCCTTATTACTATGCTTTGAATCCTGCCAAACAAGTCCAAATCCCAAGTGGTGCCAAGACCCACAACCCAAGAGTTGTAAGTGCCCGTTGGAACCGGCTTAAAGCTCTCGCTTCGCCCGTCTCTCATATAGTAGTCGGACGAGTGAAAGTGCGGGTAAAGTTCGCTTTCGCTTACAAAGGCCGCCTCCCTGAGCCTCTCAACATTGTAAAAGGCTGCAGCGATGTCGGGGTTATTCTTATCGCAAGTCTCTATGAGCGAATTTAAGACCTCGTCATTAAAGACGCTCCACCAATTGCCCTTCGGCAGCTCGTCGGCCGGCGAGGCGCTCTTCCAGAGCCCCTTATCGTACTTGAAGTTCTCGGCCTCCAAGCCGTAGTCCGGCAGAGTAGTCTTTGGGTGCTCGTAATCCGGAATCATCACACAGCCGCACGACAGCAGAAACAAGGCCCCCAAGGCCGACTGCGAAACTCTATTTACCAATCTGTTAAGCCTCTTTTTTTGCATACTTTTTGTTCCTTTGAATTGCATAGTAGAATGCGGGAGTGAATATCAAACCAAGGAAGGTTACACCTATCATGCCGTAGAGCACGCAAGTTCCCAGAGCATCTCTCAACTCTGCGCCGGAATCTACGCCGTAAGCCAACGGAACCACGCCCAATATGAATGCAAACGACGTCATCAATATAGGCCTTAACCTATTTCTGGAAGCGGAGGCAACCGCCGACATTGGCTCCTCGCCGCGCTCCTGCCTGATTTTTGCAAACTCCACAATCAATATTGCGTTTTTACACGCCAGACCAATTAGAACTATGAACCCCACCTGGGTCATCAAGTTGTTGTCCAGACTTCGAGCCAGAACCGCAATTACGGCAAATAGCAAAACCAGCGGAACAACAAGGATTACCGACATCGGCAGCTTCCAGTCTTCATAAAGGGCTACAAGCATTAGATACACGAATATCACGCAAAGCGCAAATACGTATATCGAGGTGTTGCCCATTCGCTTTTCCTGAAAGGCCAAGTCCGTCCACTCTATGCCCATGCCGTCCGGAAGAACCTCGGCCGCAATTTGCTCTATCTCGGCTATGGCCTCGCCCGTACTGTGCCCGGGCTTGAGGGCGCCTATTATTTCGGCGCAGGGATACAGGTTAAATCTGGATACGCGAGAGGGGCCTGTAATTCGCTTTACCTTCGCAACCGAACCTAGCGGAACGTTCACGCCCCTGATGTTGGGCACCTTAAGGTTAAATATGTCGCGCAACTCACTTCTCTTAGAGCCCTCAGCCTGTGCCTTGACGCGGTAAACGCGGTTTAGAATGTTAAAGTCGTTTACATATATTGAGCCCAAGTTGAATTGGAGAGTCTCAAATATTGAGCTGATTGGCACGTTCAATTTCTGAGCGCGCTCTCTGTCTATATCGACATACAACTGCGGCGACGAAACTTTAAAGGTTGTAAAGGCGTTTAAGATCGATTTTGAATCGCTAGCTCGCTTTGCAATTATATTTGTGTACTTTTCAACTTCGCGCACTCCCAAGCCAACCCTGTCTTGCACCTGTACTCTGAAGTCGCCACCAACGCCTACGCCTCGAACGGCGGGCGGGGTCAATATAAAGGTCGATGCGTCCGGCAGCTCCTCATCGAGCTTTTTTGAGATTGCCGCCATCATATTCATTACATCCTGACCGCGTTTCATTCTCTCCAACTTCGGCTTCATCTTTATAAAGAGGGCGCCGGTATCCGGAGATTTTGTTCTGGTTGCGCCGTTTAAGCCAACTACGCACATGAACTTTTCAATGCCGTCTATGTGCTTTAGAGACTCCTGCATTCTCTTCATGACCTTGTCGGTCTGAACTAGCGAATAGCCCTCAGGCATCTGAACCGAAACCTGCGAGAAATCGTTATCCTGCTTAGGCACAAAGCCTGACGGTGTTATGGAGAACAAGTAGGCCGTGAGCACCAGCAAGGCAACGTACGTAACCATCACCAAAACCCAGTGGCGAACTATAAAATAGACGGATTTTCCGTACTTTTCCGAGACCCAGTCAAAGGCGCGGTTAAATGCCGAAAAGAACCTGCCGAATAAGAAGTTCATAGCCCTGGTCAAGACGTCCGCCTTCTGGTTTGCCTCCTTTATAAGGAGAACGCAAAGAGCCGGCGAAAGGGTTAGCGAAACAACGCCGGAAAGAATTGTGGAAACTGCTATGGTGAGCGCGAACTGCTTATAGAACTGCCCGCTTATGCCCTCCACGAAAGCGGTCGGCACGAACACCGCACTCAGTACGAGCGTTATTGCGACAAGCGCGTTTTGAACGTGGTCCATAGTGTCTTTCGTGGCGGTTTTTACGTCCATGCCAAGCTTCATATTTCGCTCCACGTTTTCCACTATAACGATGGCGTTATCGACAACGATACCAATTGCCAAAACTATGCCGAAGAGCGATATGTTGTTTACGGAAAAGCCCGCAAAATCCATAAAGCCGAAAGTTCCTATTAGAGAAACAGGTATGGCAGTAAGCGGTATTAGCGCCGAGCGCCAATTTTGCAAGAATAGCAGTATTGCGAATACCACGAGCAAAACGGCCTCGAATATCGTGTGGTAAACCGCATTTACAGACGCTCTAATAAACAGAGTGTTATCGATTGTTACCTCGTAGTCCACACCCGCCGGGAAGCCCGCCTTCATCTCCTCCAACATAGCGTTTATGCGCTCTGCCGTTTCAAGGGCGTTTGTGCCGGGCAGCTGGTATATGGAAATACCGACGCAGGGCTTTCCGTCCAAGTAAGTTTCGGTGGAATAGTCGTAAGAGCCCAGTTCCACGCGAGCAACGTCCTTTAGCTTTACCACTTTGCCGTCGTCGGTGTACTTTATAATTATGTTTTCAAACTCCGAAGGCTTTGTGAAGCGCCCCTGAGTGTTTATCGTAAGCTCGTAGGCTAGATCGGTATTGGCAACCGGAGCTTGGTTTAAAGCGCCTGCTGCAACCTGCTTATTTTGCTCGCGCAGAGCCCTGACGACGGCAGCCGGCGTCATATTGTACTTCGATAGCTTGTCTGGGTTTATCCAAATGCGCATACTGTATTCGCGCGGGCCCAACACCTCCAAGTCGCCGACGCCCTGAATTCGCGCCAGCCTATCGTTCATCTGGCTTATCGCGTAATTTGTCAGGTAGAGCTTGTCGCGCGAGCCGTCCGGGGAGAATATGTTTATACTTACCAACATATCGGGCGAGCGCTTCTTTACGACAACGCCTATATTTCTAACCTCCTCCGGCAATCGCGGCGTTGCTATAGCCACTCTGTTTTGAACCTGAACCTGCGCTATATCGAGGTTTGTTCCGACCTCAAATGTAACCGTTATTAAGACAGAGCCGTCGGAACTGCACTGGCTGTACATGTAAATCATGTTTTCAACGCCGTTAATCTCCTGTTCCAAAGGAGCCGCAACGGTGTTCATCAATATCTCGGGAGAGGCTCCCGGATAGCTCGTCCTAACGACGACAGAAGGCGGAACAACGTCGGGATACTGCGCGACTGGCAACCTCAGGTAGCCAACTATACCCACTATGGTAATCACGATGGATATTACCATAGCAAAGGCCGGCCGCTCTATGAAGAAATGTGATATACTGCGCTTCATTTTTGCTCACTACCTTCCTTAGCACCTTCCTCGACGGGATCGACCAAAACCCCCGGAGTAGCCCTGTGAAGCCCGGATATCACGATCTTATCTTCCGGGCTTACACCCTCTGAAACTATGGCGTATTTGCCGACTAATCTTCCGACTTTAACCGGAGTGTACTTCACCCTATTGTCATCGCCTATAGTCATTACGTAGCGCGAAACCAAGTCGGTGCCGATTGCCGAGTCCGGAACTAAAATGGCGTTTTTTACGGTGTAGCCCGGAATGGATATTGTGCCGTACATAC
>OJMH01003250.1_pt1 | contig 12289 bp, 12 predicted proteins | sample 1597111 | NCBI WGS metagenome assembly OJMH01 (sample SAMEA2452115, study PRJEB22498) | human gut metagenome | reverse complement strand
AAAGAACACATGAATAACAGCAATTCATATATTACTAAACTTGCAAAAAATATAAAAACCGTCAGCAATTACAAAATTAACCCGGGAAAAGACATATAACAAGCCCGCCAATCAATGATTGACGGACTTATCTACAATTAATGATTAAAGTTCAATTTCGATTTTATCGGGCGCAACGTACTTGTACACACAAGCCGCAGCCGCTCCGGCAACTAAATTTGTTATAATAGTAACAAAAACACTCTGCCAGCAGGCAACGTTAAGCATACCAAGACCCATCGCCACAGCAGGGTTGAAAGCCCCGTAACAAAGCACGCTGCCTACTGCAAAAATCCCAACTGTAACAGTTGAACCGATTGCAAGTCCGTAATATGAATTACCGCGGGTTTCTCTGTTTGTTGCGCTCATCAAAACAACATAGCATAATGCAAATGTAAACAGGAATTCCCCTGCAATTAACGGCCACATGTTGAATGCGCACCCTTCAAAGTTTGCAACATGTCCTGAAAAATGTCTTACCAAAAGCGCCGCCGCCGTTGCCCCCAAAAGCTGAGATATTATATAAGGAATAAGTTCAACAGCCGGCAAAGCCTTACGCATAACAGCCGCAAGCGTAACCGCAGGGTTGTAATGCCCTCCTGATACAAACCCGCCGGCATACACCATTATCATTAATGCAAACCCTATTGCTATTGCATTAATTACACCATCGCCACCAAGAAGCAGCACGCAGCCCACTGTGAATACCAAGAAAAATGTCCCTATAAATTCTACTACGTAAGATCTGAAGTTCATAATTATCTCCTTTTCAATATTGTTTTCTTATACAAATTAAAATACTCTGGAATTTTTTGCCATTGCATAGTTGTATTAAAACTTTTGGTGTAAAATGAATTTATGTTCTATTTTGAAAAAATTAACGGAAAATCTGTCATGAAATCAGACCTCTTAAAGGGTCTTACGCATTTTTTCACAACCCGCGAAAGCATTATTAAAACCAAAGAGCCGGAGTTTGAAAATCTGGTAAATGAAAATAAAAAAATGTTTGCTGAAATTCTCAACATACAACCCGAAAACCTCATTACTCCATCACAAACCCATTCTACAAATATTGAAACAGCCCAAATCGGCAAAATAGATTACCCTGAATGTGATGGGCTGATTTTAAATAATACTGAACAAGCTGTGTTTTTGAACTTTGCAGACTGTACACCGCTCGTGTTTTTTGATAAAGAAAACAATATAGCTGCGGTTTATCATGCCGGTTGGCGCGGAACAGCAGGCCAAATAGGAGTTAAGACAATTCAAAAAATGGTAAAAGAATTTAATTCAAAGCCTGAAAACATTCTTGCTGCAATAGGCCCGGCTATTTCAAAATGCTGTTACAATGTCCAAGAGGACGTACTAAACCAATTAGTCCAAACAGTTGAAAATAAAAAAGATGTTTATGAAATTAGAAACGAAGAAATATTTGTTGATTTAAAAGAAATTAACCGCCGACAATTAATTCAATGCGGAGTAAGAGAAATCGATGTCTGCCCGTATTGCACGGTATGCGCTAATGATAAATTCTTCTCCTACCGCAAAGAACACGCTACAACAAACAGGCACAGTGCACTTGTCTGTCTCAAAAATTTTTGATATAATCATATTAAAACTATGGGAGGAAAAATTTTGAAAAAAATTATATTAACACTTGCGCTTCTGACATCCGTAAGTATTCCGGTCTTTGCTGACAACTCCAACGTGTACGCTCCTCAGGAAATCGGCGGCGGCATTGACGGTTACATGTACCAAAACTACCGTCGCGACGCTGCTTATGAAGATGAAAAAGATATTCTTCCGCTTCCGTCGTTCTTTAAAAGGAAAACAACTGACCCTGAAGCAGTTACGCGCCGCGAGCCCCACGAAATTAAGGCAAATTCATCCGGAACTAAAAAAACAGCTCCTATGAATTACAGCCAATTCCCGCAAAACTACGACAGCAGCCAGCAGATGTTTATGATGCAAAACAGCATGCAGCAAATGTATTCAATGCCGTATTAGTTTACCGGGTTGAGGTTAATTCTTTTTCAACAATCGGCGGAATTGCAGATGTTATTAACATTTCAAGATACTTGTCATTTTCGTCGCGGACTTTTTGCGCAATTGACGGTATCTCGGATTTGTCATTAAAATAATATTTTATTGAATATTTGAACTCTGTCATGCCTTTAACTTCATTCTTTTCATATTTATAAACGTTGTATGTAAAAAAATTTTTTCCGTTTTCAAAGCCGTTTTCCAGGTAGCTCAAAACAGCCTGGTCGACTTTTTTGTTCTGAATGAATTTTAAGAGAAGACAATTTTCTTTCTTTTCAATCTCATCGTCAAACTTTTGCGCAAACTTAATCGGATTAGAAACATCAGGGTGATGATAGATACCGAGCATTTTAGTCCAATTCTCACGGCTTTCACCTTTAGGGAAGTATTCGTTCATAGCGTCAGTAAGGTTCAGAGACTGAGCCGTCGACTTCAGAACAAAACTTTGGTTATCAAAAGTGATTTCATCGGCACGCGCAATATTAACGCAAGCAATCGTTATTAAAAACGCAAGAGACAAAATATTTATATAGTATTTCAACATAATTTTTCCTTTATCTTTCGTTTATATTTAAACAGAAATTGCAAAAAGAAAAATTACGCCTAAGGATTAATTTTCAAAGCCGATAAGGTAATATTTGCAATTCAGAAGAAATCTATTAATGTTTTTCAATTGATAGAAGTTAAAATTATTTTTCGGGCTTCAACTCTTACAGCTTCGTCAATTGCGAAAATCTCGTCGATGGTTGGATTTTGAATAACTTTGTGCTCATCAAATATTTTTTTAGTAATTTCAAAAATTTGGAAAAGTTTTATTTTACCTTCTAAAAAGGCAAATACAGCTTCTTCATTTGCAGCGTTGAGGCAAGCAGTTGCAGTGCCACCTGTTTTGCCGGCTTCATAAGCAAGCTTTACTGTCGGAAACTTCTCGTAATCAGGCTTTTCAAAATCCAGGCGGGCAATTTCTGCAAAGCTGAAGCCTTTGGACTTTATCCCCTCAAATCGCTCTGGATACGTAATCGCATACTGAATTGGTATATGCATGCTCGGAAGTCCTAATTGTGCAATGACACTTCCGTCTTTGTACTCTATTGCACTGTGAACAATGCTTTGCGGATGAATTACCACATCTATATCATCGTAATCCATGTTGAAAAGATGGTGCGCCTCAATAATTTCTAACCCTTTATTCATCAATGTTGCGCTGTCAACAGTAATTTTGCGTCCCATGTTCCAGCGAGGATGCGCAAGCGCCTCTTTGACCGTCGCTGATTTCATCTCGTCAAAACTTTTATGGAGAAACGGCCCGCCGCTTGCCGTAATAATTAATTTATCAACCTGTGAAATGTCTTTTATACACTGATGGATTGCGCAATGTTCGCTGTCAACCGGGATTATATTAACATTATTTTTACGTGCAGCCTCCATTACAATGTCCCCAGCCATAACAAGGGTTTCTTTGTTGGCAAGCGCAATATCAATACCATTTTCAATTGCCTTGAGTGTCGGCTGCAAGCCTATTTTGCCCGAACAGGCGACGAGGATAATGTCGTTTTCTTTGTCTGTACAAATCTTTTCCAAACCTTCTTCACCTAAAACAGTATAGCGAGGTTTAAATTTTTCAGCCTGTTTTTTTAAAAGCGCCGCGTTTTTGCCGCCTGCAAGCGCGATAATTTCAAATTTATCCTGTAATTTTTCAATAACTTCAAGCGCTTGAGTTCCGATTGAACCCGTTGAGCCGATAATACTTATTTTTCTCTTCTTTTCCATATTATTTATTATAGTATAAACAGTTTTTAAATTACAAAAGAGTGTTAAAAAGCCCTCTGCATAGAGGGCTTTTTTGTTATTTTTCAACTTTTGACGGTTCTTTCAAGGACTCACTTTGGTTTACGTAATTGGTAAGCTGCTTAAGCGCCGGTTTGTAAGCGTTTACCGTAGCATTCCCACCTAGACAGCCGCCCTGGCAAGCCATTACTTCTATTAAGTTTCCTAATTCACACACGCCATTTTTAGCATACTTTTTCAAGTCGCGGATTGACTGTTTATTTAAGCCGTCAATAACGACAGGGTGTGCCGGAATATGCTCAGGAAGCATTGTTTGAACAGCTTTTGCAACACCGCCTGTTACTGCGTAATTTCTTGCTTCGGCAGAGGCTTCGGTTTTAAAGTCGCTTTCTGCACAAGTCTCAACCTTAATCCCTAAAGCAATCATCCACGCGCCGACTTCTTCGTAATTCAAGACATAATCCACGTTTGGATTTTGTAAAGCTTCACGGCGTTTTGCAACGCAAGGGCTGAAAAAGACTGTAACCGCATCCGGATGTTCTTTTTTAACAATTTCTGCTGTATAGTAAAGCGGAGTTTTAGTGTCTGAACGGAAAGGTTTCAATTCAGGAATATGCTTGTCTACAAGTTCATTGTATCCGGCACAGCACGATGTTGTCATGAATTCTGCGCCGTGCTCAAGTCTTTCTTCAAACTCAGCGGCTTCAGTTTTGGTCGTAACGTCCGCTCCCTGCGCAACCTCGTAAACATCGTCAAAGCCCAATTCTAAAATCGCTTGCCTCAATTGTTTTGGCGTACAAGGTAATTGGCCCATAATCGCCGGAGCAATCATCGCTATAACCTTTTTACCCGCTTTTATATTTTTAAGCACGTCAATAATCTGGCTTTTTTCGTGAACCGCGCCGAAAGGACATGCTGAAACGCATTTTCCGCAAGAAATACATTTGTCAAAATCTATTTGTGCGTGGCCGTCTTCGCCTTTTGTAATTGCGCCCACAGGGCATGCGCTTTCGCAAGGAACGATTATTTTTGTAATTGCCTGGTAAGGACAAACTTGAACACACATTCCGCAGTTTTTGCACTTAGCCGGGTCTATAACTGATTTGCCGTCTTTAACGCTGATTGCGCCAAATTTACAAGTATTTTCACAAGGTCTTGCAACACAGCCCTGGCAAAGATCGGTTACATAAATACGTGAAGGCACGCAACCTTTGCAGGCAGTTGTTAATACTGTCAAAGGCTTATCATCAGGAACTTCTCTTTCTAAAGCTTTTTCTGCCAAAGTTGAGAGTAATTCGCTGTCGTCGGTTTCTTCAATTGAATGTCCGAGCCCGGCTACAGCTCTGTCGCGAAGAATTGCGCGTTCTTTGTATATACAGCACCGATATGGCACTTCATGGCCTTTCGGGCGCATATCATAAGGTATCAGCCTTGTGTTTTCTTCAAAATTATCACTTAGAAAAGCTTTTATTAGTCTTACCAGTATTTCTCTTTTCAAATGTGATGTTTGTTTAGGGGTATTCATACTCATCTTTTCTTTTCCATTTCTAGTTTCGTTGTGTAAAATCTTAGTTTGTTGATTTGCATTCAGCGAGTTTTTTGTCAATAGCGCTGATTACTTTTTCAACTGTTGCTTCTTTTATAACTTCATCGTCAACTTTTACGTAAGGAGCTTTTGAGAATTCCCAGTCGATTGAGCAAAGGCCAAGACAAGGTACTCCTGATACATCTACTTTATCACCGTATTTTGCAGGCACTGTGTCGATTAATTCCTGCAAATTCGCTGAACCCATTACAAAACATGTTGTTCCTAAACAAACTTTAACACTAATTTTCTTGTCCATTTTTTTTTTGTCCTTTCCGTCAATATTAGTATTGACTTATTATATCTACGTCTGTCGCGGCGCTTTCTGTGCTTTTTTGGAAATTTCTTTCTTTTGTCTCTACGCTTGCTCCCGCTTATCCTTTCCGTCAATGTTAGTATTGACTTATTATACCTCTGTCTGTCGCAGCGCTTTGAGTGCCTTACATATATTGTACATTAACTTTTTTGAAATATCTATCTTGCAAAACACCTGCCATCTTTTTGATAATATTTTTTCTAATTTCGATTTCGATAGGCAGAGCGGGATCGTAATGCGCTTGGTTCAGCTTTGCTCCCACCATGAAATTTATGCAGTCGCTGTCCAATAAAAATTTTACCAGCTTTCCTGCCGCGTTGTCAATATCACATGTTCCTGCCTCCAAATACTCCAATGCCTTGGTAAGAGTTAAGATGCCCTCTGTAACAAGATCAACTCCCTCCATAAACGAACATGCCGGAAGTTTTCCAATACTTATTGTGTTATCCATAGTTATCGGCCGGTTCAACTCTCTGGAAATTAAGTTAGCTGTAGTGCCGCCGCAAATTGCCTTTTTGCCTTTAAAATTATCAAACATCCTGGCATACTCAGCGTCTTTCTGCTGATGGTAGGGAGGGCCTGTAAAAATCAACGATTCACGCGGTTCTCTGAAATAAAGAACGCAAGCTGATATATCATCTTTTGGATTACGGTCGGTTTCGATGTTACGCGCCTGGTTTACGATATATTGAGAAAGCTCGGAGCTTGAAACGTCCGGACATTCTGAAATTTTATCTTTGACAAGAACAATGAGTCCTTCGCGGCGAAGTCCCAGTTTTAAACGCCCTCCGCCGAGCCCGGCCTGAGTAACACCGTCTGAACAGAATATTAATCTGTCGCCGAGTTTCAGTTTAAGCTTATAGACTTTCATTTTTCTGTTTTTGAAAGTTTTTGACTGAATTGTCTCATATTCCGGTGTCATAACTTCATTGTCGCGAATCCATAAGAATTCCGGGTTGCCTTCTTCGACTATTTTTGCATTGCCGTTGTCGTCGCAGTCTATCGCCGAAAATGTTGAGTAGCTTATTCGTCGGACTTTGCAGACGGGCAGCGAATTCATAACGATTTCGGCGGCTTTTCTGATTGGAATTTGGCCGTTTTCTATAAACCTTAAAAGCATTGTTGCTGTCATTGTTGAAAGAATATTTGCTTTTATACCGCTGCCCAAACCGTCCGACAACACTGCAATTAAGCGCGCTTCATCCGGGTATCTTTTGGAAACAAAATAGTCCCCGTAAGCGTTTTGGTTATATTTTTTCATTTGGTTGCAGTCAATGTCAATAAACATTTTTACCTTCACTCTGATTTTTCGTCGTCTTTGTCGTCGTAATCGTTTGCAATTGAACTCAGCAATGTTTCTGTTTCAACCATGTGTTCACCAAGAAGGCAGGCAATTTCCTGGACAATTGAAATATTTTTTGAAATTACTTCATGCGCTTTTTGGGAAATCTTTTCGCGGTTTGTCTCGGATTGGGTTACGTCTGTAATGACTGCGCCCACAATTTCGTTTTCTTCAATTGTAAATGCGCTTATATCATATAGACGATTTTTGACAGGAAAACGTTCCTTGTGCAGATCCTTGCCGGTTTTTAAAATAGTTTTAAAAATATCAGAAAAATCAACAATTCTGTCAATCGCAGCCCCTGTCAGCCCGTCCGGACGCGCTTTAAAAATCTCGTACATGTCGCCCGTAAACATTTTCATAAAACTGTCATTTGCCTCGATAATATTAAGATTACTATCAACCATTACCGTAGCAGAAGGCATGCATCTAAGCATTGCAGCGGCTTTTCTCATTGCAATTTTTCTCATGTAAGAAACGCACATAGAAGGTTCTGCATCACCGTCAAGCAAAGCTTTTGCAAGATCACGGCAAGTTGCATACCCGCAGCCCCCGCAGTTTAATTCATCATCAACAGTGTGTTTGCCGATTTTTTTAAGGGTTTTGAGAATTTCTTCTATAGAATATTCAGATGTAACAACTTTTTTAGGGCTGACATCCATTTCTACGACAGTTTCAGGGACTTTCGGGATAATTTCGCGGTCTTTAACCCTTGAAAGTACATCTGAAATAATACTTATACCGGCTTTTTCGGTCGAAATACACGGCCCTGAAACGCAGCCGCCTTCGCAGGATAAGGCTTCAACAAATATTGTTCTGTCAAGTTTATCCGGTTTAAGGTTGTTAAGCGCTTTCTCAAACTGAACAAGCCCGCACACATCCATTAATTGAACATCTTTTTTAATCCCGATTTTACGTATAGTTTCGTTCATGCCGCCGTCGATAGGGTAAAGTGAGCCTTCATAAGCCGGTTTTGGCACAAACTTGCAGTCCGGATTTACCGCAACTGAGGAAATATCAATTACCTCATCGTGAAGCCAGACTTTTAATTCTTCAAACGTCAGCGCAACATCGAAAAGTCCGTAGTGTTCGGCTTCGTTTTTCTTTCCGATGCAAGGACCTATGAAAACAATTGCAATATCTTCGCCGTATTTTTCTTTAAGCATTTTTGCATGAGTCATTGCTGGTGAGCCTATTGGGGTTATGCAACCCGCAAACTCAGGATGATAAAGTTTGATAAAGTCCACAATAACAGGGCATGCGCTTGAAATATAAAGTCCTTTTTCAGAATTGTTAAGGATTTGAGCGGTTTTGATAGAAACTTCCTGAGCGCCAAGGGCCGTTTCGGAAACCTCTTTAAATCCGAGTTTTTTAAGGACAGAAATCATTTTTTCCGCTGAAATTTCAAACACACCGCTCCAGGACGGCGCAAGAGAAACATAAACATCTTTTTGCGCTCTGATAAGGTTTTTTGCCTTATCAATGTCTGTCCGCACACGCTTTGCGTTTGCCGGGCAGGTTTTAACACAATTTCCGCAGGCAATACAGCGTTCCGGAATAACCGATGCGTGGCCGTTTTCTATTTTAATTGCCTTCACTGGACATTCGCGAATACACTTATAGCAGTCGTGGCATTCGTTTGAAAGCGTGTAAACCGGATTTTGGCTGTTCATATCAAACCCCTGTATTTTTTATTTATTTAAGACCATTGAGAATTTCATTTAATTTAGTTTCGTCGACTTCGGTGTATTCAACGCCGTTAATAATAATATTCGGGCCCGTAACACACTTACCTTCACAGCGTGAGCCGGAAAGTTCAATCTCTGCTTCAAGACCGTTTTCTTTAATAAAATTTTCGATTGTTTCCAAGTTTTGCTGATTACCTCTGGCAAAACAAGAACTTCCCATACATACTGTGATATTATGCTTAGTCATACATTCCTCTCAGAAATTTCTCTATGAGAATATTCTACCCCAACACCGCATATAAATCAAGTGGTGCTACGCACAGGGCCCCGACTTTTCGATTGAGTATCGAAAAGTTGGGGGTAAAAACAGGACACGAAATATCAGTTAATCACTCTTTGCAAGTCCGCTTCCCGCTCCAGGTGCTACGCACGTAGATATCTGCGTAGACTATTGTTTGCAAGTCCGTTTCCCGCTCCAGGATAAACCAGAACAGTGAAGGTAATCCATGTTTTCGTTAACAATTACCCATGCCGTACAGGCATAGTTGCTGCCTGTGGTAAAAGATGGATACGGATTAGATTCACCTGAATAGCAAGCCTTTTCAAATTTAAATAGTCCATCCTCTGTACCATATGGTATTATACCATCCTTTGTCATAAGAAATCCGAACCGATTATAACCAATACGTGCCAATTTCTTTTTTGTACTGTAATCTACTAATATTTCCCCACAGGTATTATTCTTATCCTCCTGAGCAATATTGGCTCTACAATCGGCGTACCAGTTTCTAAAAACTAATTTTGTTCCGTCTGCAAGAACAACTGAAGCGTACTTAGTAGTATCAGACAAAGTATCTGACGCCAAACAATGTTTTTTGATATAATCACTGTCTTTCCCAATACAATTTTCTGTTAATTTCATAAACTCTGATAGATTGCCAGCCATAATCTGATGAGTTATAGGATCGTTCATGGTTTTCATTCCCCACAAGTCCGGCGTGCCATATTTTCCAACTGCAAACATGTAGCTTTGAGATAACATTGAATAAGCTTTTTTTAATTTTACTATAGTTTCTTTTTCCTGCTGCTTTTGTATAAGTGTCGGAAGTGTCATGGCTGCCACAACACCGATTATACCGAGGGTTATCAAAACTTCTGCTAAAGTAAAGGCATAAAATTTTTTCATACTGACCTCATATTTGCTATATTTATTATTCATTATAATATTATTTTGGTCAGTTTGCAAGGGGGTTATTTTTTCTATCTTTGATTTTGTTGGGCTGAAAGCCCAACCTACTTCTTCTGAGGTTAGACCCTTGTAGGTTGGGGGTTCTACCCCAACATTTTTAGCTATATTATAATCTATTTGTTGGAATTTTTCAAGTCAAGGCTTTATGCCAAAAAGCCACCGGCTAATATTAACCGGTGGCTTTTTGTTTGTTGTGTAGAATTACTCTTTTGTATATTCTGCGTCAATTACATCATCATCGTTTTTTGCACTTTCACTTTGTGCGTTTTCTGAAGATGCACTTTGCGCTGACGCGTCTTCTTTTTGAACAGCTTCATAAGCTTTTTGTGAAATGCTGAACATTGTTTGCTGTAATTCATCTGACAATTTTTTCAATTCATCGGATGATTTGTTTTCATCAATAGCCTTTTGAAGCGCTTCTTTTTGTTCGTCTAATTTCTTTTTGTCAGCTTCGTCGATTTTGCCTTCAAAATCTTTTACAATTCTTTCGGCAGAACCGATTAAGCTTGTGGCATTGTTTTTAATTTCTGCTTCTTCTTTTTTCTTTTTGTCTTCAGCAGCATTAGCTTCTGCTTCTTTAACCATCTTGTCAATATCTTCTTCTGACAAGTTAGAACCGTTTGTGATAGTAATTTTTTGTTCTTTGTTAGTTGCTTTGTCTTTTGCTGAAACGTTAACAATGCCATTCGCGTCGATATCAAAAGTAACTTCGATTTGCGGCAAACCTCTCATTGCCGGTGGAATTCCGTCAAGTCTGAACATACCGAGAGATTTGTTATCTTTTGCCATCGGTCTTTCACCTTGAAGAACGTGAATATCAACGGCTGTTTGGTTGTTTTCGGCAGTTGAGAAGACTTGGGATTTTGATACCGGAATTGTTGTGTTTCTTGGAACTAATGGTGTCATAACCCCGCCAAGGGTTTCGATACCGAGTGTCAACGGTGTAACGTCGAGTAGTACGATGTCTTTAACTTCACCGGCTAAAACACCCGCTTGAACGGCCGCACCAACTGCAACAACTTCATCAGGGTTAACTGATTGGTTAGGTTCTTTGCCGGTGTATTCTTTTACGAGCTGTTGTACTGCCGGAATACGTGTTGAACCGCCAACAAGAACAACTTCATTAATATCATTTTTAGTAATTCCTGCATCTTTAAGTGCGTTTTCTACCGGGGTTTTACATCTGTTTAACAAGTCGCGGCACAAATCTTCGAATTTTGCTCTTGTCAAGCTTAATTCCAAGTGTTTTGGCCCGTTTGCGTCCGCTGTAATAAACGGAAGGCTTATTGAAGTTTCCATTACAGATGACAATTCAATTTTAGCCTTTTCAGCGGCTTCTTTAACACGCTGCATTGCTTGTTTGTCATTTTTAAGATCAATGCCTTCTTGTTTTTTGAATTCTTCTGTAATCCAATCCATAACCTTTTGGTCAAAGTCGTCGCCACCGAGGTGTGTGTCGCCGGAAGTTGAAAGAACTTCGTGAACACCGTCGCCGATTTCAAGGATGGATACATCGAATGTACCGCCGCCTAAGTCAAATACAAGAACTTTTTCTGATTTTTCTTTTTCAAGACCGTAAGCAAGAGCCGCTGCTGTAGGTTCGTTAACGATACGAAGAACATCTAAGCCTGCGATTTTGCCGGCGTCTTTTGTTGCTTGTCTTTGGGCATCGTTAAAGTAAGCAGGAACGGTGATTACCGCTGATGTAACCTTTTCTCCCAAATATGCGCTCGCATCATCAGCTAATTTTCTCAAAATCATTGCTGAAATTTCTTGCGGAGTGTAATCTTTGCCGTCAATATTTACTTTATAATCTTCGCCCATATGTCTTTTAATAGAAGCGATTGTTTTATCAGGGTTAAGGATTGCCTGACGTTTTGCAAGCTGTCCGACTAATCTTTCACCTGTTTTTGAAAAACCAACGATTGAAGGAGTTGTACGAGAACCTTCTGCGTTGGCTATAACGGTTGGTTTGCCGCCTTCCATGACCGCTACAACCGAGTTTGTTGTACCAAGGTCAATACCAATTGTTTTTGCCATGTTTATCTCCTTTACTTTAAAAAGTTTACTATTTAACCTTAATTCTGTTATAACACTCTTTTCTTAAATTCTTAAAAAAATAAACAAAAAATTAATGTTTCAGTTGAAAAATTTTAAAACATAAGTTATAATAAAAAGTAATAGATAAGGAGGATTACGATGAGAACAAATAAAAACCTGAAAAACATATGGGGGGGGG